>WBZV01000290.1_pt1 | contig 32574 bp, 30 predicted proteins | sample 5204221 | NCBI WGS metagenome assembly WBZV01 (sample SAMN12344360, study PRJNA552823) | activated sludge metagenome | biome: Activated sludge suspended growth; feature: Nitrification reactor; material: Wastewater; isolation source: activated sludge from nitrification reactor of wastewater...
AGCGCTTCCCGTGGCCGAACTGGCGGTGACCCTGACCGGGCTCACCGTGGACCTGCTGGGCAAGAAGGAGTCGCTCACGGTGGTACGTATCGACCGTACTCCTTCCGATCAATGGTACGTCGGTGGGCAGGCGTTGGCGCCCGGGCAGTCCGGCGCCGTGCTGGAGATCCGCATCACCGAGGGGACCAACACCAAGGTTCAGAAGGCGGCCTACCTGCGCGCCGTCTTCGCGGCCCTTGCGGCCCATTTCAAGGCGCTGCATCCGGCAAGCTATGTCAGCATCCACGAACTGCCTGCCGATGCGTGGGGGTATGGGGGGGAGACCCAGGAGTACCGCTTCATCCGCGGTGTATCGCTATAGCTCCGCTTGACGGTGACGGACTGTCTTGCGAACGGTTCTCATGTACAAGAACAGGCCGGCTGGCTACACTCTGGCGAAACGAAGTCTTATGCCTTCCTTTTCGCTGGAGTCCTCCGATGAAATTCAAGCCCTCCCTGATTGCCCTGAGTGTCCTTGCCTTTTCGGCTTCGGCCTTTGCTGAAGACAAAGTACTCAATCTTTATTCTGCCCGCCATTACCAGACGGATGAAGCCCTGTATGCCGATTTCACCCGCGATACGGGGATCAAGATCAATCGCATCGAAGGTAAGGAGGACGAGCTGCTTGAGCGCATTCGCAACGAGGGGGCAAACAGCCCGGCCGATGTGTTGTTGACCGTGGATGCGGCACGTCTTGCCAAAGCCCATGAACTGGGTCTGTTCTCGCCCGTACGCTCGAAGGTACTGGAGGCACGCATTCCGGCGCATCTCCGCACCGAGGACTGGTTTTCCTTTTCGACCCGCGCCCGGGTCATTGTTTATAACAAGGACAGCGTCACGCCCGACAGCGTGCGCAACTACGAGGATCTGGCCAGACCGGCCCTGAAGGGAAAGGTATGCAGTCGTTCCGGCTCCCATCCCTACAACCTGTCCCTCGGTGCAGCCATGATTGCCCATCAAGGGGAGGCGAAGGCCGAGGAATGGGCCCGCGGCCTGGTAGCGAACTTCGCCCGCAGCCCCAAGGGTGGGGACACCGATCAGATCAAGGCCGTCGCAGCGGGTGAGTGTCAGGTGGCGCTGACCAATACTTACTATGTGGCGCGCTTGATGAGGTCGACCAAGCCGGATGAGGTCAAATTGATGGAGAAGGTGGGGGTGGTGTGGCCCAATCAGGCGACGACGGGCACCCACATCAATGTTTCCGGAGGTGGGGTGCTCAAGCATGCGCCTCATCGGGAGGCAGGAATCAAGTTCCTGGAATATCTGGCGTCCGACAAGGCCCAGCGCTATTTCGCCGACGGCAACAACGAATGGCCGGCGGTTGAGCAGGTCAAGGTGGTGAACCCGGCCCTGGATGCCCTGGGAAAGTTCAAGGCTGATGCGCTGCCGGTCAGGAACCTCGCCATGTACCAGGTCAAGGCCCAGATGATCTACGACCGGACGGGCTATCGCTGAGCCCGGTTCGCGTCCGCTGGCAGGAAAGGCAGGCCCTCGACAACAGGGGGCCTTTCTATTTGCGGGTGCGGGAGATCTGCCGCGAAAGGGCGATCAGCGGAAGGAGCCCGACGACAACGATGGCCAGGGCCGCCGTGGAGGCCTCGGTGAGGCGTTCGTCGGACGCCAGCACATACGCCTGGGTCGCAAGGGTGTCGAAGTTGAAGGGGCGCATCACCAGCGTGGCGGGCAGTTCCTTCATTACGTCGACGAAGACCAGCAGGCTGGCGGTGAACAGGCTGCCCCGCAGAATGGGCACATGCACCCGGCGCAGGGTGTCACCCTGGCCGAGTCCGAGGCTGCGGGCGGCATCGTCCATGCTGGGGGTGATCTTGGAAAGGCTGGCCTCGACGGTTTGAAGTGCGACGGCGAGGAAGCGCACCAGGTAGGCGTAGATCAGGGCGGCGATTCCGCCGGTGAGGAGAAGGCCGGGATTGATGCCAAACCAGGCCTGCCATTGGCCGGCGAGCCAGTTGTCGAGCCGGGTGACCGGGATCAGCACCCCGACCGCGATGACCGTGCCGGGCACTGCGTAGCCCAAGCCGACCAGGCGGTTGAGACCCTTGGCGAGCCAGGTGGCGGATAGACGGGCGCTGTAGGCGAGCAGCACCGCGAGCCCCACAGCGATCACGGATGTCAGACCGGCCAGTGTGAAGCTGTTGCGTGCGAGGATGACAAAGCGCTCTCCGAACTGGGCATCGCCCTCGCCAAGGGCCATGCGCAGCAGCAGCAGGGCTGGCAGGAGGAAGCCCAGGCACAGGGGGAGCAGGCAGGCCAGCAGGGCCAGCAGGCCGGCACCGCCCTTCAGGCGGCCGGGAGGAGGGCGATGGCGGGTGGAGGTGTTGTGATAGCGGGCGCGGCCGCGGGTGATGCGTTCGACGACCACCAGCAGCAACACAAAGCCGAGCAGGATGGCTGCGAGTTGCGCCGAGGCCACCCGATCACCCAGGGAGAACCAGGCGCGGTAAATGCCCGTGGTGAAGGTGTTGACGGCGAAATAGGCAACGGTTCCGTAATCGGCCAGGGTCTCCATCAGGGCCAGGGCGACGCCGGCAGCGATGGCCGGGCGCGCGAGGGGGAGTGATACGGTAAAGAAGGCACGCCAGGGCCCGATGCCAAGGGTGCGCGAGGCCTCCAGCACGCCGCCGGCCCGCTCCAGGAAGGCAGTGCGGGCGAGGAGGTAAACGTAGGGGTAGAGCACGAAGATGAACATCAGCATGGCACCGGGCAGGGTGCGGATGTCCGGAAAATAGTAGTCGCCACGCCGCCACTCGAAGAAATCCCGAAGGGCCGTCTGTACGGGGCCGACAAATTGCAGGAAGTCGGTATACACGTAGGCCATAACGTAGGCCGGAACGGCCAGGGGCAGCACCAGCGCCCATTCGAAGATGCGGCGCCCGGGGAAGTCATGCATGGCGGTGAGCCAGGCGGTGGCGACACCCACGATGGCCACACCCACGCCCACGCCGGCGCACAGGGCCAGGGAGTTCAGCACGTAGTCGGGGAGGACGGTGGAGGCCAGATGGGCCCAGGTTTCAGTGGTTCCACCGAGGAACAGATTGAAACCGACGCTGGCGACGGGAAGTCCGGCCAGCAGCGCCACGATGAAGGCGGAGACGACGAGGGCTGAAGGGCGTCCTGAACGCAGGAGAAAGTGTTTGTCGGTCATGGGATTTTTCGTCTTGTTGCGAATTATAATCGATCCCATGTCCAAACTTGAACTCAGGTCGGTTGTCCAGCGCTATGGCAGCCAGACCATCGTGAATGGGGTCGATTTCCAGCTCGGCCAGGGCAGTATCGCCTGCTTGCTGGGGCCGTCCGGTTGTGGCAAGACCACGCTGCTGCGCTGCATTGCGGGCTTCGAGGAGGTCGCGGGTGGCGAGATCAGGATCAACGGTGCGGTGGTGAGTGCCCCCGGGCTGCGGGTTCCTCCCGAGAAGCGCCAGGTGGGAATGGTCTTCCAGGACTACGCCCTGTTCCCCCATCTCAGCGTGGAGCGCAACGTGGGCTTTGGCCTGGGTGCGATGCCGGCCGCCGAGCGTGGGGCGCGGGTCGAGGAGCTCCTTGCCACGGTGGGCCTGGGCGGTCTGGGGCGGAAGTTTCCCCACGAGCTGTCCGGGGGGCAGCAGCAGCGCGTGGCCCTTGCCCGGGCGCTGGCACCGCGTCCGGAGCTGGTGCTGCTCGATGAGCCGTTTTCCAACCTTGACGTGGATCTTCGCGAGCGTCTGTCCGTCGAGGTTCGGGAAATCCTCAAGAAAGAGGGCATGACGGCGGTGCTGGTGACCCACGATCAACACGAGGCCTTTGCCATGGCCGACGAGATCGGGGTCATGTCCGAAGGTCGCATCCAGCAATGGGATACGCCCTATAACCTGTATCACCGGCCGGGCAACCGCTTCGTGGCCGATTTCGTCGGCAAGGGGGTGTTCCTGCCGGGTGAGGTGCTGGACGCACGTCATGTGAGAATCGAGATGGGCACGCTGAATTCCGGTGTGCCCGTGGAATGCAGCCTGGGGTGTCGGGTCTGCGGCAAGGGTTGTTCAGTGGACGTGTTGCTGCGCCCGGACGATGTGGTGCATGACGACGCCAGCCCGACCCGCGCCGAGGTCATCCATAAGGCGTTCCGAGGTGCCGACATCATGTACACCCTGCGCCTTGACAGCGGTGCCGAAGTGCTTTCGCTGGTGCCATCCCATCACAACCACGCGCTCGGCGAGAAGATCGGTGTGCGCCTTGAAGCCGATCACGTGATCGCGTTCAAGTATCCGGGCTAGGGGGCGTCAGGCCGGTACTGTACCGGGGTGCTCAGAATGGGGCCGGACTGTCGAAGCTCAGTCGCTGGCCACTCACCGGATGTTCCAGGCTCAGGCGTGTGGCGTGCAGCAGCAGGCGCGGTGCGGCGGCACGGATTGCGGGGTCGGCGTAAAGCTCGTCGCCGAGGATGGGGTGTCCGATTGCCTGCATATGTACGCGTAGCTGATGCGAGCGCCCGGTGTGCGGAATCAGCGCTACCCGGCTGCTACCCTCTTCCGGGCAATGGGCCTCCACCGCGTACTCGGTAAAGGATGCCTTTCCCGCCTCCGGGTCCACCTTCTGACGCGGACGGTTGGGCCAATCCGTGATCAGGGGCAGCCGGATCTCGCCCCGATCTTGCGTCAGCCGACCGGCAACCACCGCGAGATAGCACTTGCCGACCTGCCTTTTCTGAAAGGCAATGCTGAGGCGGCGTTCCATTTCGCCCCCCCGGGCCAACACCAGCAGCCCTGACGTGGCCATGTCCAGCCGGTGCACAATGCGCGCGTCGGGGAACATGGCCTGAACCCTGCTTAACAGGCAGTCGGCGTGGCCCGGGCCACGACCGGGCACGGACAGGAGACCCGAAGGTTTTTCGACGATCAGCAGGGCATCGTCCGCATACAGGATCGGCGGCACTCCAGGAGGCGGACTGTAGGCAATCGGCGTTGGCGGATCAGCGAGGTGCTGGAGGAATGGCGGCGAGTGCATGCTGCGAAAGGGCGTTCGGACAGGGCGCATTCTTGCACAGTCTTGTCCACAGACGCGGTGGGCAAGACTGTGGACAAGATGTGGAGAAGCCCCGCAAGGGGCCGCGCTGAGCGCGACGTGAGGTGTTGCCCAATTGGGAAGCAGGCCGTCCCGGGCGTCAGTCGCTGCGTACCTGGCCGGCGAGTGTGCCTGGCCGTGCCAGGCGGAGAAGGGCGTCCTGGAGTGCAGCGTGGCTATAGGGCTTGGTCAGGAAGTCGTCCATGCCACAGGCGAGAGCGGCCTCCCGTTCATCCTCCATGGCATTGGCCGTGACTGCGATGATCGGGATGTGTTGCCCTTCGGCCTCGCTGGCGCGGATGCGCCGGGTGGTTTCATAACCGTCCATCAGTGGCATCTGGCAATCCATCAGAATGACGTCGAAGCGCTCCCTTGCCAGCTGCTCTAGGACTTCCCTGCCGTTGTCCACGGTGGTGGCCACGCACTGAAGCTCTTCCAGCTGCATGGTGGCCAGTAGCTGGTTGATGGCATTGTCTTCCGCGACGAGTACGCGCAGGCCCGCCAGACTGGGTTTGTCCGGGAGAGCACTGGCAGCCACCGGTACGGGTGGTAGCTGCGGTGCGGGCTCCGCCGCAAGGATGGGGACGACGACGGAGAACCAGAAAGTGGAGCCCTTGCCGGGCTGGCTTTCGGCGCCAATCTTGCCACCCATCAGTTGAACCAGTTCGTGGCTGATGGCCAAACCGAGGCCGGTGCCGCCGTAACGGCGGGCATGGGAGTTGTCGGCCTGGGTGAAGGGCGTGAATAGCTGGGGGAGAACTGCCGGCTCGATGCCGATGCCCGAGTCCTGGACGCTGAAGTGCAGGCGGGCCGCCGGGCTTGAGCCAAGCACCTCGGCCTGGTGTTCGAGCCTGAGATGGACTTCGCCTTGCACCGTGAACTTGATGGCGTTGCCGACCAGGTTGATGAGGATCTGGCGCAGACGGTCGGGGTCGGCCTCAATCCGTGCCGGCAAATCCGGAGCGATGTCGCAGCGCAGGTTCAGTTTCTTCTCGATGGTCTGGTGGAGGAAGAAGCCGGTGATGTCTTCGACAATCGCCCGCGGGTCGCAGGGCCGGGCCTCAATGGTCATGCGGCCGGCTTCGAGCTTGGAGAAGTCGAGAATGTCATTGATCACACGCAGGAGGCTGTCGGCCGAGGTCCGGATATGGCCGACGAAGCGGCTCTGCTCGGTGTTGAGCCGGGTATAGGCAAGGAGTTCTGCCATGCCGATGATGCCGTTCATCGGTGTGCGGATCTCATGGCTCATGGTGGCAAGAAACAGGGACTTGGCCTGGTTGGCCTGTTCCGCTGCTTCCTTGGCGATACGCAATTGCGCGTCACGGGCTTCAATCTGATCGAGCATGGTGTTGAAGCCGTCCATCAGCGTACCGATCTCGTTGCGACTGTCAGGGCTGACGCGAAGGGCATAGTCGCGGGTTTCGGAGACCCGCTGCATCTGTTGGGCGAGGTTTTCGATGGGGCTGGCGATCAGGCGCTGCAGCCGGGACGCCAGCAGCCAGGCAAGCAGCGAGGCGGCCATCAGGACGGCGGACGCGGTCAGGATGCGCTTGTGCACCAGGTTGCGCAGGGGGGTCAGGTCGAAATAGGCCTCGATCGTACCTACTTGGCGGTCGCCCACGAGGACGGGGTTGGCGATTTCGAGGAAGGGCGCGCCGAGCAGGAGGCCAATAGGGTGTCGTGGCGAACCGAAAGGGGCGCCCGCGTGATCTTCGTCAACGTGGTGATCCTCGACAATGGTGAGCACTTCGGCATGTGCCGGATGCGCACTATGGTATTCGGCGAAGATGCTTCCGGAGGGGGAGCGCAGGGTGGCGGCAATGACGTCCGGGGCGCTGCCCAGCGCGTTGATGATCTCCTGGGCAGCCTCCGGATCCTGGAAGCTGACCGCTGCAGTGCTGTTGACACCGACCAGACGGGTCAGGACGTGCGCGTTATCCTGCATGGCCCGGGCAGCGGTCTGGAGCTCGCTGTACACCAGTAGCATCAGGGCTACGACAAGACCAAGGGTGGTGGTGATCAAGGCAATCAGGACGACCTGATGCTTGATCGGATATTTGCCCAGGTGCAGGAACTTCACTGCACACCGCCTTTGCCGTCCCGCGTCAAGGTGGCGAGGTTGAGGAGTTTCGCGCTGATGCGCAGTTCGGCTCTTTCCGTTGCGTCGGTGTTGATGACCGGATGGATGCGCCCGCGCTTGCGGACAAGGGTGATCATGCCCCCCCGGGCCGCAAAACCGGGTTGGTCACTGACGGTCAGGATCGCGCTGCCCGTCAGACGCCTGAGCACGTCTGCCTGGAGCGTCGGGCCCAGCACGGATTGTTCGCCGAAGTAGATCAAATGGCATTCCTGAAGGTTGCGGAACTCGGGCTGGCGCAGCACGACGAGGGGACGACCATCCAGGGTTTCGCCGGCAACCGCCTTGGCCAGAAGGGTGGCAAGCGTATCGTCAAAAACACAGTAGCGGAAAGGCTCTCCGCTGCGCGCCATGTTCCCCTCGGGCCAGCGCACAAAATGGGCGAAATTATATACAAACGCGGCCTTGACTTCGGTTTCGGCAAACGTGGTCGGGCCCGCGTCGCCGGCTTGGGGGGAGGCCGAAAGGGCGAGCAGCAGCCACAGGCCCGCAGCCACGCTGCGCACCCGACAGGCCAAAAAAGGAAGTGGTAAACCGAAGTGAAGCAAAACGGGGGCTTCAGAAGCGGAGGTTGGCTGTTACGTAGTATTCCCTTGGAATAAGGTAGGCGTCACTGGCGTTGACCAGGTTGGTGCCAAACTCCTTTCGGGCTGGACCGATGAGGTTGCGGCCGTTGAAGGACAGATCGAGCCGGCTGGTGGCCCGCCATCCCAGGCGCAGGTCCGCAGTGAGGTAGTCGGGAATGGCGTAGGTGCTGAGGGCACTGACGTAGCGGGCCTGCAGATCAAGCTCCAGGTCGTGGCGCAGATCGTGGCGGGCGATCAGCGTGGCCTGGTGGGTGGGGGATTCGCCAGCGGCCCGCAGGGGGTTGATTTCGGTATTGCCGGGCTCGGTGGACAGGTTCATGTCCAGGTGGGAATAGCTGGCCTGCAGGCGCCAGGTTTCGGCGGGACGGTAGTCCATGGAGAGTTCAAAACCGCGAGCCGTACCCCGCAGGGCATTGCCTGCCTGGGCGTTCCAGGTGAGGTAGGGGCTTGGCAGCCCCGGTACCAGTCGCGGTGCGCCGATCAGGTCCACGGTCAGCAGGCGGTCGTAGTCATTCAGGAAGACCGTGGCATCGAAGCTCAGTCGGGGGGTGACCTGGGCCCGGTAGCCCACCTCATAGGCGACCAGTCTCTCGGCTTGCAGGTTTGGGTTGCCGTGAGAGGTGATGAAAAGGGGGAGGCCACCCGTGAAGGCGCGGGGCGGGATGTAAGAGCTCAGGCGTGCGCTGTCTTCGATGATCGAGGGGGTTCGCACGGCGCGGGCCACCGATGCCCAAAGGGTGTTGCCCTTGACCGGGGTCCAGCGCATGCGTGCGGAGGGTTGCCATTCAACCCCCGTGAATTCGTTGTGCTCCACTTTGACCCCGACAGTTAGCTGGAGGCGCTCGGCCAAGGCCAGGGTGTCTTCGGCAAAGGCGCTGAATAGCTGATCGGTGCGGCTGCTCCGGCTGACGCCGGCAGGGGGCGTCATCACGGCATCGCTGGCGATATTGCGATATCCGATCCCGGCGATGAGATTGTGCCGGCCGACCGGGCTGAAATGATGGCGGTAGCTCAGGTCGAAGGTGTCCAGTTCGGCGCGGGCACCATTATTGAGAACACGCCAATGATCCAGGGTGAAACGATTGACGTAGGCGCGCACTTCGTCCCGGGCCTCACCCCGGGTCTGGGACCACTGGCCCAGGAGGTGGGCGCCGGAGTAGGCCCTTTCCTCGCGCTTCAACTCGCGGAAACTCTCGCCCTCGAGCATCAGGGTGCCGCCTCCCACTTCCCAGTCACCACGAAAGCCGGCTCTACCGCCGCGCCAGCGGATGTCCTCGCTGTCGTCGGTCGAGGCGCGCGCCAGCCGATCATTCTGGTGAATCTTGGCCCAGACTCTCGCATGACCGGTTTCGCCGGCCTTGAAACCATTGCGTAGAACCAGTTCGGACTGCAGATCGCCCGCTACAACGCTGAGCAGCGTACCCTGGGTATCTTCAGCATGGCGGGTGATGACGTTGATCACGCCATTGACGGCATTCGCTCCCCAGGTCGAGCCGCCGGGGCCGCGAACGATCTCCACCCGTTCGATGTCCTGCATGACCAGATTCAATTCGTCCCACAGCACGCCTGAAAAGAAGGGCGTGTATACGCTGCGCCCATCCACCATGACCAGCAGCTTGTTGGCAAACTGGTTGTTGAAGCCCCGTGCGCTCACGGCCCACTCGGTGGCACTGATGCGCGCGACATTCAGGCCCGGGACCGTACGCAGCAGCTCTGGTAGCGAGGTGGCGCCACTTCGCCGGATATCTTCGGCAGTGATCACGTGAATGGCGGCTGCAGTGTCTTCCAGGCGTTCGCTGCGGTGGGTTGCAGTGCTGACACGCAGGTCGGCCAGTGCGTCGAGGCTCATCTGCTTGAGGGTACTCAGACTGTCGTCGGCGAAAACCGGAAGCGCGGCGCTGGCAAGTGCCGCCAGAAGCAGAGGGCGGGTGCGGAGAGAACGCTTGGCGAGAGGCTTTGACATGATCGAATCCTATGGGCAGCACATGCCGCCGGGCGGGATTGTATCGGCCAGGCCTATGTCTTTAGAAATAGATTTGTCACAGGCTTGTGGCGTATTTCAAGAGCCTGCCGGACCTTGCCTGCTCGCCCGAAGTCAGGCGGAGCGCTAGTATGGGCCGGGTGGGCAGACGTATCCGGGGCAGATACGCACCGAGTTGCTGCATGGAGGCTTCACCAGTTCGGTGCATTCGCACTGAACTGGTGCGGATGCAGGTCAAATTGCCGAAAAGTCGTTTGTATATCAAGGTTTTTGGATTGGCATGCTTCTCGCTAAGCCAAAAGTGGTATCTCCGCTTCACAACATAACAGGCGAGCGCTAATGGCCATCACAAAATTCTTCAATGAAATGACTGCGGACGATGGGAGTGTCCGTGCGCATTACGCGGGCTACGCCGCGTGGCTGAGTGAAACTCCGGCAGACCGCATCGCCCGCAAGCGGGCGGAGGCAGATTCCCTGTTCCATCGTTACGGCATTACCTTTGCCGTGTACGGCGAGGAGTCCGGAACCGAGCGCCTGATTCCTTTCGACATCATCCCGCGCATCATTCCCGCCCAGGAGTGGAAAGACCTTGAAGCCGGCCTGCGCCAGCGCGTCAAGGCCCTGAACTGCTTCATCCACGATATTTACCACGATCAGGAAATCCTCAAGGCGGGTCATATTCCGGCCGAGCAGGTGCTCAACAACGCCCAATATCGTCCCGAGATGCAGGGCGTCAACGTGCCCTGTGACATCTATGCGGCCATTGCCGGTGTGGACGTGGTGCGGGCCGGGGCAGGAGAGTTCTACGTGCTGGAGGACAACCTGCGGGTGCCGTCGGGTGTGTCTTACATGCTTGAAGACCGCCGCATGATGATGCGCCTCTTCCCCGAACTGTTCGCCCGTCACCGGGTTGCCCCGGTGGAGCACTATCCGGACATGCTGTTGCATACCCTGCGCAGCCTTGCGCCGGTTGGCGTGACTGACCCGACGGTCGTCGTGCTGACCCCCGGTGCCTACAACTCCGCCTACTTTGAACACGCCTTCCTGGCCCAGCAGATGGGGGTCGAGCTGGTCGAGGGGCAGGATCTGTTCGTCAGGGACGATCAGGTCTTCATGCGCACGACCCAGGGGCCGCGTCGCGTGGATGTGATCTATCGTCGGGTGGATGACGACTTTCTTGATCCGAAGTACTTCCACAAGGATTCCATGCTGGGCGTACCGGGTCTGCTCGATGCCTATCGGGCCGGCCGCGTCACGCTTTCGAACGCCATCGGTACGGGCGTGGCGGATGACAAGTCCATCTACCCCTACGTCCCCGAGATGATCCGTTTCTATCTGGGCGAGGAGCCGATCCTTAACAACGTACCCACCTACATGTGCCGCAAGCCGGAAGATCTGGCCTACACCCTGGCCCATCTGCCCGAACTGGTGGTCAAGGAGGTGCACGGTGCCGGTGGTTACGGCATGCTGGTCGGTCCGGCTTCCACCACGGAGCAGATCGAGACCTTCCGCAAGTACCTGATTGCCAACCCCGAGAAATACATCGCCCAGCCCACGCTGGCCCTTTCGAATTGTCCGACCTTTGTCGAGAGCGGCATCGCGCCGCGTCACCTGGACCTGCGTCCCTTCGTCCTGTCGGGAACCGAAGTGCAGATGGTGCCGGGGGGGCTGACCCGCGTCGCCCTGCGCGAGGGATCGCTGGTGGTGAACTCGTCGCAAGGCGGTGGCACCAAGGACACCTGGGTACTGGAGGCCTGAAAACATGCTGAGCCGCACTGCTGATCACCTTTTTTGGATGGCCCGTTACATGGAACGGGCCGAGAACACCGCACGGATCCTTGATGTCACCTATCGGCTTTCCCTCCTGCCGCAGAACGGCGAGGAGGTGGCGGCGATGTGGTCCGGCATGCTCAAGATCATGGAGCTGCAGGACGCCTACCTTGCCAAGTACCCCGCGTACTCCACGGAATCGGTCCTTGAGTTCATGATCTTCGACCGGGACAACCCGGGCAGCATCTACCGTTGCCTGCGGGCAACCCGCGAGAATGCCCATGCCGTGCGTGGAACCCTGACTTCCGAACTGTGGGAAACCTCCAACGAGACCTGGCTGAAGATGCGCGACTTCACCGTCGCCAAGCTGCTCGAGTCGGGGACCGGTGCCTTCTTTGAATGGGTCAAGTACCGCTCGCACCTGTCCCGCGGGGTCACCATCGGGACCATGCTGCAGGACGAGGCGCTACGCTTCATCCGGCTGGGCACCTTTCTGGAACGGGCAGACAACACGGCACGTATCCTTGAGGTCAAGTACCTCAATCTCCTGCCCGGTGCCGACGAGGAGACGGCTCACGCCGCCGACTATTACCAGTGGAGCGCCTTGCTGCAGTCTGTCTCGGCCTTCGAGGTGTATCGCAAGGTATATCGGGATCAGATCACGCCCCTGCGCGTTGCCGAGCTACTCGTTCTGCGTGCCGACATGCCCCGTTCCCTGGCCCGAAGCATGAAGGAGGTTTACTCCAACCTGACCCGCGTCTCCAACGCCCGGTCGGCTGAAACCGAGCGACTGGCCGGCGAGCTGGAGTCACATCTGCGATTCGGCCGCATCGAGCGGATCTTCGAAGGTGGTTTCCGCAAGTATCTGGAAGATTTTCGTGATCGCATCTTCGACCTGGGGTGCCGGATCTCCGATGACTTCCTGATCCCGGCGTCGAGCTAGAGACTGAAAATAAGCCTTGGCAATTTCGAAGGCAGTGTCTATAATGCGCAGCTTGTCGGGGCGTAGCGCAGCCTGGTAGCGCACTTGCATGGGGTGCAAGGGGTCGCGAGTTCGAATCCCGCCGCCCCGACCAAGAGAATCAAGCACTTAGGCCAATCTTCGGATTGGCTTTTTTGCTTTCTAGGTGCCGATTTTTCAAAATTCCCCCCACATTTCCCCCCACAAATCGATGGGCTGTCATGGGACAAACAGCTATAACAAGAGGGTTCATCCCGGGGGGAATGAAGGGGCATGTCCAGACTTCCTGCGACCTTCTTACCTGGTAAGCCAGACGCTTTCTCTAGTGCGGGGCAACCCCATACAATCGTGTTCTTTTTCTGCTGATGGATATGTCGCCTCTGGACAGAAGGTTTTGATCTCAACCGGAAGTTTCACGACAGCGACTGGGGGGCAGCCCCGTCAGGCCAGTGGCACTGACCGTTTTACCTGGACGCCTCGAATTCTTGCCATGCTTCCGTAAGTGCCTTCAAGGCCTCGCTTGATGCATGTCGACTGACCAAATAGCGCTTGGCGGACGCCAATGACGGGGTATCGGAGGGAAATCTATCATCGTGCATCACGTCGTAGGCTAAATCGCCGACTGGACCGGCTCGTCCTTTTTGCTGTTCAAGCCAGCGATGAAAGGAGCTTCTCGCTGCATCTTTCGCTGCGCGCGCAGCAAGTGTTTGTGCGATGGCAGCGGAGAGGATGTTCGGGGCGTCCTTAGGGCGATGAACACGCGATCCGAAATTCTCGGGGCTCCTCTGAAAACGCTCAATGGCACTTAACGCTCGCTCGCCGTGATCCACACGATGTGGTTGCGCGAAATGAGCGGGGTTGGAAAAAACGTCACATTCCTTGCAGTAATAGCGAGTCGGATCCGCTTCATCCTGATCACCGTGGAGGTAGTACCGTATTGTAGGTTTTGTCGGGGACGCCGAAATCACCTTGGCAGGATGGATGTTTGCGCAGCCCTTGACGAGCAGTGACCAGTTCTTGAAACCCATTGCCAGGGCAACTTGGTCTTGTGCTTCGTGAAGCGGGATATTCTCTTGACGCGCCAACCGCTTTGCATCGCGGCGACCTTGCTCAATCTGAAAAAATGTAGGTTTTGAGTGCATGACATTGCTCCCTGGTCACCTTGGTCCGATGCGCCCACACATCGAGCCACAGGAGACCTTCGAGGTCAGCCAAGACTCGTGGATTCACTCGCTGTCGTAACCAACTTCGCCTTGTGGGCGGGCAAGCCGGCGGGACGGCTCTGCTGCCAGTATAACGACAACTGAACGCGGGGCGGGATCAATCGCATCAATGTGCTTCAGGATGGTTGTCATTTCCATATGCGTCGTCAATAATCCCCATAAACACGACAACGTCTTAGAGAGCGCTCAATGGACCTTACAAAAAGTACTGTAACCCGACTCGTCGTACATCGAATCGGAAACAAGCTTCGGGATGAAGCAGTAAAACTCTCGAATTCTGACACTCCCGTTAGCGAAGAATTATCTGCTCTCATTCTTGGTGGGTACTTGAAAGGGGTTTCTGCGGAAACAAACCAGTACTACTTTCATCATGAGACAGATCTGGCACTAAACGAAATACGGTTTTATGCCAATCAGTTTTTTCGAGAAGAAACTGATTTTGTAGAAGCATCCAAGCGTTTTTCAACCCACCTCTATGAGAATTCGCTTCATCCAAATATTCGGCAGGGTGACCTGCTGGTTATCTTGTTCGACGGTATTACCTACCGAGATCGGCAACAACGGGCCATTGGCCTGTTCAAGTCCGAGGTAATGGACAACTACCTAACTATCGCCGATGGAGGAGATACCCTAAATGTGATTCCCCGCACAGGAATCAACCCGAACCTGATCGACAAGGGAGCGTTGATTCTGGAGCATGACGATGTGGTCTTTGCGCTCGATAGGTTAGGTAACAAGACAAAATTTTGGCTAGACGACTTTCTGAAGGTAAAGAAATCCGCCGACTCGGTGACCTGCAGCAGGATGATGTCCTTCATCGCGGGGAAAATCGCGGATTCAATACAAAATCCATTGGATAGGGCCCGCTATGGCGAATCAATTTCCGAGCTTTGTGAGGAAAACGAAAGTCTAGATGCGAGTGCTCTTGCTGCAGCCTCCCAAGCGTACATCGACGAAGACGTTTACCAAGCGACTGTTTCCCAAGCCCAACGACGCTTCGGGCTTGCATCAGACGATAGCATCAGCGCACCGAGCAACAAGATTAGTCGCAATTTATCAAAAAAAATCTCGCGCCTTGAACTTGGCCACGGAGTCAGCCTATTACTGCCTGCAGAGGTTAGGCTTTCCGATGTGCAAATGATTGAGGGGCCCGATGGTGAATTGACATTTGCCATTCGCATGAGGAGGCAACGTGAGCGGTGAGGCATCCAAAAGGTCTGGGGAATTGGGAGAGGCGCTGGCCAAGGAATTGCTGCGCATGATTGGTTGGAGCCCATCGTTGAGTACCATCAAAATTCCTTGCGCACTTCAGGAAAAGCATGGAACCTCGTCACATGGAGACGACCGTCTATTTATTTACAACAGCCCTTTTCTAGAGGGGGTTACAGATGTCGTACATGTTTCAGTAAAGCATCAGACTGGCGGCTATGCCAAGGGCGCTCAGGGTGTTCGTACAAAACTTAAGGAGCATTTGACGGAGCTGAATTCCATCGTGAATTGCGCCAAATTCAGCCCGGAGGTCAAACAAGCCGTTACCTCTCATCGAGGTAAACCCAAGAAAAATCACCGAGGGCTTCTCGTCTGGGTACATAGTGACAGGGCTACTTTGGAGCGCGATATTCGCCCAGACCTTGGAGATATTCAGCTTTCAAAGGAACACGATACGCCGGTGGTTCTTGTGGACTCAGGCAGGGCGTCTTTCATCTTTCATGGAATTCGACACTACGAAAGCCTGGGGATTGGAGACTACTCCTTTTACTATCCAAGGCTGGGTAACTCCATTTCCGCCGATCATGAGCGATTCGGAAAGTACTTACCCGTCGAACTACTGGCCTCCGACGTCATTCCCATTCGCGGCGACAGAGATGGGAAGCCGGTCCTCCACTTGTACGTCAGGGATAAGTTCAGTGCCGATGCATTGAAAAAGGCCTATGCACTCGCCCATGACTTCGGTGACGCGTGGGTCGACGATATCAATATCGGTTTTGAAGACTACAACGAATCAATCCACAGCCAGGCTCGTGATCAAGCACTCATTGCTTTCGAGCATCTGGCTAAAAACGTATCTGTTTTTTCCTACAAAGTCAGTTTGCTGAGTTTGCTGGAGGGGCAATCATGACAAAGCGCGAGTTGGCCAAACAGGTGGACTTGGATCGTTGCATTCTTTGGGGGGACCGTCTCAGAGTGCTCCTTAATAGCAGCCATATCTCTTATGGCGAGATAAATGAACTGCTCAGAGAAAAGGGGGTTTTTCTCGATAGCACAGACAAGTCGGTAACCGTTCCGTTGCTTAGTTCGTGTTTGCTCACACCTGGAGAGTTTAGCCGCCTGATTGCTCGCTCTTACACCCGCGAGTCGCTCGACAAATACAAAACCGACAAAGTGACATTGAGCAGTCCAGCAGCCGACTGGCATAGTACGGCGCTCGAGAACTTTGAAAACCTCTTGGGTGGGTTGTCGCTTGAGCCCGGCCACGAGTTTGTTGATTGCCCTACGATTACCAAGCGGCCGAGTGGGGAACTCGAAATCTTCTATACAGTAAAAAGAGAGGACTTAAGCAAGGACTGGATTGAGCGGGAGCTGCAATTTTCCGGAGGGATCATTGTGTCAAGGCGGGACGGTGAGTTGATTCTGGAGCTACAGAAGACACATACCTCGAAGGAAACTGACCGCATCAACAGTGTCTTGGTTAAGGCAATTACCACTCATTGGAAAGATAACGGCCTCATAACAGAGCAGAAGCCCCAAAGCATCAGGTTCGACGATTTCAGTAACGAAGAGCGCATCTGGTTCTTCATGCTACTAACTGGGGCGACGGGCGGGTCTCTCAGTTTCGATGAACTGGTCGACATCGAGATTGTTCGGGACGAAAGTGCTGGTCAGCTGCCTAAAGATCCTGCAATCAGTTGGATGGAGGGGCGCGTAAAAAGAATCCGCATCAACGGCGAGAAATTGGACAAACTGGGGCTTATTACGAATAAGGCTTTTCATCGTTTTTGCTTTCTCGTGAAAATGAGCGCGATATACCAATTCCAATCAGGGGCAACGAAAGGAAAATGCACTGTCGTTTTCTGGTTTGGTGGGAAGGGCGCGCAAGGTCGGGATTTTTCGAACACCGAACTGAATATTGGGATTGAAAGAATTTCTCGCTTGAGCAGAGATGCGGAACAAGAGGTCCGGCGGAAGATTCTCCGCAGCCTGTGTGACTTGCAAGACTCCGCATTGGGGGAAATCTTGTCCAAGCGTGTGGCCGACCAAGCAACAAAGGCAACGGCATAGATTACCTTCCGAACAATTGCGAGTTTCTAGGGAACACAAAGTCGGTAGCGTTTGTTTGCCTCTTCTCCCGTCTATCAAATCGTTTGGTGCACTAGCCGAGTAGGTCTGCGTTTTTGGCATAAGATATGACGTATTGTTGGAGATAAGGAAAATGTCAAATAGTTCTGGCGAGTACCTGTGTGCCTACCCAACGACATGCACAGAGTGCGGAACCATAGATAAGCCGATCGGCCGTACTGAGCCGAACAGTGGTGATTTCATGCAGCGCTGCAGATCGTGCGGACATGAGTGGGTGGCAATAACCTCTGCCGAGCAGGTCACGGAGGCAGAAGCTCGAATGGAAGAGGCAAAGGAAGTTCTAAACCCTGTCCTTCGCAGTTTCCTCAAGGGAAAGATGCTGCGATAGCAATCATTAACTTAAGGGAGCCGTGTGTTCGAATCACTCAAGTGGCGGTATCAGGGGGGGAACGAAACGGCACAAGTTCGTTTCCGCTAGACCAGTTCTGTCTCCTTTTGGATAGTCTAGCCGGAGCGTATGGCAAGAGTGGGAATTCCACGGCTCCGGTTTGAATCTTTCGCATGCCACCTTTTAGTGTCCGAAATATACCTACAATTTTCGGACAATTCTTCTTGCCAAATGTCCGAAAAAATTATACAAATATCGGACAGGAGGCCATGTGTCAGATATCAAATCCGCCATTTCGTCGCAAATCAACGCTGCAGGTCCAGGCCACGTCTGGGTACCGACTGACTTTGCGCACCTCGGCAACCGGGATGCGATCGACAAGACTCTCCAGCGTATGGTGTTGGCGGGTGACTTGCGGCGTGTCGACCGAGGCTTGTACGACAAGCCCATCATCAATCGCCTAACCCAGCGCCCCACGACTCCGGACTATCGGGCGATCATCGATGCTATCGCACGGCGCGACCAACTGCGTTTGCTTGTGGATGGAATGACCGCCGCCAATGACCTTGGCTTAACGGATGCTGTTCCAGCTCGCGTTACCATTCATACGGACACACGTCGCCGGGCGATCAAGCTCGATAAACTCGTCATCGACTTCAAGCAAACTGCTCCCAGTCGCCTTTATTGGGCAGGCCGTCCTGCCATGCGAATCGTACAGGCCCTGCATTGGCTGAAGGACACGCTGGTTGTCGACCATGATCGCATTGTCAGCCGACTGAATCGACTACTCACCGACTCTGATCAGGGGGCTGCAATCTGCCAGGATCTGCGCAACGGGTTCAGCATGTTGCCGGCGTGGATGCAGGACCTGATCCGTGATCTACCTGGTTGCGATCCTCGGGACACCCTATCCGGAACCTCGCCAATACATAGTGGCGTGAAATCCTCAGCCGTTTCATCGCGGCCCGAAGGTGTAAGGAGAGCCCATTGAATCCGTCTTTCCGCGAAGTCATCACCGCCGCCGACGGCGATCGACTCGATTTGTTTCTCGGTGCCGCAACCCGCATGGGTACGGCGGTTCAGAACGTCGAGAAGGATTTCTGGGTGTGCTGGACTTTGGATGCCTTGTTCAATGGTTTGGCGGCTGGCGGACCTCGTCTCTTGTTCAAGGGGGGTACCTCACTGTCCAAGGCTTTTGGCCTGATCTCGCGCTTTTCCGAAGACATCGACATCACCGTTTTCCGTGACGACTTGGGGCAGGCTGCCGAGGTGGCGGAACTGGATGCCTTGAGCGGCAAGAAACGTCGAGCACGCCTTGAAGCCATCCGGGTCGCTTGCCAAGCCTATATTGCCGGCCCGTTGGCGGATCAATTCACTCAGATTGCCGGTGCAGTCATTCCCGATGGTCGTTTCAAGTTGGAACTCGACCCGGACGACAAAGATGGTCAGACGCTGCTCTTCTGGTACCCCGCAGTTACCCCGACAACCAACGACTACATCCGATCTGCCGTGAAAATCGAATCCGGCGCGAAGTCGGCACTCGACCCACATATCGCGGCATCGGTGAAGCCTTACGTGGCGCAGGATTTGCCGGCGCTGGATCTCACCGTCCACAACGTCACTACCGTAAAGCCGGAGCGTACCTTCTGGGACAAGGTCATCATCCTGCACGGCTTGCGGCAATGGCATGACCGCCGTGGAGAATTGCGGCACGGCGGTCAGCGTGTCTCGCGTCACTACTACGATATACACCAGTTGATGCAGGCGTCCGCATCGCCGGAGTGGCAGGCCGACCAGGCACTCGCCATGGATTGTGCGCACCATGCCCGACTGTTCTTCGGAAGTGCCGATCTTGGCTTGGATATCGCCCATCCAGGGGCGTTTACGTTGGTTCCGAGCACTGCGATGCACGAAGCCTTATCCAAGGACTACGAAGCCATGGCCGGCATGGTCTTTGGCGAGGTTCCGAAGCTTGAAGCGGTGCTGGCCAGCGTCGAGCAATTCGAACAGACCATCAACAGCGCCATGAATGCGGATAAGTTGGCGCAAGCGGAACAGCCTACATGAACGACTACTTCAGCGACCGGGAAAACGGGCCTCGAGCCCGAACCGAGCAGGTCATTTCGCCTGAGGTCTGGGCTGGTCTGGTTGCAACTGTGCAGGCGCTGGTCAACAGTGGGGCCTTCGGACTGCGTTTTCCGGAGCGCTGCCCGGATGGGCAAGCCATCTGCGGCTGCGACGAGAATGTTATCGCCGCTTCCGTCATTGCGGAAATGCCGGGATTGACGTGGCCGCTCGAAACGTCCCGGCTGGTGGATGACGGATTCCTACGTCAGCAGGAGCCATTTGCACCGGACACGCTATTGATCCTGGATTTCGTCGAGTTCGTCTACGCATCGGTGGCGAAGCCGATTCCAGGAAGGCTCCACGACTTTTTCAATCACCACCATTTCACCTTCGATCAGCAATCCGGACAGGAAGAGTTCCGGGCGACGGTCAATCGCATCTTTGCGCGCAATGGTGTGGCCTTCGAAATGCTGTCAAACGGTCGTATCGTGCGTATTCTTCCGCCGGTGCTCGGGGATGACCTCAAAAGAATGGTATTCCGGACGGGGGACCGAATTCTCGACAATATGTTGGAAGAAAGCCGCGCTAAATTTACCGACCGAAATCCACTCCTGCGGCGGGAGGGGCTGGAGCGTTTGTGGGACGCATGGGAGCGACTCAAGTCACTCGCAGATCCCGAAGATAAGAAGAAATCGATCAAGATCATTCTCGACGCTACTGCTGAAGAGGTGGCGCTTCGGCAGCGCCTGGAAGACGAAGCAAAAGAACTGACCGATATCGGTAATAGCCACCTCATTCGGCACACCGAACTCAAGCAAATTCCGGTCATCGACGTGGATCACGTCGATTATCTGTTTCATCGCTTGTTTGCGATGATCCAGTTGTTGCTGCGAAAAAAGCGACCTGTCTAGCGATTTCGGCGGTGCTTGGTAGTGGCAAAAGCGATTGACTGGAATCAGGGGCTTGCTGACGGCATTTCCGCGATTAGCCTGATGTAAGGAGGTCGATATGCGGAAACTTTTCTTCTTCGCGATCCTGGCGATTGGGGCAGGGATTGGATTGCTGGTTGCTATCACAGCAAAAGGCGACTGGGGCGCGGGGGCAGTCATGGTGGGGGTTGGGCTGCTCTTTGCCATTCCGCTCGCCAGTGTGTTGACGGGCATTGGACGAGGCCGCAGGAGGTTGCGGCGGCGACGGATTGGTGGAGGACTAAGGGGCACGTCCGGGTCTTTGTTCAAGGGAGATGTCCCTGTTCGGCGCTGGGATCGGTAGCAGTTACTTTTTCGACTTGATCAGATCCTGCATGGCATCCTTTGCGTTACCTGCCGTTGCCTCTCCATCTTTGGATACCTGCCTGGCTGATTGCCACATCAGCGACTTCTTCGATGCCAATGTCCCGTCGTCAGTCTTGATGATTTCAGCCTTGCCGTCGAATTCTTCGCGCTTCGCTGCGGCCTCGCCGTGAATCTGGACGGCGCGTTGCTGCACTTCCTCGCGCACGGGCGACGGTGGTTCGGTTTTCTGTTCCAGCGGACGACTTGGATTGCTGCCAAACCGTGAGGCCTTGCTCACTTGAGCCTGGTGGGTTGTCTTGATGTCCGGTGTGATGGCGACATCATGCAACTGCTCTTTATGGAGGTCGCGGACGTCACCAAAAGAGGTCGGGAGGCTGCTCCCATCCGAAATAGCCCGGTTCGGGCGCAATGACTGGCGGGCCAGTTCGGCCGACATCAAGGCGTGAGCGGCGGCGCTGTTGCCGCCATAGGCCTGGGCATACCGGAGGAACATTTCCATGTTGTGCGGGTCTTGGGCGATGTCGATGGAGATGGATTCGCCCTTGTCGTAGGCGGACGATACGCGTTCCGCAAAACTGGTGCGGTCGGCAAGGGTGGCATCCGCCCGCTCGGAACGGGCCCGCGTTGAGCCGAGGCGGGACGACATCTCGCGGGCCTCACTCGCATCGTTCGAGAGCGCCTGCAAATAGCTGGCGTCCCTCGATACCCGGTCACCGAATTGTTTGAAGGCTACCAACTGCTCCCCACTCAGGCTGGCCAATGCTTTCTGTTCCTGGGCAGAAAGGCTCGACTGGTAGGACTTGTCGGCGCTGGTGTGCAGGTCAGCGCCCGCAACTTTGGCATTCACGCCGACATGGGCGGCCGCACCGAAAGCAATACGTGCGACCTGCGCCTGGCTGAGACCTGTGCTCTGGGCAACACTTTGTGTGATCTGATCCAACTGGTTCAGCGTGTCGCCCATTTGCTCGAAGCTGCTGGTGCTGGAACCGCTGCTGTTGCGCGTGGAGCGAAGCTTGTTGAGCCCGCGAGAGAACACTTCAGATAGTGCTGCCGATTGCTCCATGGTCGCTGTCACGGCTTCACCGCGCGCTGCGTCGACCTGCCGGCTGGCTTGCTGAACATCCTGTTCGGATACACGCATCGAGACTACTCGCGAAGCGAATCCCTGATTGCGCAGCAGGCTGACGGCCGTACGCCCGGTGAGCGCATTCGACGAGAACGTATTTCCAGAGAGGTCGTTTTGCCAACTACTCATGAATGCCGATGTACGGTTGGGTGCCAGTTGCATCTGGTCCATACCGACGTTGCCCATTGAGACGTTACCAACGGTGGCGGCCGAGGTGCCGCCCGAGATCATGCCTTGCAACCCAGACAAGCCACCGACCAGCGCTGTTCCGAAGTTCTCCATACGCTTCAGGGCGGCCCAGGCAATGAATGGAATGCTGATGGCGAGGTAACCGACAACGGCCTCACCCGAGATCGCCCGCGAATAGATCGTTGAGGCCGTCTGCAATGCCAGCGATTTGCCCCCCGTTCCGAGGTCGGCTGCGGCGGCGAGATCGTAAGCCGCGTAGATCGAGGCCATGTAGTTCAAGATGGCGTAGAGCGGCGGCCACAACTGAATCCAGATGAGCACCGCCGCATAGCCTTTGAAGGCGAGCATTGTTTCCCGTCCGCTGGTGAGCAGGAGCAGCAGGACCATGAGGGGGAACATCGCGTAGGTCACAGCCTCGACCACATTTCTAAAAACAGGCAAGGCTTGCTCGGCCACCTTGCCGTAATTGAGCCAGGAAGCGTTCTGCTGGGCCACCGCCTGGGCGCGACCGACCGCCAGCACCATCGCTGCCGGGTCATTGACCTTCTGACCGACAATCTTGCTGGTGTCCTCAAGCGCGTTGAGCATGGCATTCTGCCGGATGATGTCGGCCGCTGTCGCCGCTGCGGTGGCGATGCTGTTCTTCAGATAGGCCTGCTGGATTTGTCCGGCGATGGCCGCTGCAGCGGCAGCGCCGGGTAAGGTCGGGTTGAGCAGAAAGGCCAGGCGCCCTTGGATGCGGGTGAGCTGGGCGGGCAAGCGGCCATTGAGGCTCAGATAGACATTGGGGCAGGTATCGACGCCGACACTGCCGCCCGCGCTGGTCAGCGTGGAAAAGCGCGCCGGATTGGGCGAGGCCATCAGCGGCCAGACATCATCCGATGCAGAAAAAACTGCCGGATCAAGCGTGCCGTCGATCAGGTCATAGGTCGTGCAGTTGTGGATGAAGTTGATCAGGTCGGTGCGGAAGGCCGGATCCTGGAACACCACATTGCCGGTCTCGCGGATCAGCCGGTTACCGAACATCAGTCCGTTCTGCTGATAACTCAGTTCGACCGGCAGGGCACCGACGCCCGGGATGACCTGGAAAGCTGTTTCGAACAGAGTGGTCAGTGTGTTGCCGATCGTGCTGGTGATGCCGCCCAGCGCGGCCACGCCGAAGGGCACGTTGCCGACGATCTTGACGGCAGAGCCGCCGGTCTTGTCCACGATGCCCACCGTGACCTTGGGCACGATCAGCACTGAAAAGACTAGTACGACGGTGCCCAACCATTTCCAGCCCTGCAGTTTCTCGGGGGCGAAAGCATAGGCAATCAGGGCGGCCACAAAACCGCAAAAGGCCACCGCTGCCAGCGCCGCTGCATAGTCGCCCGAGGCGTGAATCGCCGCCGCGGCATTGAAGACGCCGAACAGGCTGTCGGCATTCTGGTAGGCGTAGATTTCCCACATGCTGCTTTCTCCGGTCGCGCTATCGCATCGTCTCTATTTCGACAGGTAAGCGGCCTGCTGGCCGAGCATGTCCATCACGTGTTGCGGCATGCTGGAGCGTAGTTGGCGTTCGAGTTGTTCCAGGTGGTTCGATACCGCCCGGAAGGAGCCGACCTTCTGATAGAGCAGATTTTTTTCCTGGGAGAGTTGCATGAGCATGGCCTGCGCCCGCTGGCGGACCTGGTTGGCTTGCTCGCGTTGCGACTGCTGCAGGGTGTAATTCTTGTCCAGCGCGGCCATGCCCAGACGCAGATTGCGTTCGAGGAAGACGTAGGCGTAGTCGGCGGCAATTACGTCGCGGTACTGGGCGATCAGGCTGTCGGCCAAGCCCGAGCCCGGGATGCTCGTACCGATGGACAACATCTTGTAGACCGGTTCGGTGGTTTGGTTCACGAAGCCGACCTCAGCTGAGTTATTGGGAATGGCAGTGCGCGTCGTGATCTTCTCGGCAATGGAGCGCATGATCGCCTCGACCTTGGCGGTAAAGGGCGTGTGGGTGTACGCGCTGTTCAAGGTGACGACGTCGCAATTGCTGTAGTCGTTGCACTTCAAGACATGCTGCACGACATCCGTACCGGTAGCCGCACCCTGGCCATAGAGCAACTGGCTGATCGAGGTCAGCGTCGGAGCAATCGGTTCGGGATCGCGGGCCGATTCTTCCGGGTAATAGATGATGGTGCCGACCAGACTCATGATCAGTTCGCGCTCCTGATCATCCAGATAGGCGCCGGTGTACTGCAAGGCTTTCCAGGTCAGGTTGCCGACGAAGGGCGCCTTGTTTTTTACCTTCGGGTCGGCTGAGGAACGTGCCGAGGACAGAATGCTGGGCCGATCCGTCGCGCAGCGCCGACGCGCCGCATCGCGGTCGCTTTCCATGCCCATTTCGATGGCCAGATCGGCGCAGGTTTCCTGCGAACTGTAGCCAATCGATTCGGCTGCCGTGCTGACAATGGCCTTGGCGGTTTCACAGGAATTGATCCGGGCATTATTGATCCAGGTCTCCAGTCCCTTGGCCCACTTGGTCAGTCCGCCGAGCAGGGGCGAGACCGCCTCCAGAGCGAGCTGGAAAGCGATTCCCGGCAGCGCGGCCGTGATGTTCTTCAGCATGTTCTTGAACTCGGTTGCCGAAATGTGCGAGAAGGAACCGCCAAAGACGTCGATGCCGCCGCAGCCGGCCTTGGCGCTGGGGAACTGGATGGCGGCCAGCTGATAAACCTTGTTCGGCGAACGCATCATCAAGTTGCCGCCGGTGTAGGTATTGAAGGTTTGGCCGCGGAAGGCACCCGGTGCCGTGTAGTTACCAATGGCGCCCAGATTGTTGAACATGTTGTTGACCTCGGTATTGAGGTCGCCGGCCTGCAGTTGAAAGGACGGGATCGCCAGCAGCAGGGCCAGGACGGCGGCAGCGGTCCGCCGAAATAGGGAATGGTCGTAATGTGTCATGGCGCCTCCTGGGGTAGGGCGGGACCTTGCGTGGTTGGAGGCAGCATCACCTCGGCCTGCGGAGCGGAGACGACGGCAATGCGTTCGAGCAACTGGGATTCCGAGAGCACCCCGAAGCCGATGGGGCTGATCTTTCCGGTGAAGGGTTGAGCCAGAAAAACGGCGGGTACCTGGCTGACCTTCAGGGCGGTGGCAATGCCGTTGTCCGGGCGGGCATTGGGGAAACTAGGCAGCGGACCACCGTCCACGCTGATGGCGACGACCTGGATGCCGTGACGGGCCTGGAAGGCTGCCAAGGTCGGCGCGAAGGCATGGCAATACGGGCAATCCGAGCGATAGAAGAAAAACAGCACGTGATCCTTACCGAGGTCGGCGATGGCGCGTGAGCGATCCACCAGTTCGGCTTGGTCGAAGACCTCCAGGGCCTTGGCATTGACCGGGCGGCCCTGCAGGGTTGGGTCCAGTTGCGGTGTAGTCCAGGCAACGCGCTGGGCGACGTCGGCGAAGTAGGAAGCGCGGGCGACGACCTGGGACTCCAGTTCCATGTAACGCCGGACATTGGCTTCGCTCGGTCGCATGATGGCGATGTTGCGCATCTCCTCCAGGGTTTTCTGGAGGCGTTCGAATTCGACCAGTTCCGGTGCCCGCGGCGGTTGGGCTGGCGGCGCAGTCGCGGTGGTCTTGCCTGGTAGCAATGGTTGTTCGTGTTCATCGGGTGCCGGCGCTTCATAGAAATGCCAGCCGCGCCAACTGTCCACCCAGTAGCGGGAAGCAGCATCCTGGGCTGTTGCGCTATTGCTGCCGAGAATTATGGCGAAGGTCAGCAGCAGCGGGAGGGCGGGGCGGTTGCGGCTATTCATGAATGAGCTACTTCAGGGATTGCGGTGGCCGGCCATCGAGGCAGTAATTGATGCCGAAATCCATGGTCTGGCGGCGCGGAGTCGAGGCACCGGGGAGTAAAACCCCGTCCTGCCAGAACCTGACATTCAAGCGGGCACAACCGGCCTGGGCGTAGCGCTTCTCGGTCGTGACATCGATATAGATCGGCGAGGTAGCAGCAAAGCGCTGGGTGAGCGCCTCGGCGATCTCGCCGCTAAGGATGGCGTGGGCCTCGCCATTGACTGATCGAAGAGCGGCCAACATGACCGGTCGCGGATCCGCGACCGGGGCTCTGGGCATCTCGTCGGCGAGGATGGGCGACGCGAATCCGGCGATCAAGGCAGCGGTGTAAGCGATCTTCATTGGCACTTCCCCTGTCCGTAGTAGCAGGTTGTCAGGCGTGCGGCATTGCTGCCCTGTAGCGCGCCGGCATTGGGCAGTGTCGGAACGATGGAGGCGTAGAACTCGGTGAGGTCCATGGCCGCGAAGTCGAGGCTCTGGAGTTGGGCGATGGTGAACCCCGAGCAGTCGGGGCTTTCCCCGGAGCCCCAGCCCTTGCCGACCTGCACGCGGCCCTGCTCATTGACGATGCGGGCCAGTTTGCTGTTGAAGCAGCACTTACCGGTGCTGTGTTCGATACAGGAGACGCACTTGCCGAAGAGGCGGAAGCAGGAGGAGCACCAGGTGCCGACGGTATGGCACAGGCCGGCCCCTTCCTTCATGGCGAGCTTGCCTTCTTCCTCGTTGCAGGACGACATCGACATGATGATGTAGATGACGATCGCGATGACCAGCGACCAGGGGTCGAAGGCGACGACTAGGCTTTCACCGGAATAGAGCACGGCCGAGCTGGCCGGCAGAGCGGTGCCGTTGACCGCGACGGTGATGCCATAGGTCGTGAAGCTGCCACTGAAACCGCCACCCAGCAGCAAGGCTTGCATGCCCTGGTAAAGGAACTCGCGGTTCTGGGAGTTCATCAGCACGTCGTAAACTAATTTCGAACCGGTACCGAACAGACTCTGATTGGTCATGCCAGCACCAGCCGAGTCGGAACTGCAGCAGTTCTTCAGCAGGCGGTGGCGGCAGCGGTTGCCTTCGCCCTTGAAGACCTGCATTTTGCTGGTGTCGAGGTAAACGCCGGCCTCGCGTCCGGCTTCCATCAGCGACATCGAACGGGCGAAATCGGCATCGTTGGAGTAACTGGTATTGAAGCAGTTTGTCCCCAGGCAATAAACGTTGGCCGGGCAGTTCGAGGCGGTGGTCGTGGTTTGCGCGGCGACCGGGCAGGTATAGGTGTCCTGGGTGATCTCGCACAGCCCGCTGCCGACATTCATTTGCTTGCAGGTGCTGCTGGTTGGCGAGCAGCCGCTGCTGGCCAGCGGTGCACACTCGTCCACCGGGGCGCCCGAGGTGCAGGTCAGGGTGCGCTCATAGGACCAGCAGGCACGGGTCACAGCGCGGCCTTCGATGGCCTTGGTCGCCGGGCCGTCGACACAAGTGTCGGCGGTAGTGACGGTGCAGCGCCCACTTGCGTTCAGCACGGCACTCTTGTCGACCCAGACATCGGTCTCGTGTTGCACCATAGCGGGTTGGACGAACGACAGGGGCAGGTTCCACTTCACGAATCCGCCAAAACCGCTGAACTGGAAGGTGTAATTGCACATCCCGGCCGTGCAGCCTGAACCGGGCATCATGTTGACCGTGAACGGGCTCCAGCAATGGCCCTCCCAATGCGGGGAAAGGTTGGTGACATAGCTGGCCTGGGTGGCTGGTGCGGTCGGGAGGTCGACGGTCTGCCAGCCGATGCAGGCCCCTTGGCCGCCCGCCGCATAAAATCGAAAACGCTGCAGCCCGTCGCTACGCAGCTGGCATTGCGCTTCCGCCACCATGTAGTCGGCGCCGTTGCGGTTGACCTGGCCGTGGGCGACCCAGGTGCCTTCAATGCAACTGGGCTGGAGGTCGATTTCGACCGTCAGATCGCGCCGCGTCGTGTAATTGCCGACCCCGCTGTAGCGGTTGCAGACCTTGGTTGTGGTGCCCGCTGCGGTACTGACCTCGGCGGTGGTACAGCCCGAATAATAGTCGGCCAGGCTGCCCAAAGCACTCGACGGGTTGCGGGCGATGTCACGGGCCGCAGTGACTGCCGGATCGTAGGCGGAGATTGCCGGGCGGGGTGTATTGGCCGAGGTCAGCGCGCCGTCCTGGGCCTGGCAGACCGGATCGCTGGTATCGGCCGCGCAGGTGCTCAGGCGAGTATTGGCCGCACCCGACAGGTTGGGCTGGCCGTAATACGCCGTTTCCGGTGGCGTCGTGGTGTACTCCGGTACGGCGCTCGATGCGCTGGGCATGTTCACAGTGCCGCGAACGACTGGGTTGACCGCCTGGCCGGCGGCTGTGCCCTCTTCAAACGGCCCGGCGATGGCGGCGCTCTGCGTCGTGATGAAGCAGAACAGCGTGATCCAGATGATCAGGCGGCGCATGGGGATTACCTATCCTCCGAGGCGTTTCAGGAAGAGTTCGGCGGCTGGGCTGAAGCCTGGTGCCGAGCGCTGCATATGTTCCAGCGCGTAATCCAGGCTGACGTCACCGGTTGCACGCACAAAACTGTCAGCGGGCGCGCAACTGCCGCTGGCACAGGGAACGGGACGTGTTCCGTCGCGCACCAAGACAAAGCTGGGCACCTTGCTGATGGCGAAGCGGTCGAAGGCCAGCGGATCGATCTGGATTGCCACCTGCTGTTTGCCGATCAAGCCCTGGATCTGGGAGACCGTTTCGCGCAGCGAGCCGTTGGCGAAGCCGCGGATGACGATGGCGGCTTTGGCCAGCGCCGCCTGGTCGACCAGACGTTGCAGTGTGGCGCGGGGCATGGTCAGGCTGACGAAAATGAAAAAGCCTGGACCCGTAGCGAGTCCCTGCACCCGCGTCATCGCATCGGATTGTCCGGCATAGCCACGGGCCAGCGCTTCCAGGTCGACCGGCACGGGCGTTGCCGGCTTGGGCAGCGCCTCAAGGTTCGGGCTGTTCTGCGGCGCGGATCGGCGGTCGGCGTCGCTCGGCAGGGCGTATTTCTGTCGCGCCAACTCGATATCTTGCTCGGTGACCATGGGCGTTTCACGCCGGGCCCGTTCGATGTCCGCCTCTGTGACGACCGGCGAAATCTCGGCCTGGGCTGGGCTGCCGGCAGAAAATACGGCGCTGAGGCCGAGGATCAGGATGGAGAGGGGTTGATGGAGGTTAGTAGCCGACACAGCAATTCCTTTTGCGAAACAACATGAAGGCGAAGTCCTCACCGCGTACCGGGTATTCCTTGCCGGCCCCCCAGAGCACGGTGGTCCGCCCGAAGGGCTGGCAGCAGCGGCCGCCGTCCTTGTCGGTGTTGGGAATGGGGTAGGTGAGTTGGGTTTTGTAGGCGGTCTTGTCCATCACCGGCTCGAAGTACGGCCCGCACAGACCGTCTTTGCCATGCCAACCCCAGGCCACCAATTCGCGGTGCATCTTGGCGCTCAAGCGCTGGGCCATCAGCGCGGCCGTACGGACGCCACCGAGGTGATAGGGGACATGCCCGTTGAGCGGATAGACACCGCCCTGGCAACCGGCGCACCAGAACATCTCGCGTATGCCGAAACCGATCGAGGCCGCCACACAATCGGCGGCGCAGGCGGCAATGGCGACCGGATTGGCGAACAGCACGGCATCGGGATTGAGGATCAGGGTGAGTTCATCGTCGGCCCACAAGGGATCGACCTCGGTCATGTAGGCCAGATCGAAGGAACTCTTCTCCAGGCAGGGGAAGTCGGTGACGACTTCCAGCCAGTACATCACCGGGTTCAAGTAGTAATGCGCCTGATAGAAACCGCCACCGTCGCCATCGCCTTCCGGGCGGGTAAAGCGGGCCGCCTCGGGGGCCGGGATGCCCGGGTCGAGGTCGATGCCGCCGAGCGAGACAAGGCAGAAGGGTTTGCGCACCACTTCGACATGGCGCGCCGGCTCCCAGAAACCGATGGAGAGACCGACGATCGGATTGACCAGGCAACTGCAGACGGGGCTGGGTGGATTGTCGGTATCCTCCTGGTCGCCGAAATTGGCGACGCGCGCACTGCCAATGCTGATCGGCAGGATGCAGGACCAGCAGATATCGGTGATCGGATTCGGAAACTTGCCGGTGCAGGTGGCCGTGCCGGCGGCCAGGGTCGGCAGGGTGGAGAAACCGAGGAGCAGTGCCAGAAAAAGGATAGGGAGGCTGTTTAGGAAGCAGCGTTGGCTCATGGCGCGATCTCCAGTTCGTCGATGCGCAGGCGCAATCCTTCCTGCGATACGAGGGCAGGCACCTGAGTGATGCCGAAGCGGCGGGTGAGCAGACCTTGTTGATCGAAGTAGACCGGCATGCGCCATGTCTTCATCAGGTCGAGATAGGAGCCGCCGACCAAGATCGGCTTGACCCGCCCCTGGTAGAAGGCGATCAACTGCCGGGCACGACCGACCTGGCGCGCGTCGCGGCCATCGAAAAAGAGCAGATGCCGGGACAGCGACACCACCTCCAGCGGGTTCTTGCGGGTGCCGGCGGCAAACAGCAATTCGCCCCGGGGGCCGAGAATGTTGCGATCGAGCGTGAAGCTCGGGTCGAAGTAGAAGGTCCTGGCTGTCTCGGTCGAATGCAGGCCGGCGACCGGCGGCGGGTTTTTCACGGTGGCGATGCCCCGTTCCCTGGCCTGTTCCTCGATGCGCTTGAGTTCGCCGCTGCGCTCCTTGTCGCGCAGACGTTGCTCGATCATGTGCAGCAGATGCGGTTCACTGATCTCATAGCTTGGCCCGATGACGCCCAGATCAATGGCCGGGGCGCCCGGTGCGACCAGTAGCAGCGCGAAGAGCAGGGGCGGGGCGGCGATCAGGCGTTTCATCGCACCGCCTTGCCCGGACAGCGGATCTGTCCGGCGAGTTGTTCGCGCCCGGCGGTGTCGCCCAGGTGGTTTGCCCGGATCAGTGCCATCAGTGCCGGATCGCCGTCACCGTCCGCCATGGCCCGGCGCAATTCGGCTGGCGTCAGGGGGCGGCCACAGCGCCGCGCGAAAGCGGCGAGGTAATCCCGCGCCCCGGCTTCGGCGGCTGGGGCGATTTGCCGGAGCAGGGCGAGATAGTCGGCCAGTGGCACGTTGTCAGAGGGCTGAGTTCCTTGCGTTGGAGCGCCGACCGGAGGGCTCTGGGCCCACGCGGTGGAAAATGCCAGAACACCGAACAAGGTGAGGCTAGAGAGGATGCGAGGCATGACCGGCATCTCAGAATAGCGGGACCACGACGCCGATCACCTGCTCTGCCCGAACCAGGCCACTTTCCTGGTAACGCGAGTCGAAGGAATCGGGGCTGGTGCCCTGCACGTAGTAGTAGCGAGGCGGGATGACGGTCGGCGCAATCGGCGCGAGTGGCTGGCGGTCGTAGGCCTTTGTCTTGGCCCTACCGACGTCCTGGCCGTTGATGGCCACCTGCCGGCCGGTGACGGTGACAGTATCGCCCGGCAAACCGCGCACAATCTTGAAGAAAGGTTGACCGAGTAATCCCGGATAGCGATGATGCGCCTCGCCGGCGAAGGAGAAAACGATGTAATCACCGCGCTGCACCGGGTGTGGGCCGTGCTGCAACCAGGCAACGCGATAAGGCAGGCTCGGTGTCCAGTTGAAAAGGATAGGCACGCGCGGTGTCGCGTCGACGAAGAGGCGGACATAGGCCAGGCTCCAGATGGCGACAATCGGCAGGTAGAGGTACCAGCGCCGGCGGGCATGGCGCAGGAAGTCGCCGACGCACCCGAAGATTCGCCGCCCATGAGCGTGTCTCGAGGCGGGAATGGCGACTGTCGGTTGATGCGGGGCGTTGTTCATGGCGCGGTCACCTTTCTGCGCAGTGCGGCCGTCAGATCGACGGTATTCGGGGTCGCTCCAGCCACGGCCGCCTTGAGGACGACCAGGCAGCCGCATTCGCGTGGCAGTTCCTCGAGGGCGAGCGGCAGGCGCTGGGCAAAGCTTCGCGCCATGAACAGGGCTTTTTGCCGGTCATCCTCGGAACTGGCCTTGGTCAGCATCTGGGTGAATTCGGCTTCCTTGGCGCGGTACACCTCGGCCACGTCGACCACACCAATCACCAGCGCTGGGCGCAGGACGAGACGGTCGTAAGCGGTCAGGGCGGCGCTCACTACGAGGAGCGTCAGCAAGCCCTGGCGCAATAACTGGGCGGTATTCGGGTTCATACCGTATGTCCCCGATGCCGTAGCAGTTCGCTGATCGCCTCGTCAATGGACAGGCCCTGGGCACGTAATTCATCGATCGGGGCGTTGTCTTCGAGTTTGTTGGAGAACAACAGGTGGGTGGCCGGATCGAGGATGTTGCGAGCAACGCCTTCGCCGACCGGCGACGAGATGTACAACTCGGAGAAGACGCCGGCCTCGGTGCGTAGGGAGTTGAGCAGGCGCTTCTTCGGTTCATCCATGGTCAGCCGGCCCTTGCGGTCGAGCATTTCGATGGACTCGGGCTTCTGCCGCAGCAGGAAGACCCAGTCCGAGCAATTGAAGGCCGCTTCCATCTGGGTCGAGCCGTAGAAGTCGTCGGCACTCTGGGTCGCCGTGCCGAGTGCTCCGCCGTACTTGCGGGCGCGCCGCGCGGCT
>WBZV01000291.1_pt1 | contig 32495 bp, 28 predicted proteins | sample 5204221 | NCBI WGS metagenome assembly WBZV01 (sample SAMN12344360, study PRJNA552823) | activated sludge metagenome | biome: Activated sludge suspended growth; feature: Nitrification reactor; material: Wastewater; isolation source: activated sludge from nitrification reactor of wastewater...
GACACCACCCAGCTGCGTCGCCGGAACACCAGCGAAGTCGCCGAGCATGCCACCCATCGGCGTGCGGGCCGCGCCAACAATCACTACGGGATCTGATTGCGCCATGTCTTCTGTCTCCTCAACCCTGTATTCCATTGGATATTAGTGCGCGACTCGACGGATGCGACTTGCTGCCCGGCAGCCTGCCGCGCCGCGATTTCCGCACAGGAAATTGCGAGCTTCGTTGCTGGTACACGCCGCGAACGCCCATCCCGCAGTATTCCTTGCCGCCCGGGCACGGGCGGCCGCGCATAGTACCCCCCCCAGCGGTTCCTGCAAGGATTTACGAATGGTTCGCGACACCGCGGCCACGCGGAATGGGCGTGCGCCGCTTGCATGGGCAACTATCCGGCAGCGCTGGCGTCAGCAAGCAATGCTTCGCCCTGCTCAAGCCCCAGCTCGAAGTAACGCTTCTGCGCCGTGGCATCCTTGAGCGAGATCGTCATGCTCTCCAAGTTGTGAGGACGCAAAATGTGGACCGGCTTGCGCCACCACGTACGGCCGTCGATGTCGATGCTCCTTTTGCCCATGGCTTCGAGCATCCGGTTGACCAGCTCGGCCTGGGTGAAGATCCGCTTGTTCGGCAGGGTGAGCTGGAGATCACTGACCAGCAGGTGGGTGTCGATGCCAGTGAGCGGCAGGGAGAAAACGCTGGAACGATAAATCTTGTCGAGCTCACCGTGGTAGTCGTAGTCGGTGAAATCGACAGCGATGATCTCGTCGACGTCGGGGTTCTGAAAGATGCCGGCGAGCGGGGTGTTGTCGAGATAGCCGCCCTCGATATAGTAGTCGCCGTCGATAACGATCGCCTTGAAGTAGGGAATGGTGGTGATCCCGGCGAGGAACGCATCCATAAACCGGGAGATCGAAGCATCGTCAATGGTCCGCAGGATGTCGTTGACAAAAAACGTCTGCTTCGCGCGCTTTGTCAGGTTGGTCGCCGAGATGTCCCAGCGCACATTGCGCAGCGCTTCACCCAGAATTTCCCGGCGACGCGGTTGATCGAGCTGCAGCGCCTTGCGGCAGTTGTCCTTGTCCACCGTAAAGAGGTGCGAGCCAGTGGGCAGCAGCGACGGCTTCAGGCCGAGAAAATTGGAGAAGACGTGGAAGATGTCGGTGACGCTGAGACGCATCGTACGGGTCAGCACCGGCGGCAACTCCTCGTTCGCCGCATCCCACAGCAGGTAGTCCAGGGCGATGTTGTTGCCGGAACTCGTGGAGGCGATGTGCACCACCGGCAGGCCGCGCCGCTTCAGCGCCACCAGCGCACCCGCGGTATAGAAGCTGCGATAACCGCCGCCAGAAGCGACAAATCCGTATCGGGTCATGGCCTGTCTTTTCCTCGCGCTGCCCGCTTCGGCCGCACCGTAGACGGGTCCGGCCGGAGCCGCCAGCCCTGTGCGGCGGTTCCACTCCAAGGTGGCGGACGTCTGCGCCATATAAGGCTCACGCATGCGTCTTCCTATCTTCACCGCCGTCGTCATCGCCTTTGCTGTGCTCGGGATCGTCGTAGTCGATCGCCTGCCGCCACAGCATTCGCCCTTCGCGACGTTTGACCCCCGGCGGCCGATCGGCTGGGCCACGGCATGGCAACTGGCGCGACTTGAGTCCGACCCGGAGACATGTCGAGCGGTGCTGACGCGGGCCGACGTTCGGATCGAGCCAATCTCCGACAGCCGCGAGGACACGTTCTGCGGATTTCGCGGTGCCGTGGCCGTCGAGCGATCGAGCATTCCCTGGTCGCAGGCGCCCCTTAAGGTCAGCTGCCCCCTGGCTGCCGCCCTCGCCCTCTGGGAACAGCGGGTCGTGATCCCTGCGGCAGAACGGCACCTCGGCTCCAGGGTAACGCGCATCGACCACTTCGGCACCTACGCCTGCCGCCGGGTTGCAGGGAACCGGTCGGGGCGGCCGAGCCAGCACGCCACCGCAAACGCCATCGACGTAGCCGCCTTTCGCCTCGGCGACGGCCGACAGATTGCCGTGCGGGCGCAGTGGTGGCGCGATACGGCCGAGGGTGCTTTTCTGCATGCGGTCCGCGACGGTTCCTGCCGGATCTTCGCCGCCGTTCTCGGCCCCGACTACAACGAAGCCCACGCTGACCATTTCCATCTCGACATGGGCCCATACAGCACCTGCCGCTGACGATCGCCGCCCACCCCGCGCGAAACCGTCGAGGTCGCCCGTCGTTATCAACCGGGCAGCAAAACCGAGGCGAAATGGACATACCAGCGGCAGAAATCGTGGGCACCGTGGCCGGCCTGTGCTCGACCAGCAGCTTCATCCCCCAGGTATGGAAGGCTTGGCGCGGCGGGGACACAGCCGCCATCTCGAAGCGCATGTATGTCGTGACCGTCAGCGCGTTTTCCCTATGGGTTGTTTACGGGCTGATGATCGCGAGCATCCCCATCGTCGCCTTCAACATCGCCAGTCTGCTGCTTTCGGGAAGCATTCTGCTGCTGAAGCTGCGCAACGCTTCTGCCAGCAGTCGCGCCTGAGAGCCGTATCCCGAGATTCCGGTCGCTCATCGGCGGGCTGGCGTGGCAGATTTTCGGCATGAATGACGCTCTCGGCGACGATCGTTCCAGCGACTGGGTAGGGTTGTTTCCCCCCTTGGCGAAGCTGGACAAGGCCTGGCTTGCCCGCCTGCGTGCCGGCACCCAGCGGATCAGGCTGGCGCGCGGCTTTGAGCCATTTCGCGCCGGATCACCCTGCGAGAGCTACCTGTTTCTATTGTCCGGCCATGTCCGGGTGCAGATCCTGTCAGAGAGCGGACGTGAACTTGTCCTCTACCGGATCGGCCCTGGCGAAACATGCATCCTCACGACCGCCTGCCTCCTCGGCGGCAACGGCTATCCAGCGTCGGCTGTGGCAGAAACCGACGTCGACGTGGCGGTATTGCCCGAGCCCCTGTTTGCCGAACTGCTCGATCGCTCGGCCGCTTTCCGTCGGTTCGTCTTTCGGGCGTACGCGCGACGGCTGGTCGATCTGATGTCGCTGATTGACGACGTGGTGTTTCGCCGCCTGGATGTGCGGCTCGCCAATTTTCTCCTGGCTGCTTCGACCGACGGGCCTCGCATCGACGCGACGCACTACCAGATGGCGGTGGAGCTGGGCTCGGCTCGCGAAGTCATCAGCCGCCAGCTCAAGGAATTCGAGCGGCGCGGATGGGTGGCGTTGGGACGGGGCGCCATCGAAATCACCGATCCCGACGCGCTTCGCGCGTTCGTCGTCGCGCGCGGACAGCCCCTTTAGTTTCTTGATGATCCGCCGCCTGGCAGAGTGACCAAGTTACAGACGCCCTCTCTCCGCGCGATTCATAATTCCCCGTGCCGGTCGGGAACCGGTCACGCCAAAAGGGAGAGAGTGATGGGCAAGAATGTCGGAACCGTCGATCGCATACTGCGGGTCGTGGCTGGTCTGGTCTTGATCGCGCTTGTCTTTGTCGGACCACAGACGCCCTGGGGCTGGGTCGGGTTGGTGCCGCTGGGTACCGCGTTGATTGGCTGGTGCCCGGCTTACCGGCTGTTGGGCATGAACACCTGTGCGATTGGCAAGCGCGCTTAAACCAGGACGCGCCTGCCGGTGGCTGCCGGCGTTGGCTTGACAGGAGGATCCATACCCTGCCAAGGACTTCAGTATCGACCAATGGCGGCAAGCGGCGGCTGGCCCATTTCCCAGCGGGCCGGGACTGCGCGGTCCGAACCCAGCCAGTCGAGCAGCTCCGCGGCGGGGAGCGGGGGACTGAAAAAGTACCCCTGGGCTTCGTCGCAGCCTTGTGCCCGCAGGATATCGAGCTGAATGCGGTGTTCGACGCCCTCGGCAATAACCCGCAGCCTCAGGTTGTGGGCGAGGGCGATTGTCGCGCTGACGATGGCCGCGTCGTTGGGGTCGCTGGTAATATCCCGGACGAACGAGCGATCGATCTTCAGGGCGTTGAGCGGAAACCGCTTCAAATAGGCAAGGGACGAATAGCCGGTCCCGAAGTCGTCGATGGAAACGCTGACCCCGAGTTCCTTGAGCGTGTTGAGAATCATCGCGCTCGCCGCCGTGTCCTCAACGAGCACGCTCTCGGTCAGCTCCAGCTCCAAAGCGCTGGGATCGAGCCCGGTTTCCCCAAGGATCCGGGAGATCCGTTCGACCAGGCGAGGTTGCTTGAACTGGGCCGCCGAAAGATTGACGGCGACCGACAGGTGCGGCGAGCCGCCCGCATGCCACTCAACGAGCTGCCGGCAGGCTTGACGCAACACCCATTCGCCGATCGGCAGGATCAATCCGTTTTCCTCCGCCAGCGGGATGAATTCCGCCGGAGGAATCAGTCCCTCGTCTCCCGGCCGCCAGCGAAGCAGCGCCTCGACACCGATAACGGAGCATCTGCGAACGTCTACCTTCGGCTGGTAATGGAGCACGAAGTCGCCGCGCTCCACCGCCTTGCGCAGTCTCGATTCCAACGCAAACCTGCGCGACGCCCGTTCGTTCAGCGCACTGGTGAAGAACCGGTGCTGATTGCGACCATCCTCCTTCGCCTGATACATCGCCGCATCGGCGTGCTTTAACAGCGTTTCGGCGTCATCGCCATCCCCGGGATAAACACTGATGCCGATGCTTGCGGATATGGCGATTTCGTCATGGGCAAGCTGCACCGGTGCCGCCACCACCGATGCGATGCGGGCGGCGGCCGCCGCCGCGTCCTCGGTGGTGCTTATCTCCGAGAGAATGATGACGAACTCATCCCCACCCAGTCGCGAAACCGCTTGATCGGTCGCCGGCGTGGCCAAATCGCCTTTGCGGGCGACGAGATCTCCGGCGCGAACGCAACCGAGCAACCGTCTGGCAACTTCCCGCAGCACCGTGTCGCCGACATCGTGGCCGAGGGTGTCGTTGATCCTCTTGAACCGATCGACGTCGAGGAACAGGACGGCAAGAGACCGCCGATAGCGCCGCGCGTTCGCCAGAGCTTGTTCCAACAAGTCCTTCATCAGGCTCCGGTTCGGAAGCCCGGTCAGACTGTCAAAGTAGGCCAGATAGCGAACCTTCTCTTCTGCACGCCGCCGCTGGGTGATGTCGACCATGCAGCCGACGAGCTCAATGGGCTTTCCCCTGCCGTCCCGCAACAGCCGAACCTGATCGCTGATCCAGCGATAGTCCCCCTCAGCCGTGCGGAAGCGATACTCGCAGACGGCCTCCCCCCCTTCGGAAAGGGTGGAACGCGCCTGCAGAACGGCAGCACGGTCGTCCTCGTGCACCTGCTCGATCCAGTAGGCGGGGTCAGCCAGGAAGGCGTCGGAGGCATGACCGTACCCACTCGCCACGTTGTCGCTGATATACGTGCACACAAACGGCTGGACGTAGCCGCAGCTGTAAACAACAACCGATGTGGAGAGCATCAGCTGGTGCAAGCGGGCGCGCGCCGTGTGCAGGTCCCACTCCGCCACCCACTTGGCGGACAGGGCCTGGGCCAACTGCTTCAGTTCGGTAGGCTGGAGCGGCTTTTGATAATACATCAGCTTGTTTGCTGGTGTTATCCGGCGACCGATCTGCTCCGGGCGAATATCAGAAAAGCCGGTGACAAAAACGATGTGGACGAAAGGGTCAATTTCGCGAATGCGCTCGGCGCTGGTAACGCCGTCGCAGCCTGGCGGCATGCGAATATCAAGAAAGGCGACGGCGAACGGCCGACCATCCCGCATTCCCTGATCGATGGCGGCGATCGCTTCCTCACCCTGCCGGCATGTGTAGAGCTCGAACTCATTGCCGTCAGCGACCGGGGCCGCCTTGCCGAACAGCTCCGCCTCTAAGTCGTCCAACTCAGCCCGCTCCGATGAGTCATCGACGCAGTGGGCAAGGACACGGCTGTACTCCTCGAGGATCTTCGGCTCGTCGTCAGCCAGCAGGATTCGGATCGGCCGGACTCGTTCGTTCTGCCCGTGTTTCATCACACCCTCACGCGGCTGCGTCGATGGCGACGTCGGCCACCGGAAGCATCAGGTTGACCTGCGCGCCGTGGCCCGGTCCGGGGCTTTCAGCTGAAATCTTGCCACCCATGGCCGCGACACAGTTGGCGCTCCAGTGCAGCCCGGTCCCGCGACGCTCGCCCTGCTTCGTCGAGAAGCCGCGTGTAAAAATCTCGGGCAAGACCTCGGGCGCGATGCCGGCGCCGTCATCCTGCAGGAGAAGCCGAACAAGATCCTGGCCCGCGCAGGTCGTCCGACTTGCCGAAATGCGAATGACCCCCTCTCCGCGACCGGTCGCCACGATGGCTTCAACGGCATTGGCCAGCAAGTTGTAGAGGACGTGCTGGAGGACGAAGCTCTTGCCTGCAACGGGCGGCATCGCCTGCACGGTCCTGTCGACGAAGATTTCCGCCTGAACGCCCGGAAAGTTCGGCACTCTGTGAAGCGTTTCCCGAACCACATCCTGCAGCGAGCAGCTCGGCGCCTCATCGGTGTCGGCGCGGCTGAACCGATCGAGGTCGTGAAGAACAGCCTTGAAGCGGACGAACTCGTCCACGAGTTCGGCCATCTGCTCGGCCGTCTTGCTGCAGCGCTCGTCGTCGGCGCGCATGGACATCCGGATATACTTCGCCATTTTTTCCTTCCGCTCATCCGCGACCGACGCAGACGTGAGCTCCGCGAGAGCAAGATCGATCTTGTTGTCGCGCCTGAGGGCGACCTGTTCGCGTAACCGTCCGAGCTGCATCACGAGCGGCGCAAGCTGGTTGCGGATGTTGTGCAGGACGCCGGACGCCATCTCGGCGATGCCTGATCGATAGGATTGGTCGACCAGCCGATGACGGGCCTGGGCCAGGCTCTCCAGCATGGCATCGAATTCCCGGCCCAGTACCCCCAGTTCGTCAGCTCGGTTCAGTCCCACCCTGCGCGAAATATCCCCGCTCCGGGCGATCTCCAGGACATGGCCGGTCAACCGCGCCAGAGGTCCGAGCACGATCCACTGCAACAGGAGGGCGGTCGCCACCATGATGAGCAGGCCCGCCAGGAGCATTCCAAGCACGGAGACATCCAACGCCTTCTTGCCGATGGCAGAAATATCTCGCGGAAAGTCGGCATGGATCATCAGCGCCGGCGATCCGTAGATGTCGCGCACCAGCGCGTACCCGCGCAGCAATCCGTCCTCAGCCTGCTCGGTTCCGATTTCCTTGCCACCCTCCCGGATCATCTGCAGCTGGTGCTCCACGCGGGCCGGAAGGGGATTTTCGTCGAGGACGGTGACGCGGAAGTCCACGCGGGTCTGCTGCCGCAGGGAGTGCGTCGTTATCTGATCAAAGAGTCGGCCGAAGGTGAAGGCCCCGGCAATCGGTCCTTCACCACTTGTTTTCAGGATCGGCCGGGAGGCAACGAGGATCGGGCCCTGCTTGCTGAGCAGGATGCCTTTGGCGACCGCATCAAGATCGGAAAATGTCCGCAACCGCCCGGAGAGATCGGTCCGCGAAAACGCAAAATCTCCCGCTGGGCGCAGCCCATGCGTATCGAAATCATAAAAAGATTCAACAAGATTATTATTCCTGTCGTCGTATATTCCCAAAAGGGCAATTCTCATTCGTTCCAGCCCATCGGGCGTTATATTTTGATCAATATAGTCGATATCCTGTAATTTCGCGTAATTATAGGTGACATCCCATTTTGCATAGTCGTTGACGACGCCGTCGAGGTTATCAATCACTGAATTGATGGCTTCGACAACCCGCTGCATGTTTCTTTCGGCGGTTGCCTGCTCCAGCGCGACGAAGTGGGGCAGAACTGCGGCGCGCAGAATCAGCAGATTGGCAGCGGCGGAGACCACGACAGCGAGCGCGATGACGGCCAGGGTCTTCGTGCGAACCCTCATCGGCCGACGCTCTCAAGGACGCCGGGTTTCGACCCTCGTGGCTCTGACCGGCAAAGCGGGGGAAGACGCAGCATGCCCGGCAAATCCTTCACGGCCGATCGTCGCGGCAGTGTGACAAGGATTGCTTTAGGAAGTGTTACGCCCCCGTCGGCTACCCACGATGAGGGCATTAAAAAACCCGCGGCCTTTCGGCCGCGGGTCGGAACCTTCAAACGGGCCCTGGATCAGCCGTGGGCGAGCATCGCCAGCAGCAGCAGGGCCACGATATTGGTAATCTTGATCATCGGGTTGACGGCAGGGCCGGCGGTATCCTTGTAAGGATCGCCGACGGTATCGCCGGTCACCGCTGCCTTATGGGCCTCCGAGCCCTTGCCGCCGTGGTGACCGTCCTCGATGTACTTCTTGGCGTTATCCCACGCACCACCGCCCGCCGTCATCGAGATGGCGACAAACAGACCGGTGACGATGACACCCAGCAGCATCGCGCCGACCGCGGCGAAGGCGGCCGACTTGCCGGCGATGGCCAGCACGATGACGAACAACACGATCGGGGCAAGCACGGGCAGCAGCGATGGAATGATCATCTCCTTGATCGCCGCCCGGGTCAGCATGTCCACGCACCGCCCGTATTCCGGCTTGTCGGTACCCGCCATGATGCCCTTGATTTCCTTGAACTGCCGGCGAACCTCGACCACCACCGAGCTCGCGGCACGACCGACCGCAGTCATCCCCAGCGCACCGAACAGGTACGGTAGCAAGCCGCCGATCAGCAGTCCGACGACGACGTACGGGTTCGACAACGAGAAGTCGACGTTGATCCCAACAAAGTAAGGATAGGCCCCAGGATTGGAGCTGAAGAAGGAAAGATCCTGGGTGTAGGCGGCGAACAATACCAGCGCGCCGAGGCCCGCGGAACCGATGGCGTAGCCTTTGGTCACCGCTTTCGTTGTGTTTCCGACCGCGTCCAAGGCATCGGTGGTCTTCCGCACACCTTCATCAAGATCCGCCATCTGGGCAATACCGCCGGCGTTGTCGGTCACCGGACCATAGGCGTCCAGCGCCACCACCATGCCGGCCAGCGCCAGCATCGCGGTCACGGCGATGGCGATGCCGAACAGCCCCGCTAGCATGTAGGTTGCGATGATCGCGGCACAGATGATCAGCGCCGGAACAGCCGTCGCCTCCAGGGAGATGGCAAGACCCTGGATGATGTTGGTGGCGTGACCGGTGCGCGACGCCTGTGCGATGCTGCGCACTGGACGGTACTCGGTGCTGGTGTAGTACTCGGTGACCCAGATGATCAGGCCGGTCACGGTCAAGCCGATCAGGCCGCAGAGGAACAGATCAAAGCCCGAGAACACGCGCGTGCCGACGACAAACTCGGTACCGAGCCCGATGACCACCCAGGTCACCGGCAGCAGCAGGATGGCGGACATCAGGGCGCAGGAGACAAAGCCTTTGTAGAGCGCCCCCATGATGCTGTTGCTGGCTCCAAGCTTGACGAAATATGTCGAGGCGATGGAGGTGAGGATGCAGACGGCGCCGATCGCCAGCGGATAAAGCAGGACATCGTGCATCATCGGCGTGCCCGAGAAGAAGATCGACGCCAAAACCATCGTCGCGACAATGGTGACGACGTAGGTCTCGAACAGGTCGGCCGCCATCCCGGCGCAGTCGCCCACGTTGTCGCCGACGTTATCGGCGATGACGGCCGGGTTGCGTGGATCGTCCTCCGGAATACCGGCCTCAACCTTACCAACCAGGTCCGCGCCCACGTCCGCGCCCTTGGTGAAGATGCCTCCGCCGAGACGAGCGAAGATCGAAATGAGCGAGGCGCCGAAGCCAAGCGCCACCAACGGGTCGATCAGAGCACGCCCAGAAGCGCCAATCGCGAGCAAAAAGAAGTAGTAGATCGCGACTGCGAGAAGCGCCAGCGCCGCAACCAGCAGGCCCGTCACCGCCCCCGCCTTGAAGGCAATATCGAGGCCATGCGCCAAGCCCTTCCGCGCACCGTCCGCGACCCTCAAGTTCGCGCGCACCGAAATATTCATGCCGACATAACCGGCGGCCCCGGACAACGTGGCACCAATCACGTACCCGAGGGCAACGCTCCAGTCGAACAAGATTACGAGAACAATCGCGGCGACGATTCCCACGATTCCAATCGTTGTGTACTGCCGGTTTAGATAGGCGGCTGCACCTTCCTGCACCGCAGCGGAGATTTCCCGCATGCGTTCGTTGCCCGTGCTGCAAGCAAGAACCCATTTCGCGGTCGTACCGCCGTACGCCAATCCCGCCAAGCCACAGAGGATCACGAAAATGTAAAGGATCGACATGGAATTTCCCTTTTTTTGTGGGCCCGCCGGAGAGACCAAACACCCCTGCCCGTCCGACGCGCTATCACACGCTTCCTGCCCGAATTCGGCGGAACATGACACGCGCGACCGATTGAAGCAACCGTTCTACGTTGCAATGCAACATTAAATCGCGCGCCGAGCAAGTCTGTTCTTTCAACAAACGCGTTAGATCAGGTATTTCTAAAGTAACGCCATCCAGAGACGTGCAGAGCTACCGGACGTCCGTCGCTATCGCATACCGCTACAACCGGCTCGGGTGCGCCGGATGTTGTCGCCTCCCTGATTTTGCCAATCCGGCTGACCGCGGTGGCGGAACCTTCAGCCGCCTCTTGGATCCAGGCCGAATCGGCGGCGGCGGCGGTGAAAACCAGTTCGTAATCGTCGCCGCCGGTCAGGACGGTGGCCCATAGCTCCGGCCGCAGTTCAACAGCAGCGCGCGCGGCCTCCGACAGGGGAATGCGATCCCTTTCGATCAAGGCGGCCTTCGACGATGCCTCGCAGATATGCCCAAGGTCCGCGACCAGTCCATCGGACACGTCAGCGCACGCATGGGCTCGTTCGGCAAGATGACGCCCCAGAGCCAGCCGCGGACGCGGCCGGCGATAGCGGTCCACCAGTTCCTGCTCAAGTGCGGCATTGCCGAGCTTCAGTGTCCCGGCCAGCAGCATCAGCCCAAGGGCACCATCGCCGATTGTCCCCGACACCCAGACTTCGTCATCGCATCTCGCGTCGGAGCGACGCATCGCGCCCGCGGAAGGCGAAATGCCGATGGCGGTGATCGCGATGCTCAGGGGACCCGGGGTCGCCACCGTGTCGCCGCCGGCAAGGGCTATGGCAAACTCCTCCTGGCCTTTCGCGAGCCCGCTGGTGAAGGCGGCGAGCCAGTCGCCCCGGTGGATGTCCGTCCATGTCGCCGGCAGCGCCAGGGCCAAGACGTAGGCGCGCGATTCAGCCCCCATGGCCGCAAGGTCGGAGAGGTTGACCGCCAGCGCCTTGACGCCGACGCTGTCAGGCGGATCATCCGGTCGGAAATGGACGCCCTCGACAAGCATGTCGGTGGTGACGACCAGATCGCTCCCCGGCGGCAGTCCCAGGACCGCAGCGTCGTCGGCAAGCCCGAGCGCTCCCGGTTCCGCCGCCGCCAGCGGCTTGAAATACCGGGCAATCAGCTGGAACTCGTCCACCGCCGCCCCTTGTTGCCGCCGTCATCCTCGCCGTCGCCGTCTTCGCCCTCCGCAGCCTCGACGCCGGTGGCGCCGCGGTCCGGGCGCAGCCTGCAAGCCAGCCGGTCCAGCACCGCGTTGACCAGGCCCGGCTCCTTTCCTGCGTAAAACGCGTGAGCGATGTCCAGGTACTCGTTGATAACCACCTTCGTCGGAACTTCGCTGACTTCAGCCAGTTCGAAAGCCCCGGCCCGCAAGATGGCTCTCAAAAGAAGTTCCAACCGCTCCAGGCTCCAGCCTTGGGTCAACGCGGCGTCAATCTCCGGGTCAAGACGCGCACGCTGCGCATCGACGCCGTCAACCAGAAGTCGCAACCAGGCTTCGTCGGGGGCGGCTTCGTCGTTTGCTCGCCAACGCTTGCCGGCAAGATCGGCGATCAGGCGTTCCGCTCCACCGCCGGCAACCTCCATGGCATAGAGTGCCTGAACTGCCGCCAGTCGGGCTGCAGTGCGGCGTTGGCGAATGCTCCATCGCGGCATCGAAACTATGCCGGCGCCAATGCCAGCTGGCGCCGGAGCTCGATCATCCTGACGCAAGCCTGGGCCGCATCCGCCCCCTTGTTCTTGCCGCGGACGGCCGCCCGCACCTTGGCCTGCTCGTACGTGCCGCAGGTGAGCACGCCGAAGCCCAGCGGCAGACACCGCTCGATGCTCAGGTCCATCAAGGCCCTGCTCACTTCGCGGCAGATATGGTCATAGTGGTCGGTCTCGCCGCGGATGACGCAACCGAGCGCAACGACGCCCGCATACCGGCCTGTTCCCGGCCCATCGCCAATGGCGAAGCGGATGGCCGCCGGCAGTTCAAAACAGCCAGGCACGGCAACGCGCTCGAACGGCACTCCTGCCTCTTCGAGGACGGCACTCGCCCCGGCAACGAGATCGTCGGCCAAATCCTCATAAAACCGGGCCTCGACGACAAGCACATGCTTGGGTTCAATCATGGTCGGAGAGCGTCCTCGCTGAACGGCTGTTGCCCGGCGACAGCAAGCCCATAGCCTTCCAGGCCGATGATCGTGCGCCGTGTGTTGGTGATCAGGATCATCTCCCGCACGCCGAGATCAAGCAGGATCTGCGCGCCCACGCCGTAATCACGCAACGCACTCGGCGACTCGTCCTGACCTTCCCCCCGTGCCCGCAGACGATCGGACAGGCTGGTCAGGTTGAACTCGCGGATCAGAACGATGATCCCCCGGCCGGCGGCACCGATCATCTGCATCGCCGCGTGCAGCTCGCCTGCCTTCTTGTCATGGGTGTCACCCAGAATGTCGTCCAGCAGATTGAGGGCATGCATCCGCACCAGGATCGGCCCATCCGCCGCGGGGTCTCCCTTGATCAGCGCAATATGTTCGACGTAGGCGGCCCGATTGGCATAGACGATCATCCGGAACCGCCCGCCGTAGAGACTGTCCAGAGTCGTTTCCAGGAGCCGTTCGACGATGCGGTCGTGGCGCAGCCGATAGGCGATGAGATCGGCGATCGTGCCCATTTTCAGCCCGTGGAACTGGGCGAATTGGATGAGATCGGGGGTGCGCGCCATCGTGCCGTCGTCGTTCATGATCTCGCAGATCACGCCGGACGGGTTGAGGCCGGCCAGCCTCGCGATATCGACCGCAGCTTCCGTGTGCCCGGCACGAACCAGGACGCCGCCGTCGCGAGCCTCCAGGGGAAAGACATGACCGGGCGAAACCAGATCGTCGGGGCCTTTTGTGGGATCGATGGCCATGGTAACCGTCCGCGCCCGATCCGAGGCGGAAATGCCCGTGGTCACACCTTCCCGCGCCTCGATCGAGACGGTAAAGGCCGTCTGGTGCCGGGAGGTGTTGCGCTGCGGCATGAGCGGCAGTTTGAGCGCGGCAACGCGGGCGCGGGTCAGAGCGAGGCAGATCAGCCCTCGCCCATAGCGGGCCATGAAATTGATGGCGGCCGGCGTCGCCATCTGCGCCGGAATGACGAGGTCGCCCTCGTTCTCGCGATTTTCGTCGTCGATCAGGATGAACATGCGCCCGTTGCGGGCGTCATCGATGATGTCGTCAATGCTCGACAGCTGCGGCGGCCGGCTCACACCCTCACCCGTGTTCCATGAGGCGGGCAACATATCGCGCGATCAAATCGATTTCCAGGTTCACCCGGTCTCCTTCTCGCGCCGCGCCGAGATTGGTTACCGTCCAGGTATGCGGAATGATGTTGACGCCGAACTGACTGCCGGTGACCTCGTTCACGGTCAGCGAGATGCCGTCGACCGAGATCGAGCCCTTGGGGGCGATGAAGCGAACGAGCGGCGCCGGCGCGTCAAACAGAAATCGTCGGGACTCGCCCTCCGGGGTGATGGTGACAATCGTCCCGACCCCGTCCACGTGCCCGGAAACCAGGTGCCCGCCCAGCTCGTCGCCGAGACACAGCGCGCGCTCCAGATTGATCAGGCTGCCTTCCCGCCAGTCGCCTGCCGTCGTGCACGAGCAGGTCTCGGCGGACGCCTGAACTGCGAACCAGCCCGGCGCGCGATCGATCACCGTCAAACACACGCCTGAACACGCGATCGAAGCCCCGATCGGTACGGTCGCCATGTCGTAGCTGGTTTCGATCTCGATCCTGGTGTCGCCTTCCCTTCGGATGCTTCGCACCCGCCCAAGGTCTGTAATAATGCCGGTAAACATGATCGCGCCGGGCCCTTCGCGGTCCACGCGCGTTTTCCAGTCGCCCGCAAGCAGCAGAGCGTCCGGTCGCGCGGTCCATTGCCTCGGGATCGAGGCAGTCCCGGTGATAGTTGGTCAGCGTGAATCGTTCAACCGCAACCGAGAGCGGCCGGCCTCGACACGCGGCGCGCGGGCGCTCCGACGGGAAGGGTCGAAGCCGGGCCGGGCGGTTAATTGCTTCCTGGGGAGCTGAATCTGGGTGATTACAGGGTCAGTTGCCGACCGTTCCCACGCCGAACTTGGTGACAGCGGAATCGGAGATGGCAGAGCTTATGCCATGAACGGGGCCGAGCACTAATTGTTGTAGATGGGTGGAAATGGTGGCGTGCGAGTTACCCCCACTATCCTTTTCCTCCACAGGCATCGGTGCGCGGTATCCTCCGGCCGGCGGGACTGCACCAGGGACACCCACGGCTTATGACGACCACGATGTCCGATGGATACACGGCAGAAGGGCGCCCGGCTGCCGGCCTGACGCCGCTGCTGCGCCGGCTTCCCCATAACGTCGAGGCCGAAATGGCGCTCCTCGGCGCCATTCTTGTGGATAACCGTGCCTTCGAACGTGTTTCCGATTTCCTCCGGCCGGAACACTTCATCCTCAGTGATCATGTCCGAATCTTCGAGGCCTGCAGCCGCTTGATCGAGCGCGGCCAGATTGCCGACCCGGTGACCCTGAAAGGCTGGTTCGATCAGGATGAAGGGCTCACGCAGGCGGGAGGTGTCGGCTACCTGATTAAGCTTGCCGACTGCGCGGTGACGGCGATCAACGCCGGCGACTATGGCCGGCTCCTGCACGATCTCTATCAGCGGCGCGAGCTGATCGCTCTTGGAGAGGATGTCGTCAATCGCGCATACGCGACCGACTTGGTCGAGGACGCCGCACGCCAGATCGAGCGGGCGGAACAGGGCCTGTATGATCTTGCCACGCGCGGCAGCTACGAGGGCGGATTCGAGGCGTTTACCGACACGATGACCAGCGCGCTGCGGATCGCCGAGGCTGCACACAAGCGCCAGGGTCTGCTCTCCGGCGTGCCGACCGGATTCCGCGATCTCGACGGCAAACTGGGTGGACTGCACCCTTCCGACCTGATCATCCTGGCCGGTCGGCCCAGCATGGGAAAGACAGCGCTCGCCACCAACATGGCGTTCAACGCAGCACGCGCCTATCGCAGCGAACCCGGAGCGGACGGCAAGCCCCTCGCCACGGACGGCGGAATTGTGGGCTTCTTTTCGTTGGAAATGTCGCGTGAACAACTCGCGACCCGCATCCTGGCCGAGCAGACCCGCATTTCTTCCGATCGCATCCGTCGCGGCATGGTCGCGGCGGACAAATTTCCCGACCTGGTCATGGCCAGCCGCGACCTGCAGCGGCTGCCTATGTTCATCGACGATACGCCTGCGCTCTCAATCAGCGCCATGCGGACACGGGCCCGCCGCCTGAAACGACAGCACGGCCTCGGGATGATCGTCATCGACTATCTTCAGCTGATTGCTCCGTCGCCCGGATCGCGTCACGACAGTCGCGTACAAGAGCTGTCGGAAATCACCCGCGGCCTGAAATCGCTGGCTAAGGAATTGAATGTCCCGGTTCTCGCCTTGTCGCAGCTCTCGCGCGCCGTCGAGCAGCGCGAGGACAAGCGGCCGCAACTTGCCGACCTGCGGGAATCCGGCACGATTGAGCAGGATGCGGACGTCGTTATGTTCATATTCCGCGAGCAGTACTACCTGGAGCGCGCCGAGCCGTCGCAGCGCGCCGACGAGGGCGACGACAAGTTCCAGAAGCGACACCAGGACTGGATGCAGCGTTGTGAGCGGGCCCACAATTTGGCAGAGGTGATGATCGCGAAACAGCGGCACGGCCCCATCGGAACGGTAAAGCTGTTTTTCGAGGGCGAGTTCACGCGGTTCGGCGATCTCGACCCGCGCGATATCGACGCGGACTGAGAAACCAAGCGACAGAGGTTCAACGATCCCGTCGCCAGCGGATTCAGGGACAAATATGGCTGAGAGCGATAGAACGGGCGGCATTCTGACCATCGATCTCGGCTCGGTCACCGCAAACTGGCGGCTGTTGCGCGACCGCGCCGCACCGGCGGAGTGCGCCGCCGTGGTCAAGGCCGACGCCTATGGTCTCGGCATGGCGGAAGTGGCCCCCGCGTTGGCTGCAGTGGGATGTCGGGTCTTTTTCGTCGCAACGCTGGACGAAGGTATCCGGCTCCGCTCCGTTCTGAGCGCTCGTGCCACGGAAGCAGAGTTCCCGCCGCCGGGCGCACCCACGATCTTCCTGCTCAACGGTGCACCGAGAGGCTGCGAAACCGAGTTGCTGCAATACGGGCTGATCCCGGTGCTCAACGGGCTTGCTGACCTGGAAGCCTGGGGAATGCTGGCATCCATGCTGGAGGCGACGCTGCCGGCGGCGTTGCAGATCGACACCGGTATGTCGCGTCTCGGCCTGCCGGCCGACGAACTGGCGCTGTTGGAGGAAGAACCGGAACGACTTGAAGGCACTGCCGTTATCCTGCTGATGAGCCATCTGGCCTGCGCCGACGAGCCGGCGCACGAACTGAACCGGCGTCAGCTCGACGCCTTCTCTGCGGCACGTCGCTCGTGGCCGGGCGTAGCGGCCTCGCTCGCGGCGTCGTCGGGAATCTTCCTTGGCCCGGACTGGTGTTGCGACATGGTCCGACCCGGCGCCGCGCTGTATGGGGTGGGGCCGGTTCCAGGGACCGAAAATCCGATGCGACCCGTGGTCAGACTCGTCGCGCGGGTGCTCCAGGTGCGACAAATTGACAGTGGAGCAGCGGTCGGCTACGGTGCCACCTATCGAGCGGGAGCACCGGCGGTGATCGCGACCGCTGCCGTGGGGTATGCCGATGGGTATCTGCGGGCACTGGGCAATCATGGCGCGGGGTGCCTCGGCGGCCATCGTGTACCGCTCGTCGGACGGGTGTCCATGGACCTGATCACCTTCGATGTGACGGGTGTTCCATCTGAAATTGTGCATCCCGGCGCGGAGATCGAATTGATCGGAGCGGCGTTGGATGTCGATGCCGTGGCGGCGGCGGCGGGTACGATCGGGTACGAGATTTTGACCAGCCTCGGCAACCGCTACTCTCGAACCTACCTTTCGGCCGAAGCGTGAGCGCAGCCGCCACGGTCATGCGTGCCCTCCAGCTGGTCGGAAGCTTCGTTCTTACGGCGCTGGAGACCACCGGCCGGCTGATTCTTTTCGCCGGCGCGGCAATCAGCCATTGTTTTCGACCGCCCTTTTATGCGCGCAGCTTTGGCCGGCAAGTCGTTGACATCGGCTACTATTCTCTGCCTGTCGTCGGCCTGACGGCGATTTTCACCGGCATGGTGCTGGCGCTGCAAAGCTATACCGGTTTCGCCCGTTTCTCGGCCGAATCCGCAATCGCGACGGTGGTCGTCGTCTCGATTACCCGCGAACTCGGCCCCGTGCTCGCGGGACTGATGGTCGCCGGCCGGATCGGGGCGGCGATGGCCGCCGAGATCGGCACGATGCGGGTGACGGAGCAACTCGATGCTCTGACCACGCTTTCCACCAACCCCATGAAATATCTGGTTGCACCGCGCCTGATCGCCGGCGTGCTGATGCTGCCGCTGCTGGTGCTGGTTGCCGATGTCATCGGGGTCTTCGGCGGCTATCTGGTCGCCGTTTACAAGTTGGGGTTCAACCCGGCCACCTACCTGCAAAACACTTTTGATGCGTTGAAGACGGAGGACGTCGTCTCCGGCTTGGTCAAGGCCGGAGTGTTCGGCTTCATAATTACGCTCATGGGATGCTACAATGGATACACTTCTCGGGGCGGCGCGCAGGGCGTGGGCGCCGCCACGACGAACGCCGTGGTCTCCGCTTCGATCCTGATTCTCAGTTTCGACTACATCCTCACCGAGCTTTTCTTCGCGCGATGAAAGATACGGCGTCTCCGAAGATTTGCATTCGCGGCCTGTGCAAGACGTTCGGATCGAAACGGGTGCTGGACGGCCTTGATCTCGACGTGGGCATCGGTGAATCCCTGGTAGTGATCGGCGGTTCCGGAACCGGGAAGTCGGTGCTGCTCAAGTGCATCCTCGGTCTGCTGCGGGCCGATGCCGGCAGCATCACGGTGGACGGCGAGGAGGTGCTCGGCGCGACAGCGGACAGGCGCGAGGCGATCAACCGCAAGTTCGGCATGCTGTTCCAGGGATCGGCGTTGTTCGACAGCCTTACGGTATGGGAAAATGTGGCGTTCGGCCTGTTGGCCGGTAAGCGCATGGAGCGCAAGCGCGCCCGGCAGGCGGCGCTCGAGAAACTGGCTCAAGTCGGCCTCGGCCCGGACGTGGCGGTACTGTCCCCCTCCGAGCTGTCCGGCGGCATGCAGAAGCGCGTCGCGCTGGCCCGTGCCATTGCCGCCGATCCGGAAATCATCTTCTTCGACGAGCCGACCACCGGCCTCGACCCGATCATGGCCGACGTCATCAACAACCTGATCATCCAGACCACCCGGGAGGTCGGGGCAACGGCACTGTCGATCACCCACGACATGGCGAGTGCGCGCAAGATCGCGCACCGCATTGCCATGCTCTATCAGGGAAAGATCATCTGGGCCGGACCGGTCGGTGAAATCGACAACTCTTGTGATGAACGGGTCGATCAATTCATCCACGGTCGGGCCGAGGGTCCGATCCACATGGCGGTGCGAGCGTAGGCAGCGCACCGAATCGCTTTGCGAAAATGGAGCTGGGCGGGCTGCAGGCTCACGCCGACCGGCGCCTCCTATTTGGTTGAGCCAGCCTGCTGGAGCAGAGTCGTGATCTCCTCTTGGCGGGAGCTGCGCGCAAGGCTCGCAGCCGTGGCTCCGTTACCGGTCATCGCATTGACATCGGCACCGTTCGCGAGCAGAAGGCGCGCCACCTCGTCGTGTCCCTTCATTGCGGCCCACATCAGCGGGGTTTCGCCCTCGTTGGTCCTCGCATTCGGGTCTGCCCCCTTCCGCAAGAGCATGACGGTAATTTCTTCGTAGCCTTCCCAGGCGGCCTGGTGAAGCGCTGTCACACCGCGATTGGACCGGGCCTTGACGTCGGCTCCTCGCGCAATCAGCAGTTCGGCCGTCCGGGGAAACCGGTAGTAAATGGCCCCCATAAGCGCCGTGGCACCATCGGTCGTCCGTGCGTTGACGTCAGCGCCATCATCGAGAAGTTCGTTCACGCGAAAGATATCGCCGAAGGCGGCCGACCGGAGCAAGTCTCCTTCCGGCCCGGGCGGTATGGTCGCGTCGGCCTTGGCGACCGGACGCGCCTGGTCCGGCCTGGGTGCACAGGCCTGCAGCAAGGGGGCTGTTACCGGCATCAGAAGCACCATCGCCAAAACAAGCAGTCGGCCAGCGCCACGCCCCCCGTGGACAGATGAGGTGGGACGAGTTCTGATCAATCTTCCACAGGCTCCCTGCCGGACATCCACATCGCACGTTGCTCCAACAAAACCGGACTGGCCGAGGCCGTCAAGCCCGGGCACAAAGGTTTCCCATCCCATCAGTGAATATGCGAGCAGCCGCACCTCGTGTCGGCGTAGCACCCGTGTGTCTATAGCGTGACACCCTGTGTCAAATACTGGCGCCAAATCGAGACGGGCCTAGACGGAGTCCTTGTGTTTCATGCTTACCTAGACGCGTTAAAACTACCTTCGTGTAAACACGTATCGCACTATAGAAGGAGTGGGACATGAAAAAAGTCCTTTTGGGGGTGGCGCTGCTTGCCCTTTCGGCCTCGACCGCTTTCGCTCAAGGGCAGGGCGACGTTCCGCCCTATACGGCCGAGATCGGGCCCCGGCAAGGCGATTTCGAAGTCTTCCTCGGCGGCAGCGGCTCATCGAACGGGGAGTTCAACGACAACACAATGGGTGTCTCGGGGAGCTTTGGCTACTACGCGCTGGAGTGGCTCCCGGTTAGCCTGCGTCAATCCTGGGCCTCCCGTTTCGGCAGCAAGGTCAATGACCGGAACGATTTTTCGACCACGGTCGGCGCGGACTTCCAGGCGCCGCTTGGCCGTTGGCAACCGTTCGCCGGCGGCTTCGTGGGCTATTCGTACGGAGATCAGAGCTCGGGCTTGGCCGGTCCGGAAGCGGGCATCAAGGTTTACGTGAACGAAAGCACGTTCATCGAAGGCCTCATGCAGTACGGCTGGCTTTTCGACAAGACGCTCGACTGGGACAACGGCAGAGCGGTCTACACCATCGGCGCCGGCTTCAACTTCTGAGCAGTTCGAAGGGTCTCATGAAGCCAGTCGGATCTGCTGAACGGGCGTCAGCGTCGTTACCGCCGGCGTTCGATGGAGGAGAAGAAGGATGAGCCGAATTTTTTCTGTGGCTGCGCTCCTGCTCGCGATGCTCACGGGCACGGCGTGCACCTCTGAGAAGTATCTGAATGAGGCGGCGAGCGCCCAGCCGCGCGGCACCGCTTTCGATAATGCGCTCGCTCGCGACTATCTCGCGATGGCAAAGTCGGAAGGTACGTATCCCGATTACAAGGATACTGAGACGTTCGCGCGCCGCTCGCTGGCCGCGGCGCAGGGTAAGCCGACGCTGCCGGACGAACCCAAACTTCGTGGAGCGTTTTTGCCGTCGGACACGGTCGGCGAGTTGACGCAGGCACGGCAGCGACTTGTCACGGCGCTTGACGGCAATAATCGAACTGCCCGCCCGGAGGTCGCTGCCCGAGCGCAGGTAATGTATGACTGCTGGCTCGAGCAACAGGCGGAGAACCTTCAGCCTGACCACATTGCCGCCTGCAAGAAACAATTCATGACGGCGCTGGCAGAGTTGGAGAAGCCGATCGCGCCGCCGCCGGCTCCGAAGGCGGCGATGGTACCGGACCGCTTCCAGGTATTCTTCGACTGGAACAAGGCCGTTATCACCCCCGAGGCGCGGCAGATTATCGCCAGCGTTGCTGAAGACTTCAAGAAGACCGGGTTCACCCGAATTATCGCCATCGGCCACACCGATACGTCAGGCTCGGCAGCGTACAACATGAGACTGTCGGTCCGCCGTGCCGAAGCCGTGAAAGCAGAACTCGTGCGGCTTGGCGTGCCTGCCGGCACCATCACGACGATCGGACGCGGTCAGGAAGACCTGCTCGTGCCCACGCCCGACAACGTGCGCGAGCCGAAGAATCGAAGAGTCGAAATCAAGCTCGAGAAGTCGGCCAGCTGATCTTCCCGGGCTCGATGATCCGTCTGGAGGGGGCGCCGCATCCGTCGGCGCCCCTTTTTCTTTCCCTCCTTGAGGCCCCACCCTCAACTGCCGGGTTTCGTTGACCCACGTCTCGAGCGTGGATTCGGCATTGACATCCTCCGGCGAGCCTGCACAAAAACGGAACCTGTTCCGTTCGCGGTGCGCCTCCTGGATCACGGGAAGAAATGGCCCGTACCACCAGCCTTTATGTCTGCCAAAGCTGCGGCGCTTCGCATCCGAAGTGGACCGGCCGTTGCGACGGCTGCGGTGACTGGAACACCCTGGTCGAAGAAGTCTCCACCGGCGGGGCAGCGGGGCGACCGGCGCTCGGCCGCGGTGCCAAACCCAAGCTCACGCTTTCGCTGCTGAAGGGAGAAACCCAGAGCCCGCCCCGCCGGGCGACGGGGATCGGGGAGTTCGACAGGGTTACGGGCGGCGGCCTTGTTCCCGGCTCGGCGCTCTTGATCGGAGGGGATCCGGGCATCGGCAAGTCGACGCTGCTGTTGCAAGCAGCGGCAGCCCTGGCGCAGACACACGCGGTGGTTTACATCTCGGGCGAAGAGGCGATCGATCAGCTTCGCTTGCGGGCGGAACGGCTCGGCCTGACGGAAGCGCCGGTGCAGTTGGCTGCGGCGACATCGGTCAGCGACATTGCGGCAACCTTGGACGTGCCACGTGGCGCCGAAATCGTCGTCGTCGATTCGGTGCAGACCCTGTTCGTGGACGAACTGGACTCTGCCCCGGGAACGGTCGCGCAGGTGCGTGCCTCGGCGCAGGTTCTGATCCGCCTCGCCAAGCGGCAAGGCTTCGTCCTTCTTCTGGTGGGACACGTCACCAAGGAGGGAATGATCGCGGGGCCGAAGGTGCTCGAACACATGGTTGACACGGTGCTGTATTTTGAAGGCGAACGGGGGCACCAGTTCCGCCTGCTGCGCTCGGTGAAGAATCGGTTCGGACCGGCCGACGAGATCGGCGTCTTCGAAATGAGCGACCGCGGCCTGCGCGAAGTCGCAAATCCCTCGGCGCTTTTCCTTGCCGAACGCGAGCGGGACGTCTCGGGCTCGGCTGTCTTTGCCGGCATCGAGGGTACCCGGCCGGTGCTGGTGGAAATCCAGGCGTTGATCGCACCGACCGCTTTCGCCGCCCCCCGACGTGCCGTCGTGGGCTGGGACAGCGCCCGGCTGGCGATGATCCTCGCCGTGCTCGAGGCCCGTTGTGGCATGGCGTTCGCTACGTGCGACGTCTTTCTCAACGTCGCCGGCGGCCTGCGGATCGCTGAGCCGGCGGCCGACCTGGCGGTCGCCGCTGCGCTGGCCTCGGCTGCTCTGGGCCGCCCCCTGCCGACGGAGACGGTCGTCTTCGGTGAGATCGGACTGGCAGGCGAAGTCCGCGCCGTGGCGCGCGCGGATTCGCGACTCAAGGAAGCAGAAAAGCTGGGATTTGCCGCCGCCATCATTCCTCAGCGAAAGCACGCCGGCGCCTTCACCAACATGAAGCTGGAAGCGGTGGCGCGGGTTGCCGATCTGCTGGCACTGCTGCGCCGGCCGTCGCAGCGAGGGACGGTTTCCGGCCCGAGCCTCGCGAGTACCACCCATGGCTGACCTGCCCTTTACCGTCGCGGACCTCGCGGTCGTCGGCATCCTTCTAGTCTCGGCCGTGCTCGCCTTCGCCCGCGGCTTCGTGCATGAAGTCCTGTCGATGGTTGCGTGGATCGGCGCGGGCTTTGCCGTCATTTTCGGTCTGCCATACGCCCGGCCGCTGGCGCGCGAAATGATCTCGCTGCCACTGCTGGCCGATGTGGCCGCCGGCGGCGTCATCTTCATCGTCGCGCTGTTGATCTTATCGCTGCTTACGCGAGCCATTTCCCGCCGCGTTCAGGACAGCGCGCTGAATGCCGTCGATCGGTCCCTGGGGTTCGTCTTCGGCCTTTTTCGCGGGGCCTTGCTGGTCTGCCTCGCCTACATTCCGCTGGCGTGGCTGATGTCGCCCGGTGATCAGCCCGCCTGGCTGCGCGACGCCCGGACCCGGCCCCTGGTCGAACAGGGGGCGAACATGATCCAGGCCGTTTTTGACGGACAGCAGCCGGTGACCAAGCAAGCCTTCGACCCGGTACGCGAACGCGCGCGAAAAGCGCTTGAAACGGAGCGGATGGTGCGCGACATGATGACCCCGGAGCCGAAGACGCCGACTTCCGCCGGTAGCAAGCCCCCGAAGCAGGGATATACCGAGAGCGAGCGGCGAGACCTGGAACGCCTGATCGACAGTGACCGCTGACGGACACCCCTTCTGCCGGGACGAAGACGCCGCAGAGCCGGCACCTTGTCTCCCCGCGCCTGTCGATGACGATGATCATTTCCACGACGAATGCGGCGTATTCGGTATTTTCGGGCACATCGACGCCGCGGCCACCACCGCGCTCGGTCTGCATGCCCTGCAGCACCGCGGCCAGGAGGCCTGCGGCATCGTCAGTTTCGATGGCGAACACTTCCACGCCCACAAGGCTATGGGGCTCGTCGGCGATAACTTCGGATCCTCGCCGGTCATCCGACGGCTGAAGGGTAGCGTCGCGGTTGGCCACGTTCGCTATTCGACGACCGGCGAAACCGTCCTGCGCAACGTCCAGCCCCTGTTCGCCGACTTCGAGTTCGGCGGCATGACCATCGCCCACAACGGCAACCTGACCAACGCGCTGACCGTCCGCAAGGCGCTCGTCCGCCGGGGGGCGATCTTCCATTCGACATCCGATACCGAGACGATCATCCACCTGGTTGCCACCAGTCACTACTCGACGGTGGTCGATCGGCTGATCGATGCGATGCGCCAGCTCGAGGGCACCTATTCCCTTGTCGCCATAACCCGGCGCAAGCTGATCGGCATGCGCGATCCTTACGGAGTGCGCCCGCTGGTTCTCGGACGGCTGGATGGCGCCTTCATCCTGTCATCCGAGACCTGTGCGCTCGACATTATCGGCGCCGAGTTCGTTCGCGACGTGGAACCCGGCGAGTTGATCGTCGTCGACGATCAGGGCCTGCGCTCGATCAAGCCGTTTGCCAAGGTCGCGCGGCGCTTTTGCATCTTCGAGTACATCTACTTCGCCCGGCCCGACTCGACGATCGAGGGAAAGAACGTCTACGAGGTTCGCAAGAGGATCGGCTGGGAGCTGGCACGCGAAAATCCGGTCGAAGCAGACCTCGTCGTCCCGGTGCCAGATTCCGGCGTTCCCGCGGCAATTGGCTTCGCCGAGCAAAGCGGGATCCCGTTCGAGCTGGGGATCATCCGCAACCATTACGTCGGCCGCACCTTTATCGAGCCGACACAGAACATCCGGCTGCTCGGCGTGCGCCTCAAGCACAACGCGAACGCGGCCCGTCTGAAGGGGAAGCGCGTGGTGCTGGTCGACGACTCCATCGTTCGCGGCACGACGTCCGTCAAAATCGTGGAGATGGTGCGAAACGCCGGGGCGGCGGAGGTTCACTTGCGGATCTCGAGCCCGCCGACCACCTACTCCTGCTTCTACGGCATCGATACCCCGGAGAGGAAGGAGTTGCTGGCCGCGACGCGGAACCTTGAAGAGATGGTGCGCTACATCGGCGTGGACTCGCTGGCCTATTTGAGCATCGACGGCCTATACCGGGCTGTTGGTGAGCTTGGCCGTGATGTCTTTCGACCGCAGTACTGCGATGCCTGCTTCACCGGCGACTATCCGATCCGGCTGGTTGATCAGGAAAAGGACCCAGCCGACAACCAGCTGTCGTTTCTTGAAGAATAGACGACGGCCGGGCCTTCGATCGTTGTGTATCTCCCTGCAACCCTGTCCCGTCGAATGGCCGAAGGCGGACCTTGAGCTGACCCACAAGACCCGGCAGCGGATCGATGACTGAAGCTCGCCTCGCGGGCCGCGTCGCCCTCATCACCGGCGGTGGGCATGGCATCGGCCGTGCCGTGGCGCTGCGCTTCGCGGCCGAAGGCGCCGATCTGATCCTGGTGGGACGAACGCAGGGCGCATTGGAGGAAGTTGACGACCGTGTCCGCGCCATGGGTCGCCACGCGTCGCTCGTCGTCGCCGACCTTGCGGAACCCGCCGTGATTGATCGGATGGGCGCCGCCGTGTGGGAGCGTTGGGGCCGCCTTGACGTACTCGTCGGCAACGCGGCGACACTCGGCACCTTGACGCCGGTCGGCCACATTGACCCTGCCTCGTGGGATCACGTGCTGGCCGTCAATCTGACGGCGAACTGGCGGCTGTTACGCAGCTTCGATCCATTGCTGCGCGCGGCGCCGGCCGGTCGTGCCATCTTCGTGACCGACAGCTGCGCCGGCGGACTGGGCTACTGGGGCACTTACGCCGTCTCCAAGGCCGGGCTGGAAAGTCTGGTCCGCACCTATGCGCACGAAATCGGGCATACGGCCGTTCGTGGCAATCTGATCGACCCCGGAGCGACGCGGACCCGGATTCGCGCCGCCGCGTTCCCCACCGAAGACCCGCTCTCGATCAAGCCGGCCGACGACCCGCGCCTTCTCGACGCCTTCGTTGCGCTGGCAGAGACAGGATGCGCGCACAACGGTCAGGTCATCCGCGCCGGACCGGTTCTGCGAGGCTCATCGACTTAGCCTTTCCTTTACCAACCGCCCGCATGATGCCGCCAGTAGCGCGAGAGATTCTCGCAGATGCTGGACAAATCCGATGTGGGCGTACTCCATTTCTGACCGGCGCCATCGCCCCACCGCCCTGCGCAGCCCTGCCGCGTGGCTGCGCCAGTTGGTGGGGCAGAGGCAGAAGGCCGCGGACGCCTCGACCGTGGTCAGCCCCGGGTTGGCTCGCGCGACGACATTCCTTGCCGCTGCCGGTGCATTGACCGTCGCCACCGTCGCGCCGCTCGCGTACTTCCACTTCGGCGAGCAGTTCGAGGCGGGCAGAATCCAGGCCGAGGCCCGGCAGCAGACCCATTTGGTCTCGGCTCTCGCTCGTCGCGATCCCCTGTGGCAATCGCGGACCGACGAGCTACAGGCTATTCTGGACGCGTACGCCGCCGGTGGAGACGGCAGTCACATCATCTACGACGCGTGGGGCCGGATGGTCGGACAGCGCTCGCATGGCGCTGAGGACGCCCCCTCCCTGTTCAACCCGGCATTGATCGAGGTCCAGCCGGTCATGGTGCTGGGTCAGCGCGTGGCCAGCGTCGAAATCCGCCACTCTCTGCGGGGCTTGCTTACGCGTACCGCGCTGGTGGCGACCATTGCGTCGCTGTTGGCCCTGCTGCTGTTCGTCGTGCTGCGTGTCGTCCCCCTGCGGGCGTTGCAGCGCGCCGTGCAGAGCGCCTCCTTCCTCGCCAGCCATGATGCGATGACGGGCCTGCCGAACCGCGTGCTGTTCCTGGATCGCCTCCACCATGCGCTGGCGCAAAGCCGGCGACTGGGCATCGAGACAGCCATGCTCTGCCTCGATCTGGACCGTTTCAAGGAGGTCAACGATACCTTGGGGAATGCTGCGGGTGACCAGCTCCTGCGACGGGTGGCCGATCGATTGCAGACCTGCCTGCGCGAGAGCGATACGCTCGCAAGGCTGGGCAGTGACGAGTTTGCCGTCATCCAGACCGGCCCGAGGCAGGCAGAGGCAGCCGCGGCAGTGGCGCAGCGGATCGTGGAGCGCCTGTCCGAGCCCTTCGATGTCAACGGCCACGAAGTCGTCATCGGCTGCAGCGTCGGCATTGCCCTGGTGCACCGCACGAACCCCGGCAGCGCGGAGACCGTGCTTCGGAGCGCCGGCTTGGCGCTGTACCGGGCAAAGGAGGACGGTCGCGGCACATTCTGCTTCTTCGAGGAGGAGATGAACGTCCGCCTGAACGCCCGCAAGCAACTGGAAGCCGATCTGCGGCGGGCATTGGCCGAAGGGCAGTTTCAGCTGCACTATCAGCCTCAGGTGGATCTGGCGAGCGGCCGCCTGGTGGGCGTCGAGGCCTTGCTGCGCTGGCATCATCCGGACTGCGGTCAGATCCTTCCCGGCGACTTCATCCCCATTGCCGAGGATACCGGACTGATCGTTCCCCTGGGCGAATGGGTGCTGCGCACCGCCTGCCGGCAGGCGACCCTCTGGCCTGACCTGAGGATGGCGGTGAATCTGTCGCCTGCTCAATTTCGCATCCCCGGGCTCGCGCTGGAGGTCGCCCGTATCCTCGACGAGACCGGATTGTGCGGCGAACGACTGGAGTTGGAGATCACCGAAAACGTTCTTCTGCACGACACGGAGGCGACGCTTGGAACGCTCCGTGCCCTGAAGGACCTGGGCGTCAGCGTCGCCATGGACGATTTCGGGACGGGCTACTCGAGCCTGGGCTATTTACGTCGCTTCCCGTTCGACAAGATCAAGATCGACCGCTCCTTCGTCTGCGACGTCGCCGAAGGTGGCGATGCCACCGCCATCGTCCGCGCCGTCGTCCGGCTGGGCCGCAGTCTCGGCATCCGGACCATCGCCGAGGGCGTGGAAACCGGATCGCAGGCGGAATTCCTCGCCAGCGAGGGCTGTGACGAAGTCCAGGGCTACCACTACGGCCGGCCGATGGCCGCCGCTGAAATCGAGCGCAGGTTCCTTTCCCCAACCGCGGTCGACAAGGATTTGGCCGCCGAGATTAATGATTGGCGGCCGATCGACCAAGTGCCGCTATAATAGTCGATCGATATTATGCCACAGATCAGGTTTGACCTGGCGTATAGTTGCCAGTGAACAGTCGCATGAATAATTTGCCGGAAACTGGCTGGCCTTTCCATAACAGTAAGCCTGTGAGATTCGCTACGGCAGAAACTACGGTCTACTCATATTAGTCTTCCACGCTTCCTTGGCTGCTTTTAGTTCGGCCACCTTCGCTGGATTCGACGCCGAGACGTCTATCTTTTCCCCGATATCGCGTTCAATATTGAACAGCCTGACAATATCATCTTCAATAACCAGCTTCCACTCCCCATCGCGCACTGCCTGACTCTTGCCATATTCGAAAAAGAGTTTTCTCTCCGGAGCAGATCCTTGACCTTTTAGCGCGGACAGAACATTCGCTCCGTCGAGCTTGTATTGTGGTAGCTTTGCCCCGGCAATCGCCGCAATTGTCGGAAAAATGTCCTTCACGTCGAGAATGTCATTGCTAACGCGGTGTGGAATGTTCCCAGGCCACTTGAAAACCGCCGGCACACGAATGCCGCCTTCCCACACATACCCTTTAGCACCGCGCAGCGGATCATTGCTTGCAATAGGTGCGGCACCCTTTGCAATCACCCCGCCGTTGTCGCTAAAGAATATTATGAGCGTATTATCATTGAGCCCCAATTTTTTGAGACGTTCGATGATTTGTCCCAGGCCATTGTCTACAGCCGTGACCATGGCCGGATATCGAATTGGGTTGGAGAACCCTGCCGGATCCCCAGGTGCCTGGTAGGGATAGTGTGGCTCCAGGTAGGACACGACTAGGAAAAAGCGCCCATTTTTGTTTCTCTCTATAAATGCTATCGCCTCTCGCGTCACGCTGAGAGCGGTATTCTCGCTCATCGGAAGCAGTGTGGTGTTTTTCCACCAGTCGATCGTGCCGTCGTAGCGCTTATGAGTGAGGTGGTCTGCCTGACCCCAGTGGTGCCCGTAGAAAAAATGAAAGCCGTTGCGGTTTGGCCAGAACTCCTTGGGCTCGCCAAGATGCCATTTCCCGATGAGAGCAGTTCGGTATCCGACCGACTGCAGGAGTTCGCCTAAGCTAACCCTGGCTGTCGGGATACCAATTTTATCTTTTAGCGTAAGGGGATAATCGATACCAAGGCGCTGAGAATACAAGCCGGTCATCAGGGATGCGCGCGTCGGGCTGCAACTGGGAGTGGCGTAGAAGCTGGTAAAACGCGTTCCTGCGTCCGCCATGCCTTGCAGGTTCGGAGTTGCTATCTTTCCGCCGTACGTGCTCGTATCGCCGTAACCCAAATCATCGGCAATAACGATAACAATATTTGGTCTTAATGCCGCCGCAGCGACGGCGAGGCCAAAATAGAAGATGCCGAAGACGACGCATAGGCCGTATGATAAGCTGCGTCTGGTGATCATCGCCCATTCTCCCGGCTCCCTGCGGATGTCCGCATATCTGCACGGGTGCGCGTCGGTCAGAGCGCTTCGCGCGCCCGCATCCGGTCGTTAAGTTGCGGTCGCCGCGGTTCTGCCCTGGTGGCAACTCACCGCGCGCCTGCCGCGCCCGTGGCCGCGTTCCGTCCCGAGGAGGCGACACCCAGTAGCCCGGGGCGCAATAAACGCCCAGCCCCCTGAGCAGCGCGGGTCATTGCCGGACCTCACTGCGCCACTGCTCGAGTGCCGCTGCAAGAGTCACCACCCGCTGCGGGTTCGCAGCCGCGACGTTCGTGCGTTCTCGAATATCGGATGCCAGATTGTACAGCTGTGGCGCGTTGCTCCCGATCTTGACCAGCTTCCACGCGCCATCCCTTACTGCACCGTCGCCCTTTAGGTCCCAGAACAGCCGCCGCGCCGGCATTCGGCCGCCAGCGAATAGCCGCGCGAAGGATTGACCGTCGAGCGCCCTTGCCGGCAGCGGCACGCCGGCAAGCTCCGCTACGGTTGGGAGAACGTCCATGACGTGCAACGTCTCGGAATTTGCTCCATGAGGGACGCGACCTGGCCACCACGCAATGGCGGGCACGCGGATCCCGCCCTCATAGACAGAGCCCTTTCCGCCGCGCAGCGGCCGGTTGTCGGTCGCCACGCCGCTTCCGTTATCGGCTAGGAACAGGACGAATGTTGGCCGTGGCAGCGAGCGCACCCGAGCCATGATCTGGCCTACACTCTTGTCCAGCAGTCCAATGACCTGCGGGCGTACCGCCCGGTTATCACTCTCATTTTCGCCGGGCAACGCAATTGGCCAGTGCGGCGCTTGATACGACACGTAGATGAAGAAGGCGCCGTTGCCGGCCGCATCAATTTGCCGCAGAGCCTCCCGCATGGTCGCGAAAGTAGTATATTCATTGGCAGGGTTGGGCGCCAAGTTGATCCACCAGTCCCGGCCCCAGGAGCCGCCCACATGTGTGGTGTAGGTGGCATCGGCTTCGAGCATGCCATAGAAAAACGTAAAGCCGTTGTTCACAGGATTGAATTGCGGCGGCCGACCCAGGTGCCATTTCCCAACGATCGCGCGTGTGGGATATGATCCCTTTAGCATCTCGGCGATAGTCACCTCATTCGCGGGGAGGCCATCGTTGGAAAGATGCTTGAGCGCCCAATCGAGCGCTCCCCCCGCCATTCTTTGATTGTAGCGGCCTGTCAATAGCATCGCTCGCGTCGGCGAACAGATAGACGATGCGTGGAAGTCTGTAAATCGCATCCCCTCGTTTGCCAGTCGGCCAATCGCGGGTACTTTGATAGGTCCTCCATATGGACTTAAATCGCCGAACCCGACGTCGTCGGCCAAGAAGATGAGGATATTCGGTCTTTGTGGGCCGGCATGCGCCGAGCTTATCAATGCTGCGACCAACAGCAGTGCGAGTGTCGTGATTCTGGTCATTGTCTCAGCCCTCAAACAAACGTCGTAAGGGGCGTGCCGAAGCGTTCTTGGAATGCGCGGCGAAAATTCGAACGACACGACCTACTGTTCTGGAGGCCAGGAATAACCGGCGGCGTGGAGTGCGGGAATAATCTCGTTTTCCAGATGAAATGCGCTTCCATTCCCATCGATAGAGAACCAGCTCATGCCCAGCTTTTCGTACATGGTTAGGACGTCTCTGAGGATCGCGCGAAAAGGCTCAGTCCAGTAATTTGTCTCGGTCATAAGCAGAGGATATTTCTGGCGAAGACACTGCACGCCAGCCTCTCCGATCTGTTGGGTGCCGTTGTAGTGGTGAAAGCCGACAGATGCCTTGGTCCAGTCAATTCCCTGCATCTTCGCGATCAACGCTGCCCACGAAGCGCAGCTTGGCCAAATGTTCGCGGTGGTAAACAAGGCGATGTGAGTGTTGGGCGCTTTCCGGCGCATGATAAGATAGACGGATTTCAGGTCGGCCAAGACCTGGTCGGTGAATTGCTCGGGAGCTCCCCAGTATGGGCCACCTTGAACCGGTTCATTCGTCATCTCGTAGAAGACGTGGGTCCGGTTCCTGTAACGCGGGGCGACCACGTTCCAGAACTTCTTGAGTTCCGCGAGGTTATAGGTGCCAGACTTGGTCGAGGTGTTGATCATCAAGTAAAGATGGTTGGCGGCAGCCCGGTTCACGGCAACATCCAGTGCTGGAAGCTGCTGCTCAATGGTTCGCGCGACCGTGATTGTCTTGACGCCGTACCGGACGGCATTCAGGCCGAGGGTGGCGTTCAGGTAATGCCAGTAGCTGTTGGGGGCAACGTACCCGTTGGCGACCAGCTGCATCCTCGCCCCGCGTAGCGGGGTGTTTCGGTCGCTCAGTACCGTTCCATTCTGCACCTTGACCCGACCGCGTTCCGCTGCCCATCCAGTCGTCACTGCGAACATTACGGCGATGAGAGCAAAGATGGCAATTGACGATGTGCGTGATCGAATAATCGCGAGATATAGAGCATATGCTCGTGACAAAGAACGTTTCATTGAATGTTCACTCCCCCACTACCCACTGCTCGGCGCTCATCAATACTGGCGAGCAGTGATGAGAAAATTCTGAATAGTTATCTAGTCACGCTATCTTGAAAAAGATTATACCACAATCTGTGATTAAAACAACCGTGCCATTTTTCCGCGTCATTGTGGATTATACGTACATCTATAGTTTATACCTATTTGCGGTAAAATGCGCCGGTACAATTGAATACATGGTACTAGCCCACCCAGCGGCACGACTGGCCACTGCATAGGTAGTGGGTGTGAGGTCAAAGACCCCCAGTGTTTCGGCTAAGATGTTCGTGAAGAATCGTGCATTGCAGATCTCAGGCGTCACTTGCCTAGATCTGGGCTTACAATTAACAAGTTTATGATCGCTGCGATGTAGTTTGCTCGAAGAGCCTTAGCGCTGCTTGCGAGTGTCATCCTGCCGCGGCGGCCAGTCGAGGCAGCGCTGCATCCCATCCGCGAGGGCGCCGGCGATCCGGTGCTGTAGCGCTGGCTGGCTCAGCCTCCGCTCGT
>WBZV01000292.1_pt1 | contig 32452 bp, 19 predicted proteins | sample 5204221 | NCBI WGS metagenome assembly WBZV01 (sample SAMN12344360, study PRJNA552823) | activated sludge metagenome | biome: Activated sludge suspended growth; feature: Nitrification reactor; material: Wastewater; isolation source: activated sludge from nitrification reactor of wastewater...
GACCACGCCGATCACCACCAGCGAGAGCATCGTGGGCACCTTGAAGGCTGTCTCCACCAGCAGCATCTTGACACCGACGAACACCAGGACGATGGCCAGCCCCAGCTTGAGCAGGTGGAAGCGGTCGACCACCCCGGCCAGGAGGAAGTAGAGGCTCCGCAGACCCAGGATGGCGAAGACGTTCGAGGTGTAGACCAGGAAGGGGTCCTTGGTCACGGCGAAGATGGCCGGGATGGAATCCACGGCGAAGATCAGGTCCGTGGTCTCGACAAGAAGGAGCACGATGAAGAGCGGCGTGGCCCAGAGCTTGCCGTTCTGGCGGACGAAGAACTTGTCCTTGTGGTAGCTCTCGGTCACCGGCAGCAGGCGGCGGGCGAAGCGGACCACCCCGTTGCCCTCCACCTCCATCTTCCGTTCCTTCTCGAAAGCCATCTTGATGCCGGTGACGATGAGGAAGGCGCCGAAGACGTAGATGACCCAGTGGAATTCCTTCAGCAGCCAGCTGCCGATGGCGATGAAGAAGCCGCGCATCAGCAGGGCGCCCAGGATGCCCCAGAAGAGCACCCGGTGCTGGTAGGCCGCCGGGACGGCAAAGGCGGTGAAGATCAGCACGAAGACGAAGATGTTGTCCACCGACAGCGATTTCTCGATCAGGTAGCCGGTGAAGAACTCCAGCGAGGCCTGCTGACCTCCCGGGTGGAGGTAGAGAAGGCCGATGCCGAAGCTGCAGGCCATGAGCACCCAGACCACGCTCCAGATGGCGGCTTCCTTGAAGCCCACCACGTGGGAATGGCGGTGGAAGACGCCGAGGTCCAGGGCCAACATGGCCAGCACGAAGACGTTGAAGCCGATCCAGAGCCAAAGGCTGTCCGACATAGGGGCTGGTTCCTCCTCAGGGGCGCTGCGCAAGGACCCCCCGACTGCGGCGGGACCGAGCGGCAACAAGGTTGTCGCCTCGGTCTCGCCTGGAGGAGGGCAGACCCTCCCCTCCACCGACCGGACCTCGGACCCAAGCGCTGGGGCCGGCGGTCGTCATGACGATCGATGGGGCGGCAGGCCATCAGGGTCTGATGCCCTGGACCGGCCGCAGGCTACTCCCCGAACGGTAGCAAGGGCACGATTCTAGCAGGCGGCCCACGCACCGCCAACTTTATTGGGAGCATTTCGGTCCTGTTTCCCCGGCGCGCGGACTTGCCACCGGGCCGGGGCGCCCTATGATCTCCCCATGCCCTCCATGCTCCCGCCCCCGCCTCACCCCCTGCCGCTGCGCAGCCTGATTGCCGAGCTCCCGATCCTGGAGGCCCAGGGCGACCTGGAGACCCTGATCGGCGGCCAGACCTTCGACTCGCGCCGGGCGGGGCCGGGCCTGCTCTTCGTGGCCTACCAGGGCCTCAGCCAGGATGGCCACGGCTACCTGCGCGATGCCCTGGACCGCGGCGCTGCCGCCTGCCTGGTGGAGCGGCCCCTGGAGGAACTGCGGGCGCTGCAGGGCCTGCCTGCGGGGGTGCCGGTGGTGCGGGTACCCGACGGGCGCCTGGCGCGCGGCCTCACGGCGGATGCCCTCTACGGGCACCCCTCGCGGAGCCTGGTCCTGGCCGGCGTCACCGGCACGGATGGCAAGACCACCACCTCCTCGCTGCTGCATGCGGTCCTGGCCGCCGCCTGGCCCGCCGGCCTGGTTTCCACCGTGGCGGCCCGCATCGGGGACGAGGAGATCGACACGGGCCTTCATGCCACCACGCCGGAACCGGAGGACCTGCAGGCCCTCCTCGCCCTGATGGTGGGGCGCGGCCTCAGCCATGCGGTGGTCGAGACGAGCAGCCATGGCCTGGCCCAGCACCGGGTGGCCGGCCTGGCCTACGATCTGGCCGTCCTGACCAACGTCACCCCCGAGCACCTGGACTACCACGAGAGCTTCGAGGCCTACCGCGCGGCCAAGGGCCTGCTCTTCGGCCCCTACCTGCGCCATCCCTTCAAGCCCGCGCAGCCCAAGGAGGCGGTGGTCAACGCCGACGATCCCAGCGCCGCCTGGTTTGCCGCCCTGGCGCCCCGCCGTCCCCTGACCTACAGCCTCGGCGCGGCGCCGGCCGACTTCCGCCTCCTGCGCCGTCTGGATCCGGATGCCGAGGGCCGGCGGCGGTACCTGGTGGCCACCCCGCAGGGCGAGCAGGAGCTGGCGACCCCCCTCCCCGGCGACTACAACCTGGCCAACTGCCTGGCAGCGATGGCCGGCGCCCACGCCCTCGGCCTGGGCCCTGCCGACTGCCTCGCACCCTTGGCGGCCTTCCGCGGGGTGCCGGGGCGGATGGAGGCCATCCGCGAGGGCCAGCCCTTCGCGGCCCTGGTGGACTTCGCGCATACCCCCAATGCCCTGCGCCAGGCCCTGCTCGCCGGGCGTGAACGGGCCGGGGCCGGTGGCCGCGTCATCGTGGTCTTCGGTTGCGCCGGCCTGCGCGACGTCCCCAAGCGCGCCGCCATGGGCCGGGCGGCGGCGGAGCTGGCGGACCTCACCGTGCTGACGGCCGAGGACCCCCGCACCGAAGACCTGGATGCGATCATCGGCGCCAGCGCCGCGTCCCTCCTGGCTGCCGGCCGGGTCGAGGGCCGCGACTTCTGGCGCCAGCCCGACCGCTTCCAGGCCATCCGGCAGGCCTGCGCCCTGGCCGGCGCCGGCGACGTGCTCCTGGTCTGCGGCAAGGGGCATGAGCAGAGCATGTGCTTCGGCATGACCGAGTACCCCTGGGACGACCGAAAGGCCCTGCGCGCCGTCCTGCGCGGCGAGGCCTACGGCAACCTGCCGACGGCCCGCAGCACGCCACCGCCCGGCTAGACTTTCTCGGACAGCCCTCGAGCCCCCCCAAGGAGACCCGGTCATGTCGCGTGAACCCCTTCGCCTGCCGAGCCTTGCCCTCGCCCTCGGCCTCCTGGCCTTGTCCGCCGAGTCGCCGGTGGCGGCCGACATCGGGTCCGGCGCGCGGTCCGCTCGGCCGAGCCGGGCCTCAGACTCCACGTCCGACAGCGCGCCGGCCGCCGCCTTCGCCGCTGGGCCGGCCCTGTCGCCGGGCTCCCAGTCGGTGATCATCACCCTGGCGGATGCCGAGGCCCGCCCGTCGGAAGCCGTGGTCGCTGCGCGGCAGACGGCCATCCTGGGCCTGCTGGGATCCGAGTTCCAGGTGACGCATCGCTACCGGCGCATCGCCGCCCTGGCCGGGCGCCTGGCTCCGGCGGGGGCCGCCCGCCTCGCCCGCGCCGCCCTGCCCGAGGTCTGGGTGGCGGCCGACCCGGCCCTCAGGTCCTACCTGGACGAGAGCGTCCCCTTCACGGGGGCCGACAAGCTCAAGCGCCAGAGCATCACGGGCAAGGGGATTCGGGTGGTGGTCATGGACACGGGTGTGGACGTGGACCACATCGACCTGCGCGACGCCATCGTCGACCAGCTCTGCACCCTGGTCCCCAAGGACCGCTGCGGTCCGGCGGGCAAGGTGGCCGACGACAAGGACGGCCACGGCACCCACGTGGCGGGCATCATCGCCTCCAGGGGCAAGAAGGCGGGCTTCGGGATGGCGCCCCAGGCCGAGATCGTGGCCCTCAAGTTCCTGGAGGAACGCAACACGGGGGCCGGTTCGGACATGCTGGAGGCCCTGGACCTGCTGCTGGCGCGGGACGACATCCACATCATCAACATGAGCCTGGGCACCAACCTGCTCTACGAGGGCAGCTGCGACAAGGCCGATGCATACACGCGGGGCCTGGCCCAGGCCTTCGGGCGCCTGAGGGCCAAGGGGATTCTGTCGGTGGCGGCCTCCGGCAATGACGGGTCGCCCACCAAGATGGGGGCGCCGGCCTGCGTGGACGACGTGATCTCGGTGGGCGCGGTGGAGATCGGGTCGGACGCCAAGCTGGCTTCCTTCAGCAACCGCTCGGTCACCCTGGACCTGCTGGCCCCGGGCGTGGCCATCGATGCCCCGATCCCGGGCAACAACGTCGGTTCCAAGCAGGGGACCAGCATGGCCGCGCCCCATGTCGCCGGGGCCTTGGCCCTGCTGAAGCAGGCGGTCCCCTGGGCGCCGCAGGAGGCGCTGGAAGCGGTGCTCAAGGAGAACGGCCAGCGGCCGACGATCAACGTGGGTGGCAACGGGGTGTCCACGATCAAGGTGGACAAGGCCCTCACGGCCCTGAAGGCCCTGACGCCCACGGCGACCAGCGTGGCGCCTCCCACGTCCAGCGCGACCCCGGTTCCCCCGTCCGCCACGCCTTCGGCCACCCCGACCGAGGCGCCCCTGCCCACCGCCTCCTTCACCCCGACGCCCGAGCCGCCCTCGGCCACGCCGCTGTCGGTCACGGCGACCCGGCCGGCCACGCAGGCGCCGCCCACGGCGGCCAGGCCGCGCCTCTTCCTGCCCCTGCTGCGCCGCGCCAACTGATCGAGGGAGAGGGGAATCGATCCAGGCGCCGGGTCCTGGCGGCGGCCCTCTCCTCGCTGCTCGGGGGGCTCACGGCGCGCAGTCGGCTTGCGGGGCAACAAAAAAAGGGCGGGCCGCGTGCGCGGCCCGCCCTTCTTGCTCCTGCGGCGGTTCAGGGGGCGGCCGCCTCGTCGACCCGGCGCGTGAAGACGACCAGGCGCTCGGCGTAAGTGGCGCTGCCGTAGTCCCAGTCGCCCATGCAGGTGATCAGGTTGAGGTCGGCGGTCTGGCCCGGGCCGAAGATGGACTCGATGACCTGGGTGTCGGCGTCGTGCTGGTAGACCTGGCTGCCCTCCACCTGGAAGCTGACCCGCAGGCCGCTGTCGAAGCTCACGTGGACCAGGTCGCCGGGCTGCAGGAGGTGCAGGTCCCAGAAGACGGCGGGTCCTCCGGTGCTCGAGTCCAGGTGGCCGGCGATGACGGCGTTGCCGGCCTCGCCGGGCCGGATGCCCAGGTTGTACCAGGCGGCGTTCATCCAGCCCTTGGGCACGTCCATGGCTCCCTGACTGGTCAGACCGACGCTCTCGATGCTGGCATCCACCTGGATGGCGGGGATCTCGAGGCGAACCGGGAGGCCGGCGGCAGCATAGGGGTCGGCGGTGGCCGTGGGCGGAGGTGTGCGACTGGGCAGGGCCTCGGCGTAGACGACAGGCGGGCTGCCGGCGCGGCGCTCGGTGCTGCGGGGAGACGGAAAGGCCGGATCGCCAGCGGCTGCGCTGCCGCCGGTGAGGCCGGCGTCCGGAGCGGCAGCACCGCCGGTCGGCGCACGGTCCATCGGCACGCTTGCGGCGGGCTCGGTGGAGCTGGTCCCGTCGCCCGCCGATTCCGCCTCGATGGCCCTGCGGTCACCATGCGACCCTTCGTGCTGGGCCAGCTGGGCATTGTTGCGTTCGGCCATGCCCTCCAGCGCCTGCACCACAGGCTGGCAGGCCGATAGGAGGAGGGGCACGGCCAGGAGCAGCGAGACCCTGGCGGTCGCGGTTGGGCTGGACATGGGGACCTCGGTAAGAGGGGCGCCAGGCTTCAAGGTTGGTGGCAAGTGGTTACCGAGTGATTAATATAGCCGCGCGGCTCCTTGCGGTCAAGCCCCCGGCCCTTCGGACCCGACCCTTTCGGGTCTCGATCGGTCGGCTGCCGGTGACCGGTCCGATTGACCTGGGGCCCGCTTGGGTGTAATCAACACAGACCCGTCGATCCCAGTCCAGGAGCCATCGGATGATGTCGCGTCACCCTCGCCAGCCTTGGCCGCTCGTCGCCATAGCCCTGTTCACCTGTCTCCTGTCGCTGGCCCTGCGCCATCCGTCCGGCCACGCCCAGGCGCCGGCAGCGGCGCCGGAGGTCCTTGCCGTGGTCGGCGGGTCGGTGCAGGCAGTGGTGGTGGAGGGGCAGCGGGCCTACGTCGGCATCGGATCGCGGATCCGCGTGCTGGACATCGGAGGCGGCGGCGAGCCTCGGCGGCTGGGCGAGTCGGCCCAGCTCCCCGGGCTGATCGAGGGCCTGGCGGTGGCCGACGGCCGCGTCCTCGCGGCGGCGCGCGCGGCGGGCCTGCGCCTGGCGGACCTGCGGGACCCGGCGGCGCCGCGGCTCCTGGGCGGGGGCCCGAAGGCCAAACTGGCCCGGGCGGTGCAGGTGGCGGGCGGCTTTGGCTACCTGGCGGACGGCAGCAACGGGGTGCGGGTGCTGGACCTCGCCGACGCGGCCGCGCCTGCGGAGGTGGCGGTGCTCGACGTCTCGGGCGGCGAGGCCTGGGACCTGGCGCTCAGCGGCGGCAAGGCCTTCGTGGCGGACCGCGTGGGCCTCAAGGTCTTCGATGTCTCGAATCCGCGGGCGCCCACGCTGATCGGGGGCCGCGAAACGCCGGGCTGGGCCCGGGACGTGGTGGTCACGGCCACCCATGCCTTCGCGGCGGACGGGGACCGGGGGCTGATCGTCATGGACCTGAAGGACCTGGCGGACATCAGCCGGGTGGCGGACCTGGACACGGCGGGCGATGCGATGGCCCTGGCCCTGGACGGCAGCCGCCTCTACATCGCGGACGGTAGCGGGCTGCGCATCGTCGACGTGGCAGACCCGGAGACGCCGGCCCTCCTCGGTTCCCTGGACCTGCCGGGCGAGGTCCAGGACCTGGCCCTGAGCGGGAGCCGCGTCTGGCTGGCTGCGGGTACGGCTGGCCTTCTGATGGTCGACGCGGCCGATCCGGCGCAGCCGCGCCTGGCGCTCTCCCTGCCGGAGGCGCCGCTCATGGCCAACGCGGCGGCGGTGGCCGGCGGCCGGCTCTACGTCGCTGACGGCAACCTGGGGCTCCTGGACTTTGCCCTGGACGCGGGCGGTCTGGCGGGCGCGCACGGCCGGCTGGCCTTGCCAGGCACGCCGGCTGAGCTGGAGCTGGCCGGGAACCGGGCCCTGGTGGCGGCCAGGACGGGCGGCCTGCAGGTGGTGGACCTCAGCCGACCGGGCGTGCCGCGGGCGGCGGTCAAGCTGGAGCCGGCAGGCCGACGGGTCAACGACGTGGCCCTTGCCGATGGGCAGGCGGCGATGCTCGACGCGCCGGCCGGCGGGGGGAAGCACGGGCTTCACCTGCTCGACCTGGCCGATGGCGCCGAGCCGCGCATCCAAGGCTCCAGCCTGACGCTCAGCCTGGCCTACGACCTGGCTCTCTCAGGGGACCGGGCCTACGTGGCGGACCTCGACGGCCTGCGCCTCTTCGACATCGCCGACCGGTCGGCGCCCAAGGAGCTGGGACAGGCGGACCCCATCGGCGTGGTCTACGGCCTGGCGGTGGACGCCGCGCGGCAGCGCGTCATCGCCTCGGTGGGCGAGAGCGGCCTGCGCGTGCTGGACGCCTCGGACCCCGCCCGGCGACGCGTGGTGGGCTCGATGGACACGGCGGGCTACTTCCGCGACCTGCTGCTGGTGGACGGCCTGCTCTTCGTGGCCGACAAGGACTTCGGCCTGCGCATCCTGACGGTGGGGCCGAACGACCAGCTCAGCGAGCGGGCGGCCATCCCGTTGACGGGAACGGTGGAGCAGGTGGCGGTGGCGGGCCCCCTGGCCTACGTCAGCCTGGGATCGGCGGGTCTGGCGGTTGTCCGCTGGAAGGAAGGGGCGGCGGTCCAGACGCCGACGCCCACGAGCAAGCCGGAGCCGACGCGGGGGGTGGAAGGCGGAGGACGGAAGGTGTGGCTGCCGTGGCTGGGCAGAGAGGCACGTTGAGGTCAGTCCCTGGATGATCTGATCCCTCCCATGCCCACCCAGCTCCACGCCGCCCTCCTCCACCCCAGGCGCGACCTGATCCTGGTGGTCGCCGTCCCTGACGGTGCCTCCGACGGGCCGGTCCAGCTCCCCGCGGCCGCCTTGACCACCGCGCATTGGCATACCGATCACGGGCCTTTGACCGAGGCCCTGGCCGGGGCGGTCGGGCAGCCCCTCCGCCTGCTGCGCCGGCTCGCGCAGGAGACAGAGCGCGACCCCTCCGATGACGACGACCTGACCAGCCGCCGCATCCTCTACCTGGCCGAGACCGAAGGCCTGGGCTGGGAACCGGCGCCCGCGGACTGGCGCTGGTGCTCCGTCGAAGCGGTCGCTGCCGGACTCGGCGACCCTGCGGTGGCCTGGATGCAGCCCGCCCTCGACCAGCTCGCAGGGGACCTGGCCGCCGCCTCGCCGCCGCCGCTCCGGCCGCCCTGGGCCGTCGAACGGTCCGCCTGGTGGGGTGAGCTGCGCGCCTGGCTGGCGGCGTCCTTGGCGGCAGCGGGGCGGGAGGCGCGCGGAGACCTGCGGCCGGTGAAGGTCTGGGGCCTGGCGGCAGTGTATCGGCAGGAGACGGACCAGGGCCCCGTCTTCCTCAAGGTGGCCGCGCCCGCGCCGCCGCTCTTCGTGGACGAAGCCGCGGTCACCGCCTGCCTGGCCGAGCTGCATCCTGGCTGCATGCCGCGGGTGCTGGCGGCCAGGCCGGGGCCCGGCTGGCTGCTGCTGGAGGGGGACGAAGCGGCTCCGAGGGTGGAGGAGGGCGAGGCCGGCCAAGCCGAGCGGCGGAGGCGCGGCCTGGAGCTGGCGCGGGTGCATGCCGCCCTGCAGGTGGCATCGGTGGGGCAGGTGGAGGTCCTGCTGGCCGCAGGCTGCATCGACCGGCGGCTGGACAAGCTGGCCGACGCGGTGGCGCCCCTCCTGGCCGACCCGCTGCTCGGCGCGGTCCTCGGGGCCGAGCGCTGGGCGAAGCTCCGGGCGGCCGAAGGTCGAATCGGGGAGGCCATCGCTCGGACGGCCGCGCTGGACCTGCCGGCGGCCCTGGTGCACGGGGACCTGCACCTGGGCAACGTCCTTCGGCGGGCGGGCGCCCCCATCCTCATCGACTGGACCGACGCCTGCATCGGCCCGCCCCTGGTGGACCTCATCGCCCTCTTCTGGGACGACGATCCGGCCCTGGCCGCCGCCTGGCGGGAGGTCTACGCGGAGGCCTGGCAGAAGCGCATCCCGCGCGCGGCGCTCGACGAAGCCTGGGAGATCAACCGCATCCTCCTCCCCTTGCACCACTGCGTGTCCTACCAGAGCCTGCAGCGGCATGTCGAGGGCTTTGCGGGTGGGGGCGACATCGACGGCGGGCTGCAGCAGTTTGCGCCGGCGCTGGCGCGGGCCCTGGGGATCGGCGACTGAGGCGGGCGGGCAGGCGGGGCGGCACGAATCGCGCCGCCGCCTTGCCGCGCGAACATCCGTACGGTAAACTCAACCCCTTGCGGCGCCCGACTCGCATGGCCCCAGGTCTTGGGGTGTGGCGCCGCCGATGGCCGGCCGATCGCCAGCGCCCGGCCCTCCCCTGAGCCTCCCGGCACCGTCGACCCCAGGATGACCCATGAGCGATCCCGCTGCCCCAAGCGTCGCCCCCGACCTCACCTACACCGCCGACCAGATCCAGGTGCTGGAAGGCCTGGAGGCCGTGCGGCGGCGGCCCGGCATGTACATCGGCGGCACCGACCTGAAGGCCCTGCACCACATGGTCTTCGAGGTGGTGGACAACGCCGTCGACGAGGCCATGGCCGGGGCCTGCGACCGCATCGAGGTGCTCATCCATCCCGATGAGTCCATCTCGGTCAACGACAATGGGCGCGGCATCCCCGTGGGCATCCACAAGCAGACCGGGGTCAGCGCGCTGGAGACCGTGATGACCAAGCTGCACGCCGGCGGCAAGTTCGGCGGCGGTGGCTACAAGGTCTCCGGCGGCCTGCACGGGGTGGGCGTATCGGCGGTCAACGCGCTCTCCACCTGGCTGGAGGCCGAAGTGCGCCAGGGAGGCGCTGTTTACCTCCAGCGCTTCGAGCGGGGTATCCCGCAGGGTCCCGTAGAGCAGATCCGCGACATGGAACCCGGTGAGCCGAACGGCACCAAGATCACCTTCCTGCGTGACGACACCATCTTCGAGGAGCCCGAGTACCGCTGGGAGAACCTCCAGCAGCGCCTCCGGGAGATGGCCTTCCTCACGCGGGGCGTCACCGTGCGCCTCACCGACCTGCGCAGCAGCCCCAACCGGGATCTCACCTTCTACTTCGAGGGCGGGGTGCGCAGCTTCGTGCGCTACCTCAACCGCGGCCGCGGCGTGCTGCACGAGATCGTCCACGTGGTCGGCGAGTCGGACGGCACCCAGGTGGAGGCCGCCTGGCAGTACACCGACACCTACACCGACAACACCTACACCTTTGCCAACACCATCATCACCCCTGACGGCGGCGTGCACCTCACCGGCTTCCGCGCCGCCCTGACCCGAGTCATCAACGACTACGGGCGCAAGGCCGGCCTGCTCAAGGAGGCCGAGAGCTCGCTCAGCGGCGACGACGTGCGCGAGGGCATCACCGCCGTCGTCTCGGTCAAGGTGGCTGATCCCCAGTTCGAGAGCCAGACCAAGGTCAAGCTGCTCAACGCCGACGTGCGCATCAGGGTGGAGAACGCCGTCGCCGATGCCTTCACCCAATGGCTGGAGGAGCATCCCCGGGACGGCCGGGCCATCGTCGAGAAATGCCTGACCGCCTCCCGCGCGCGCGCGGCCGCCCGCCAGGCCCGCGAGCTGGTGATCCGCAAGAGCGCCCTGGAGAGCGGCTCCCTGCCCGGCAAGCTGGCCGACTGCGCCACCCGTGACAGCAGCAAGGCCGAGCTCTACATCGTGGAGGGCGACTCGGCCGGCGGCACCGCCAAGCAGGGCCGCGACCGGCATTTCCAGGCCATCCTGCCCCTGCGCGGCAAGATCCTGAACGTCGAGAAGGCGCGCCTGGACAAGATCCTGCAGAACAACGAGATCCGCAACCTGGTGATGGCCCTGGGCGTGGGCATCGGCGAGGACCTGGCCCTGGACAACCTGCGCTACCACCGGGTCATCGTCATGACCGACGCCGACGTGGACGGCAGCCACATCCGCACCCTCCTGCTCACCTTCTTCTACCGCTACATGCCGCGCCTGATCGAGGCCGGCCACCTCTACATCGCCCAGCCGCCCCTCTACCTGGTCAAGAGCGGCCGCCAGGAGCGCTACACCTACAGCGATGCGGAGAAGAACCGGGTGCTGGAGGAACTGGGCGAGGGCCGCAATGTCAACATCCAGCGCTACAAGGGCCTTGGCGAGATGAATGCCGAGCAGCTCTGGGTGACCACGATGAACCCCGAGGCCCGCCAGCTGCTCCGGGTCACCGTGGACGATGCCGCCGCCGCCGACCACACCTTCGAGATGCTGATGGGCCAGGAGGTCATGCCGCGCAAGCGCTTCATCATGACCCATGCCCAGGACGTCAAGCACCTGGACGTGTGACGCGGAGGCTCGACACCGATGATGCCGGCGCCTTCCGTCGCGGTCTCGCCCGCCCTCCCTCTCCCGGTCGTCCTGCTTGTCGGGGCCAGCCTCACCCTCACCGCCTGCGGGCCGGCTGGCGGCCTGCGCCGCCTGGTCCCCTGGTCCAGCCCGACGCCGACGGCCTCGCCGACGGGCACGGCCAGCCCCACCGCCACGGCCAGCCCAAGCCCGACGGCGCATCCCTTGCAGATCCGCTTCCTGCAGGAGCGCCCCTTCGCGGCCGAGGCTCCCGTCGTCCTCCAGACCCTCGAACCGGGCCGCAACTATGCCCGCTACGTCGTCAGCTACCTGAGCGACGGCCTGCGCATCCAGGCCCTGATGACCCAGCCCGACGGCGAGGTCCCGCCTGGCGGCTGGCCCCTCGTCATGTTCAACCACGGCTACATCCCCCCGGCCCAGTACCGGACCACCGAGCGCTACGTGGCCTACGTCGATGCCTTCGCCCGCGCCGGCTACATGGTGCTGAAGAGCGACTACCGGGGCCACGGGGATTCCGAAGGCGAGGCGCGCGGCGGCTACGGCAGCCCGGACTACACCATCGACGTGCTCAACGGCCTGGCGGCCATGCGCCAACTGCCCCAGGTGGACGGTGACCGCGTCGGCATGTGGGGCCACTCGATGGGCGGATGGATCACCCTGCGCAGCATGGTGGTGACCGACAGCATCAAGGCCGGGGTCATCTGGGCCGGGGTGGTGGGCAGCTTCCCCGACCTCTACCAGCGCTGGCGCCGCCCCTCGCAGCCCACCCCCTTGGCCACGCGGCCGGGCTCCTGGCGTTCCACCCTGGTGCAGCGCTTCGGCAGCCCCGAGGAGAACCCCGCCTTCTGGGACAGCCTCTCGGCCAACCGCTTCCTCGATCGCCTGGCAGGCCCGATCCAACTCCACCACGGCACGGCGGATGCGGACGTCCCGCTCCTCTTCTCCGAGATTCTGGCGGAGGACCTGAAGGATGCCGGCCGACCCGGCGAACTCTTCGTCTATCCCGGCGACGACCACAACCTCTCGGCCAACCTCGGCCTGGCGCTGCGCCGCTCGGTGGCCTTCTTCGACCAGCACGTGAAGGGCGCGGCAACGGCGTTGCCCTGACGACAGCCTCGCGCGGCCTGACGCCGACGCGAGGCGGGGGCGGGCACCGACCCCGATGGGCCGGTGGCCACCCCCGTCGCTTCAGGGTTCTGTTCAGGGATCGACCGGCGCATCCGCGCTGCGCGGCCCAGAGGGAGGGACGACCCGGATCAGCCGCCGCTGCCCTTGAAAAGCGCCGTCATCGCGCCGCTGGGCGTGGAGATGACGCTCATCCGCCCCTGCCCAGGGACGTCCATGGGCTCGGAGATGACCTTGCCCCCGAGTTCGGCGACCCGCTTGGTCGCGGCGTCGACGTCCGCCACGAGGATGTAGAAGAGCCAGAAGGCGCGTTCGTTCGGGCCCTGCGGATGGTCCATCAGACCGCCCGGGTTGTTCTCCTCGCCCTTGGTCCAGAGCCAGTAGGGCCTTCCGCCCATGTCGAGCTCGTGGCTGCCCCAACCGACCAGCTTGCCGTAGAAGTCCTTGGCGCCGGCGACATCGGGCGTGACCAGCTCCCACCAGCAGAAGCGGCCGGGGGACCAGTCTCCCTGCGGCACCATCGTCTCCGCCGTGGCCGGCTCCAGCGGCGAGAACACGGCGCCCTTCGGGTCGGCGACCACGGCGGTGCGTCCGACATCGGGGATGGGGAAGGCAGGCACCAGTACGGTCCCGCCGTTGGCCTGGACCGTTGCCAGCGATGCGTCCAGATCCGAGACGACGAGGTAGCCGATCCAGTGAGAGGGGTGCGGTTCATCGGCCCCCATGCCCACGATGCCGCCCGCGCCGGCCTCGCCGGCCATGAGCATGGGGTACAGGCCGATCTCGCCCATGTCGCGTTCGATGACCGTGTAGCCCACCAGGGCTTCGAGGAAGGCCCGGTCGGCGGCCGGTTCCTTGCTCATGAGGTCATGCCAGATGAAGCGGCCCTGGTCTACGTGTGCCATGCGATCTCCTAAGATGTTTGGACTTGCCGCCGCGGCGACCGGTTGCTCGATTACCACCAGTCTAGCACAGATGTTCTGAATGTGCAAGTCATGAGCGCAGCGCCACCCAGTCTATCCGCCGCTTCCCCCGCTGCTACAATTGCCCGGCTGCGGTCTGGGGGAGCTGACCCACGGGCCGGACAGTCCAGCGCGCAGGAGCGCCCAGCCGATGTTCCAACTGATCGACAGCCTGCCCAGTCCCTTGCCGCAGATCGGCTACTTCTTCCTGGCTCTCTTTCCCCTGGTCCTGATCCATGAGCTGGGGCATTTTGTCCTGGCCAAGCTGAACAAGGTCCGGGTGGACGAGTTCGGGATCGGCTTTCCGCCGCGGCTCTTCAAGCTCTTTTCCGATGGCGAGACCGAGTACACCTTCAACCTCCTGCCCCTGGGCGGCTTCGTGCGCCTGGCGGGGGAGGACGACCCCACGGTGCCCGGGGCCTTCGCCTCGCGCTCCAAGCTGGCGCGGGCGGCAGTGCTTTTCGCCGGCCCGGCGGCCAACTTCCTGGCCGCGGCCCTGTTCCTGAGCGGCCTGGCCATGGTCAAGGGTGTGCTGGCCGAGATGCCGGCCGAGGTGCCCCTGGTGCAGGTGGGCTCGGTCACGGAGGATGGCGTGGCCGGCAGGGCCGGCGTCCTGGCCGACGACGTGGTCGTGGCCCTGGACGGTGCCTCGCTGGCCGACCTGGCTGCCGCCTTGCCCGTCGAGGACCCGGCGGCCGAACCGCGCACGCCGGCCATGCGGGTGCTGATGGAGCACATGAACGCCCACCAGGAGCAGGCGACCGAACTCACCCTGCTGCGCGGCGCCAGCTTCGTGGGCTTCGATGCGGATCCGGCGAAGCTCCGGACCGAGGCGGCCCCCGGCTTCGATGGTGTGGCCGGGCTGAGCGCTTCCCGCGTGGTGGTGGGCGACGGCGGCCTGGTGCCAGGCGACATTCTCTGGGACTTCGCCGCGGCGCCCGCGCAGGACCCGCTCGTGCTCCGCGGCCGGCCCGAGCTGGTGCGGCTCGAGGTGACGCCGCGGCGCGACCAGGAGCTGGGCCGCGGCCTGATCGACATCGGCATCACCGCGCCCACCCTGCGGCGCCACCTGGATGCCCCCGCAGCCCTGGCCTATGGGCCGGGCAAGACGGTGCAGATCATGGGTGCGATGGTCGTGGGCCTGGGGCAGATGATCCGGGCCCCCAGCAAGGCGGACATCGCCGGACCGGTGGGCATCAGCCGCCTCAGCCAGCAGGTGGCCCGCGAGGGCTGGGAGAACTTCCTTCTCTTCATGGCCCTGCTCTCGATCAACCTGGGGGTGATCAACCTCCTGCCTATCCCGGCCCTGGACGGTGGGCGCCTGATCTTCATCGGCCTGGAGGCCTTGCGCGGCCGGCGCATCGAGCCCAGCCGCGAGGCGGTGGTGCACCTGGTGGGCTTCGCCCTCGTCATCGGCTTGATGCTGGTGATCACGGCCTACGAAGTCTTCGGCAAGGGTTGAGACCCGGAAAGGACCCGAAGGATGATCGACCCGCGCGGGTTCTTCGCCGACCTCTCGGAGGATGACGAACAGGACCCTTTCTTCCTGGAGGAGCCGGACTTCGCCGGCGTCCTGGCGCGCCTCCGCGCCGGCGAGGCCTTGCGTCCGGGACAGCTCCGCCACCTGGGTTACGCAAGGCCGACGGACCTGCCGGAGTGGATGGCCTTCTGGACCTCGCTGAGCGCCGAGCGCCGTCTCGCTCTCCTCACCCAGCTCGTGGAGCAGTCGGAGGCCGACCTGCACGCCGACTACAAGCTGCTCCTCGAACCGCTGCTGGACGACGCGGACCCGGCCATCCGCGCGCTGGCGATCGACGGCCTCTGGGAGCGGGAGGACGCGGCCTTTGCCCGGCGTCTCGACAAGATCCTGCGTCATGACAGCGACGAAGAGGTGCGGGCGCAGGCCGCGGCCTCCCTGGGGTCCTTCATCCTCAGGGCCGAGGAGGACGATGCGTGGAGCGCCGAGTTGAGGGCCAGCCACGAACTGCTCCTGGACGTGGCGGCCGACGAGGCGGCGTCGGCGGAGCTGCGGCGGCAGGCGCTGGTGGCGGCCGGCCACGCGGTGCGCTCCTCGCTGCTGGGCCTGATCGGGACCTTCATCGGTTCCGAGGACCGCCTGCTCCGCGCCGGCGGCCTGCGCGCGGCAGGTCATGCCATGGACAAGGGCTTCGCCCGCGAACTCCTGGAAGCCCTGGACGATCCGGACCCCCTGCTCCGTCATGAGGCGGCCCTGGCGGCCGGCGACATGAGCCTGGGCCATGCGGTGGCCCCGCTGGCCAACCTGGCGGAGTTCGACCTGGACCGGGAGGTGCGCCTGGCCGCCATCGGCGCCCTGGGCAACATCGGCAGCCGGCCGGCGGTCAAGGCATTGGAGCGCATGCAGACCCGCATGGACCTGGATGACGACGACCTCAGCGATGCTGTGGAGGATGCCCTGGCCGTGGCCGAGCTCATGGGCGATCTGACGGCCCTCGAGGCCGAGGGGCTGAGCTTGGGCTATGGCGAGGACGACGGCCAGGAGGACCGCCTCCTGGACGACGAAGACGATGGCGATCCAGTCCTGGACGACGATGACCCTGACCTCCGCTGAGCGCCGGGCGCGGTGCCTGGCGCGGGACGCTCGGCCATGAGATCGGCCGACGAGACGCCCCCGGAGGCGGTGGCCGACCTGCTCAACAAGCGCTGCCGCCAGGCGGTGCGTGTGGCCACCTCGCCGGTGGCCTCAGCTGCGCCGGCCTTTGCCGCAGCCCTCCGTACGGAGGCCCGCGACTTCGCCCAGCGGGGAGGCGAGCGATTGGCGGCCTTTCTCTCCGCCTTGGCCTTGCTGCTGGAGGGCGAGGCCTTGGAGACGGCCGTCCTCCCCCTGGCCGAGCCCTTCCGCAGCGGCCTGCGCGCCGTGGCGGCGGACATCGCGGCGGCCCGGGCGGCGGAGCAGCCGGCGGCAGAGCCGATGGGCGAGGAGGATCGCGACGCGGTGGCCCAGTTGGCCTCGCGGGTGGCCATGGTGCTGCGCTCCCGCAACCGCGGCCAGGCGGCGGCCCTCGCCGAAGCCCTGGACCAGGCCGCTCGCCAGCCGGGGCTGGACCCGGACGCCGGAGCCTACCTGGCGGTGCTGCGCGGCGTCCTGTCGGGCCAGCGCGTCCAGGCCCAGGCCCTCGGGCTGGTCGAACCCTACCGTTCGGCCTACTTCAGCCTGGAACTCCTGATGAAGGGGGTCGCCCCGCTGGGGGCCCTCCTGGAGCGCCTGCGCCACAACTGTCTCCTCGTCCTCCGCGAGGGCAGCGGTGAGGCCGCGGCGGCCCTCGACGCCGTCCTCGCCGAACTGGAGACGCGCAGCCGCAGCGGCGGCCCGGACGTGCCGGCGGGGCTGACTGCCTTTCTCGCCGCTCTGCGACGAGGGCTGGCGGGGCAGTGGCCGGCCGAGGGACCGGAGGCGGTCGGCTTCGGTGATGCGCGCCTGGACGCGGTGTGGAGCGAGGTCCGGCCCCAGCGGGTGACCTGAGCGCCGCGCACCGGAGGCGCGGAACGGACGGGTGCGATAGCGCCCTGACGCGGGACTCCGCCGCCCCCGCCCTGCTCAGCGCGAGCGGGCCGCACCCCTCACTCCCGCACCTCCACCACCGTCCCCTCGGCCGCCCACCCGTACAGGAGCTGGGCGTGCTCGTCCGCCAGCACGATGCAGCCGTAGGACGCCGGCCGGCCGATGAGGCCGGCCCAGAGGCGCTCGCCGCCCTCCTTCCAGGGCAGGCCGTGGAAGCCGTTGAAGACGTCGCGGCGTGGGTCGGGGCGGTAGATGGCGATGAAGCGGGGCATCCACAGCTCCCAGGCCGAGGCGAAGGCCTCCTCCTGCCGATCCTGCACCTGGAACACGCCCGGAGCCGTCGGGCTGGAAGGGATGCCCGTGCTCACCGGCCAGGACCAGCGACGCTCGCCGGCCTCCCAGGCTTCCAGGCGCTGATCGGCCAGGAAGACCAGGATGCGCCGGTCGCGCAGCGGCGGCAGCGGCAGCAGGCCGTCCGGAGAGGGCAGGGCCAGGACCTGCCCGGGACGGAGACTGTCGCCCACGCCCGGGTTGGCAGCGAGAATCCAGGGAAAGGGCAGACCTTCGCGTCGACCGATGCTCGCAAGGGTGTCGCCCTCGGCCACCGTGACCTGTCGGGGCGCATGCCAGACGCGGGCAAAGGCCGCGGTGTCGCCGTCCAGGCGAGCGGCCAGGGCCGCGGCCAGGTCTGCCGCCGCCAGGTAGCGCCCGGCGCTCAGACCAGCGCCCAGGCTGCCCGCCAGGTCCTCGACTCGCGCCAGGTCCAGGCGCCAGCGCCAGCGGCCGTCCTCCCAGTCCAGACCGGTCACGGCCGCCGCCCAATGCTCCGCGCCGAGCGACCAGCGCAAGGTCCGGTCCTCGATGGGGTCGTAGGCCTCCAGCGCGAGGTCTCCCGCCAGGCGCTGCTCCGCCCGATGGCGGGCGCCAGGCGCGTCCTCCGCCGGCGCCAGGGGGACGAAGGCCGGCGACCAGCCCGCCGTGTTGCCCTGCCCGGCGGCGACCAGGCCCGCCACCGAGGCCTCGACGTCCAGCGATCGACCCTCGCGGTAATCGGTCAAGGTTGCGCGGCCGCCCTCCACGTGGATGCGCCCAGCCTGGGGCCTGCGGTCCAGCCGCGCCTTGAGGGCCGCCAGCCCCGCCCGCGCTGCCGCCTCGTCCACCAGCCAGGGGAGTGGCCGCTCGACCCGCGGCCACCCCAGGCTGAGCACCCGCAGCCGCCCTGCCCTGCTGTTGGCCCAGGCGCGAGCGGTCGCCAGGGCCGCCTCCTCGTCCAGGCGGAGCCCCAGCGCCGCCGCCGGCACCGCGGCCGGCTCGGCCAGCTCGGGGTCCAGGCGCAGGGCGAGCGGCTGCCGCGCCGCCTCGCGCAGGGCCGCCCTGATCCCCGCCTCGCTGCGCCAGGCCAGGCCGACGCCGCCCAGCCGAAGACCCGGAGGGACGCGGCCCAGCAGCATGGCCAGGGCCGCGGCGACCAGGTAGCCGGCCAGGAGGGCTCCCGCCGCCAGGAACAGGCGCCCCGCGGGCGCACGACGCGGGTCCGGGCGCCCGTGCCTCCCGGCTAGCGGCATGGCAGGGACCAGGCCAGCAGCTGGTAGATCCCGTCCAAGGCCGTCTGGTCCGGGGCGTAGCTGTAGCGGCTCGCGTCGCCGGCCAACTCGATCAGCAGCCCGCCGTCCACGTCGGCCCCCAGACCGATGGTGAGGAGGGCGGTGCCGCCGTCGCGCAAGGCCTTGGCCGTCTGGCGGGCGGCCGCCTCCGTGCCGCCTGCCGTGCGGCCGTCCGTCAGCAGGATGAGCACGGGTGTGCGCGCCGGATCCTTGCTGGCGCCGCCCATCAGGCGCGCGGCGGCTTCCAGGCCGCGGTCGATGCGCGTTCCCGTCGCCCGCGGCAGGTTCTCCAGGGCGCGCCGGAGGGCGGCGCGATCGCCGCTGAAGTCGGCCGCCACCGTCGCCTGGTCGTTGAAGCCCACCACCGCGGCGCGGTCCTCCGGCAGGGCCAGGAGGTCCAGGAAGGTGCCCGCCGCCGCCCGGGCCGCGGCCATCTTGCTGGGGCCGCCCGGCGTCGCCGACTCATCCATGCTGCTGGAGGTGTCCAGCACCAGGACCACATCCGAGCGCTGCTTGGGACAGCTGCGCTGGAAGGCCAGCGGCAGGTAGGCCTTCAGGCCCCCCGTCACCTTGACCGTGGGGACCGGGAAGGGCAGCTCGCCGGTGAACCCGACGCCGTCCGTGTACCGCGCCGCCGCCCGGACGTTGGTCGGCCAGACGCCGGCCTGCAGGGGCTCCAAGCGGTAGCGCAGCAGCAGGCCGCTGGTGGGGACGCTGTCCAGCCGCCAGCGCAAGGTCCGGCCGTCCCAGTCTGCCGCCGGCTGCGCCGAGCCATGCACATAACGCATGTTTGCAGGCACTTCGTCCTCCACCGCCACCGTGCGCAGGAGGAGGTCGGCCAGGAGGCGGCGGGCGATCAGGCGGTAGATGGCGGCCAGCTCGGCCGCCGAGGGCGCCTCGAAGTAGCGGGAGGCATCGCCGGCCACCTGCCGGAGGAGGGCGCGGTCCACGTCCGCCCCCAGCCCGATGGCGAAGACCAGCACCCCCGATCGGCGCAGGGCATCGGCCTGGGCCAGGGTGCGGCCTCGGGGATCCTGGCCACCGTCCGGCTTGCCGTCGGTGAGGAGCACCACCGCCTTGCGCGCATCCGGCTGGGCCCGCGGGCCGGCCAGTTCGGCTCCTGCTTCGGCGAGGGCCTCGGCGATGTCTGTGCCGCCGCCCGCCCGCGCTCGGGCGACGCCGCGGATCACCGCGGCCGCATCGTCCGTCAGCGGTTGGGTCAGCTCGGACTCGGTGGCGAAGAGCACCGTGGCCGCATGGGCCCTTCGGAAGTCCAGCTCGGCCGCGAAGTCCGCGCCCACGGCCCGGGCCGCTTCGATCTTGGGGCCCTCCATCGAGCCGGAGCGATCGACCACGAGGACCACGTCCAGGGGCAGGCTCTCGGAAGGGCAGTCGCCGCCGATGGTCAGGGTCACGGTGACCGGAAGTCCGGCCCGCACCTCGCCCGGCACCGCCCGCTTGTCCGGCCGCAGGTCGCAGCGGTCCCCGTAGCGGGGCGGGACCAGGCGCTGGCCCGCGGGATCGGGGGCGAAGATGTGGACCCGGCCCTCGCGGCCGTCGACCACCAGCACGCCCCCGGCGCCGTTGAGGTCCAGGTCCAGGGGCTGGCCTCCCGGGACCGCATCCCAGGCGGCCAGGAGGCGACCCGCCGCATCGTACTTCCAGACCCAGCCGTCGTCGGTCAATGCGAACCAGGCCCGGCCGTCCTGGCCGGCCACGCGGATCACGCGGCCCGGCGCCGCCCAACGGTTGCGTTCGGCGCCGGTCCGTTCCAGCACCACCAGCTGGCCGCGCTCACGGTCCGCCAGGAGGAGGCTGCCTCCGCCCGCTGCCAGGTCCACCGCCAGCCCGCCGCGCCACGCGAAGCTCGTGGCCGAGGGTTGGCTGCCCGTCGTCGCGGACAGGAGGTGGACCTGTTGACGTCCGGAGTCCAGGACGGCCAGCAGGTCGCCGTCCGCGTCGGCCGCGGCCAGCCAGCTGTCAGGGCCGGGTGCGGGCCAGGTCCAGAGGGGGCGGCCCCCGGCATCGTGGCCTTGGGCCTGGTCTCCGCGCAGGACGACGGCCGAGTCGTCGGGTCCGGCGACCAGGTCGACCAGGCCCACCGCACGGAACTGCGCCGCCGGCAATCCGCCGGCTCGCCACGCCTGGACGCGAGGCCAGGCGTCGGCGAGGAAGGCCCCGCCTCCTTCGCGCGCGGCGACGCGGCGCGGTCCCGCCAGGCTGCCCAAGGCCGCGGGCAGGCTGGTCCAGCGGCTGGACTGCGACCAGACGCCGCGTTGCGGGAAGTTCAGGATACCTGCATCGATGCTCCAGGCATCCACGAGGCCGGCGGTCAGGCCCTCCCCAGGCCCCAGGGTCACGGAGGCGAAGCCCACCCTCCTGCTGATCAGGTCGATGCTCAGGCCGCCGAAGAAGCTGCGGCCCAGGCTGTAGAGGCCGCCGCGGTTGGGGCTGTAGATCGTGCCGTCGGCATCCACCGCCACGTCCAGCGGTGCTCCGTCCGGTCCCTCGTCGGGCAGCTCGTAGCTGTTGGTCTCCCGGCCCTGCCTGAGGCGGAGGATGCTGGCGCGGCCCAGGTCGGCCACGTAAAGGTCCTTGTCGGGCCCTTCGGCCAGGCCGACCGGCTGGCGCAGGTCCAGGGATCCACCGCTGCCGCCGCCGCCGGCCCCCCAGGTCTCCTGCAGCCGGCCGGCGCGGTCGAAGCGCAGCAGGTGCCCCAGCCGGGCCTCGGCGACCCAGACCCCGTCGGCGGTGGCCAGCACGGCGCGCGGCTCGTCGAGGCCCGGCCAGGCCGCCAGGAAGCCTCCCGTCATGCTGTCGAAGACCTGGATGCGCCGGTTGCCGGTGTCGGCGACGTAGAGCCGGTCCTGGTCCACGCTGACGTCCATGGGTCGGCGCAGGCGGCCGAGGTCCGTCCCGGGGCGCCCGACGCGCTGGCGCGGGCTGCCGTCGGCCCCGATGACCTCGACGTGATCCTCCAGCGGATCGGCCACGAAGATCCGGTCGCCGCCGGCCGCCAGGCCGGCCACCGAGGTGAACTCGCCCGCCGCGCGGGCCTGGGGCTGGGCCGGCCACACGGCTACCTGGCGGTAGGCCTCGGGGGGGAGGTTCCCCTGGGCGGCGGCCGGGAAGAGCGGGCAAAGCGCCCACACGGCGGCGAGGCTCACGGATCGCAGCACCAGGCGGCGGCGGTGGAGCGTGGGCATGGGTGAAGGCTCCCTTCGGTTCATGGACAGAGGTGGGCGACGAACGGGGATTGCGCCGCGAGGTGGAACGGGCCGGCCGCCTGGCATCACGGTCGATCCCGCGCCTCGCTCCTTCAGGTGGCGGCGATAAGGTGATCCAGCCAGGTCGCGAGGCTCGCCTGCCAGTCCGGTGCCAGGCGGGTCAGGAGGACCTTCCGGCCGCCGGCCCGCAGGGCCTGGGCATCGCCGGCGGCCTGGGCGCCCGCAACCCGCCCGAAGCCCGGTCCAGCCGCGACCCCCGATCCGGGAGCCATGGCGAGGTCCGGCTCCACGGCGCTACCGTCCAGGATCAGGAAGGCGCCCCGTCCGGCATCGCCCTTGAAGAGCTGCCCTGTGCTGTGCAGGTAGCGCGGGCCGATGGCGGCCACGATGCTGCGGCCGTACCGCTCTCCTAACACCGCTGCCAGCTGGGCGATAGCGGTCAGCTCGGCGGGGCGCTCCGGCAGGTAGGCCAGCAGGGCGACATAATCGGCATCGGCGAGGGCCGCATCCAAGGTCTCCGGTGCCGGCCAGTCGCTCTGGGAAGGGTCTGGCGCCTCGGGCGCACCCTCGGCCAGGAGGCTGCGGGCCGCTTGCTTGGCCGCCTCCACGTCCGGCTGGTCGAAGGGGTTCAGGCCCAGGAGGGCGCCCAGCGCCGCCGTCGCCAACTCCCATTGGAAGCAGGCGGTCGGCAGGGCCGCGGCGCCCGAGAGCTCCTGGACCACCACGGGCAGGTCGGGCCCTGCCAGGGCCGGATCGCGGGCCGCTTCGGCCCGCGCGTCCGAGGCGACGAGGCGCACCGCGAGGCAACGCCCACCGGCGCAGCGGCTCCCCAGCTGCCCCACGGTGATCGGCAGGAGGCCCTTGCCACCCTTGCCGCTGCTCTCGGCGACGAGCTGCTCCAGCCAGGCCCCGTAGGCCGCCGGCAGCCCGTCCAGCCGCAAGGCGAGTTGATCGCGTCCCAGGTCCTGGGCAGCGGCCAGGACCGCGGCCAGGTCCATGGCCTCCGTCCAGGGGCCTTCTGCCGCGGATGCCGCCAAGGCCAGCGCGCCGCCCAGGTCCAGGTCGCGCAGGGCCGCCGGCAGAAGGCCGAACGCCGAGAGGAGCGAGAAGCGCCCTCCCACCCGCTGGTCGCCGTGGATCCGCGCCCAGCCGCGGGCCTCGGCCTCCTGGTCCAGGCCGCTGCCGGGATCGGTGATGACCAGGACCTGCCCGTCGCTGGCCGACGCGCCGATCGCCTCCGCCATGGCTGAGCGGAGGAAGGCGAGGCCGGCGGCCATCTCCAGGGTGCCACCCGACTTGGAAGCGGCCACGATGGCGGTCCGCGCCGGGTCCCAGTCGGCACAGAGGCCGCGCAGGGCACCAGGCAGGGTGCTGTCCAGGACGTCCAGCCGAAGGGCCTTGACGCCCGGTCGCAGGGCGGCGTCCAGGAGCTGGGCCCCCAGGCTGCTGCCCCCGATGCCCACAAGGATGGCCCGGGTGATGCCCTGGTTCCGCAGGCGATCGGCCTCGGCCTGGCAGGTCCGCCAGAGCTGCTCGGCCCTGGCCGGCAGGGTCACCCAGCCCAGCCGCGCCTGGATGTCGGCCGCTGCGGCGGGCCAGAGCGTCGGATCCTCCGCCCGGAGGCGGCGCTCGAGCGCCAACGCATCGATCTCCGCTCGGCGCCTGCCGAACGCCTCCGCCAGGGCGGGCTCGGTGATCCGCAGGCGGAGCCTTGCCGGGACGGGTCGCATCGCCTGGCTTCAGCCCTTGCGCAGTTCGGCCCCCAGGGCGGCCAACTCGCGCTCCAGGCGGCCCAGGAAGCGGGCGGCATCCTCGTCGGTCAGGGTGCCTTCGGCGGCCTGCAGCAGGAGGTGGTAGGCCAGGGAGCGCCGGCCGCCCAGGGCCTGGGCCGCGTAGACGTCGAAGAGTTCGCAGGATGCCAGGCTGGCGCCCCCGGCCTTGCTGATGGCCTCGGCGATGGCCGCCTGGGAGACGTCGCCCTCGGCGGCGATGGCCACGTCCAGCTTGACGCCGGGAAAGCGTGGGATGGGCCGGTAGCCGGCCGGGGCCAGGGGAAGGGTCGCCAGGGCGTCCAGGTCCACCCAGGCCACCGCCACGTCGGCCTCCAGGCCCATGCGAAGGGCGGCGGCCGGATCGAGGTCCATGAGCCAGGCGACGGGCCGTGCGCCCACCAGGGCCGTGGCGGCCCGTACCGGGTGGGCCCAGGGAGCGCGCTCGTCCTCGGCAGCGGCGCGCCAGGCGGGCTCGCCCACCCCCAGCCGCCGGAGAAGGGCGGTCAGAACCCCCTTGAGCGCGGCCTGCCTGCCGTCCCAAGGCCCGCTCGGCACCGGACCGGCCTTGGCCCAGACCAGGGCCACCTGCTCCACCTCGGCCGGCTTGCCCTGCCCGTCCACCGACTCGGGGCGCGAGCCCTTGCCGATCTCGAAGAGCCTGAGGTCCGGTTCCAGGCGCAGGTTGCGCTCCAGGTGACCCAGCAGGCTGGGGGCGACGTCGCGCCTGAGCCGCGCGAGTCCGGCCGCCACCGCGTTGACCACCTGGGAGTGGGGCAGGCTGTCAAGCCCCAGACGCCTGGCCAGGCCCTCGTCCAGGAAGGAGTAGCTGAGGACCTCGTGGAAGGCCGGCGCGCCGGCGAGGAAGTCTGCCGCGGTAGCGACCAGGACCTGGCGCCGGTCGGGCAGGGCAGGGGCGAGGGCGGCCTGGATGGGCTGCTCCGGGATGGCGTCGTAGCCGTGAAAGCGCCCCACCTCCTCGATGAGATCCTCTTCCAGGCCGACGTCCTTGGTCGCGCGGTCGGAGGGCACCGTGATCCGCCAGTTGGCGAGGTCGGACCGGTCCACCGCGAAGCGGAGGCGGCCGAGGATGTCCGCGATGCGGTCGTCGTCCAAGGCCACGCCCAAGAGGCCGCGGACCCTGTCCGGCCGTAGGCGGACCTGCGTCGGCGCGGGGCGCCAGTCGCCCAGGTCGGTGGGCGCCGCCGGGAGCCGGAGGTCGGGCTGCTGCGCTGCCAGGAGCCGCACCAGGTGGGCGGCGGCCTGCAGGGGCAGGGAAGGGTCCAGGCTCTTCTCGAAGCGGCTGGAGGCCTCGCTGCGCAGGCCCAGGCGGGCAGAGGTCCGCCGGATGGTCGCCGCGTCGAAGGCGGCTACCTCCAGGAGCAGGCTGTCCGAGTCGGCCGCGACCTTCGATGCCTCGCCGCCCATGATCCCGGCCAAGGCCACGGGTGCGTCCGTGCTGCAGATGAGCAGGTCGCTCTCCTGCAGCCGGCGCTCGACCCCGTCCAAGGTGACCAGCCGCTCGTCGGCGCGGGCCTGGCGGACCACGATGCCGCCCGACACGGCGCGGCGGTCGAAGAGATGGCTGGGCTGGCCCAGGTCGAGCATCACGAAGTTGGAGGCATCCACCAGGCAGTCGATGGGACGCTGCCCTGCCGCCAGGAGCAGCAAGCGCAACCAGTCCGGCGAAGGCCCCGTGCGCAGGCCCTCGATCGGCAGGGCGACGAAGCGACGGCAATGCGGGCTCTCGATGCGCACCGGGAAGCCCGGGCCGCCGCCGCAGGGAGGGAGGCCGAGCTCCAAGGGTGCCAGGGGGCGATCCAGGAGGGCCGCCAACTCCCGGGCCAGGCCGCGGTGTCCCCAGAGGTCGGGGCGATGGGTGACGGCCTTGTTGTCGACCAGGATGACATGGTCGGACCCGCCGAAGATCTCGGCGACCGGCCGGCCGGGGTCCGCCGCCTCCGGGAGGACCCAGATGCCCTGGTGCTCGTCGCCCAGGCCCAGCTCGCGTTCGGAGCAGATCATGCCCTCGCTGGCCACGCCCCGGATCTTCGCCCGCCCGATCAGGATGCCGCCCGGGAGCTGGGTGCCCACGGTGGCCACCGCCACCTTCTGCCCGGCCGCCACGTTGGGGGCCCCGCAGACGATACCCAGAGGATCACCCTCGCCCAGGTCCACCTGGCAGTAGCCCAGGCGGTCGGCGTTGGGATGCGGCTCCCGGCTGAGCACGAGGCCGACGCGCACCGCGTCCAAGGCCGGCGCGAAGGCCTCGACGCCGTCGACCTCGGCCACGTGGTGGGTGAGGAGGTCGGCCACCTGGGCGGGGGCAAGGTCGCTGAGGTCGACGTGTCGATTGAGCCAGCGATAGGAGATGCGCATGGGAATGGGCCTGGCCCGCGGGCCTCAGAACTGGCGGAGAAAGCGGAGGTCGCCGCCCAGGAAGTGGCGGATGTCGTCGATGCCGTAGCGCAGCAGGACCAGGCGGTCGAGCCCCATGCCGAAGGCGAATCCGGAGTAGACCTCGGGATCGATGCCGCCGGCGCGCAGCACGGCCGGGTGCACCATGCCGCAGCCACAGAACTCCATCCAATCGCCCAGCACGCCGTGCCGCTCCCCGGCATCGGGCAGACGGATGTCCAACTCGAAGCCCGGCTCGACGAAGGGGAAGTAGCCGGGTCGGAGGCGGATCTCGATGTCGGTCTGGAAGATGGCCCTGAGCATGCCCTTGAGGGTGCCGGTCAGGTGGCCCACGTGGATGCCGCGGTCGATGACCAGGCCCTCCACCTGGTGAAAGGTGTGTTCGTGCTTGGCGTCCTGGGCTTCGTTGCGGAACACGCGGCCGGGGGCGATGATGCGCACCGGCGGCCGGCGCTGCTCCATGGCCCGAATCTGCAGGTTGGAGGTATGGGTGCGCAGCACCAGGCGGCCGTCCGCATCGCAGTAGAAGGTGTCCTGGTGGTCCCGGGCGGGGTGGTCGGGCGGGATGTTCAGGGCCTCGAAGTTGTAGTAGGCCAACTCGAGCTCCGGCCCGTCGACCACCTCGTAGCCCATGGTGCGGAAGATCTCCTCGACCTCGCGGCGCACCTGGGTGATGGGGTGCAGGGAGCCCTGGCGCAAGGGCCGGCCGGGCAAGGTGGCGTCGAAGCCCCCGGCCGCCCGGGCGGCGGCCACGGCTGCGGCTTCCAGCAACTCCCGGCGCGCGGTCGCCGCCTCCTCGACGGCCCGCTTGAGGCCGTTCACCGCCTGGCCGAAGACCGGGCGATCGGCCGGTTCCAGCTGCGGCAGGCGGGCCATCAGGGCCGTGATCGAGCCTTTCCGCCCGAGGTAGCGCCGCAGGGCCTCGTCGAGGTCCGACGGCCCGGAGGCGGCGGCAATGTCGGCCAGGGCGGCGTCGCGGAGGCTGTCGAGCTCGGGGAGCATGGGCGGAAGCGGTCCTGCTGCAGAGGCGGGCGTCAGGTGGGGTCGCAAAGGCGCGCCGGGCTCCCACGGGGCCTGCGGCGGCCCGCTAGTCTATCCTCGGGCCAATCGCCGGCCAAATCGCGCCACGGTCCCGGCCGGGCATGCGTCGGGCGCCCCGCCGCCGGCCCGGCGACCGCGGGCCACGGTTTCCTGGGCGCCCCGCCTACCAGCGCACCTCCACGGGCGTGCCTTCCGTGGTCCAGAAATAGAGCCACTGGGCATCCGGCGTCCGCATGTTGACGCAGCCGTGGCTGACGGCGGTGCCGAAGCTGTTGTGCCAGTAGGTGCCGTGGATGGCGTAGTTGCCGTGGAAGTACTGCACCCAGGGGACATCGGGCGCGAAATAGCCCGGCCCGGACATGTCCTGGCGCGCGTAGCGACTGCGGATGTGGAAGCTGCCCACGGGCGTCGCCGTGCCCGGGCCGCCGGTCGAGACGGCGAAGGCCTGGACCAGGGCATCGCCCTCATAGGCGTAGAGGCGGCTGTCGCCCAGGTCGATGACCACGCGCTGCCGCGCCGGTTGGCCGATGGCGGCGGCCGGCGGACCGGCGCCCGCCGGCAAGCGCAGGGTGATTCCGGCCCAGATGAGGTTGGGCGAGGCCAGGTTGTTGATGCGCACCAGGGCGTCGACACTGCTGCCGTAGCGGGCCGCGATCTGGCCCAGGGTCTCGCCGGGCGCCACGAGATGTTCGCCGCCGGCGTGGCCCGCGGCGGCAGCGCCGACCGTCCCCGCCCCGGTGCCCGCAGCGGCCGCGCCGCCGCTCCCGGCCGGCAGCGACAGATGCTGGCCTTCGTAGATGAGGTCGGGCGACGGCAGCCCGTTGTGCTGCGCCAGGGCTTGCACCCCCACACCGAAGCGGGCGGCGAGGGCGCCCAAGGTGTCGCCGGCCTGGACGACATAGCTTCCCTGGGCCCAGGCCAGGGTCGCGGCGCCGAAGAGGGCCACCTGGCCCCAGCAGAATCCCAGCCAGAACCTACGCCACACGGTCCAAACTCCTTCGATACGCGCGGGGCGCCGCCAGCACAAGGCCGGCGCCCATCGAAGTCGGCCGTCCTGCGCGATGCCGGCGGCACCGCGGGCGACCGATCCAAACAAGCCGTCGAACGGGACGAAGCGGCGCCGGGATGCCGCGCGCCCGCCCGCCGCGCGGCATCCCCGAACGTCGTGGCTAGTAGCGGTAGTGATCGGGCTTGTAGGGCCCCTGCGCCGGCACGCCGATGTAGGCGGCCTGGTCGGAGCTGAGCGTGGTCAGGCGGACGCCGAGCTTGGCCAGGTGCAGGCGGGCCACCTCCTCGTCCAGGTGCTTGGGCAGGGTGTAGAGCCCGATGGGGCGGCGGTTCTGCCAGAGCTCCATCTGTGCCAGGACCTGGTTGCTGAAGGAGGAGGACATCACGAAGCTGGGATGGCCCGTGGCACAGCCCAGGTTGACCAGCCGGCCCTTGGCCAGAACGTAGATGCTGCGGCCGTCGGCGAAGGTGTAGCGGTCCACCGCGCCCATGTCCTCCGGCTTGATCTGGGTGACGGTCACGCCCGGGTGGTCCTCCAACTGCTCCACCTGCACCTCGTTGTCGAAGTGGCCGATGTTGCAGACGATGGCCTGGTCCTTCATGGCCGCCATGTGGGCCACGGTGATCACGTCGCGGTTGCCGGTGGCGGTGACGTAGATGTCGGCCCGGCCCAGGGTATCCTCGACGGTCAGGACCTCGTAGCCCTCGAGCGTGGCCTGCAGGGCGCAGATCGGGTCCACCTCGGTCACGATCACCTTCGCGCCGAAGGCCGCCAGGCTCTGGGCGCAGCCCTTGCCCACGTCGCCGTAGCCGCAGACCACCGCGGTCTTGCCGGCGATCATCACATCGGTGGCCCGCTTGATGCCGTCGATCAGCGACTCCCGGCAGCCATAGAGGTTGTCGAACTTGCTCTTGGTCACCGAGTCGTTGACGTTGATGGCCTGGAAGAGCAGCTCGCCGCGGTCCAGCATCTGCTGCAGCCGGTGAACGCCCGTGGTCGTCTCCTCCGACACGCCGACCACCTCGGGCAGCATGCGGCCCCAGAAGCCTGGCCGCTCCTGCCGGATGCGACGCATCGTCTTCAGGAGCGACTCCTCGTCGCGGCTGCTCACCTCGCGGTCGAGGATGGCCGGATCGCCCTCGCTGCGGTGTCCCAGGTGGATCATCAGGGTGGCGTCCCCACCGTCGTCGACGATCAGCTGCGGACCCAGCCCGCCCGGGAAGATCAGGGCCTGTTCGGTGCACCACCAGTAGTCGTCCAGGGTCTCGCCCTTCCAGGCGAAGACGGGGATGCCGGCGGCGGCGATGGCGGCGGCGGCGTGGTCCTGGGTGCTGTAGATGTTGCAGCTGGCCCAGCGGACCTGGGCGCCCAATGCGGTCAGGGTCTCGATCAGCACCGCCGTCTGCACCGTCATGTGCAGGGATCCGGTCACCCGAACGCCGTCGAGGGGCTTGAGGGGACCGTACTTCTCACGGATGGCCATCAGGCCGGGCATCTCGTGTTCGGCGATACCGATCTCCTTGCGCCCGAACTCGGCCAGGCCGAGGTCCTTGACCTTGTAATCGCTGAATCCGGGCGGGGCGGAATGGCTGCTCATGGATCGGGGTCTCCTCGGAAGGCACGTGGGTCGCGTTCGGATGAAGCGGCGGCCCCGCGGTCGGGGCGGCGGCAAGGGCGCCAAGCTTAGGCGGGCGAGCGGAGGGCGGCAAGAACCGGCGGCGCTCCGCCCCCTGTCTTCCTGGTGATCGATGGATTATAATGGCCCGCTCTTCGGACCCCGATGCACCTCCGGTTCATCGCGGGGCCACTCCGCCTGCCGACACGTGGATTCCATGCCCGATTCCAGCCCCAAGACCGCCCTGCAGATGCTGCGCAGCGTCAGCCGTACCTTTGCGCTGTCGATCGAGCAGCTTCCCGGCGTCTTGAGCGACGCGGTGTCGGTGTCCTACCTGCTCCTCCGGGTCTCCGACTGCCTCGAGGACCACGACAGCATGCCCCCCGCGCGCAAGTCCGAGCTCCTGCGCCTCTGGGCCGAGGTGCTGGACCAGGGCAGGGCGGTCGACCAGCTCACCGGCCGCATCCAGGACCTCGACGGGAGCGATCCCGAGGTCTACGTGGCCCAGCACGCCGGCCAGGTCCTGCAGATGCTCGGCCGCCTGCCCGGCCCGGTGCAGGACGCCATCGTCTCCCGCGTCGCCAAGACCAGCCGAGGGATGGCGCGCTGGCAGGACCACGGTCCCTTCGTCCGCGACGAGGCGGAACTGGACGACTACATGCACGAGGTGGCCGGCCGCGTGGGCTACCTGCTGACGGACATCTTCGCCTGGCATTCGCCGGTCATCGCCGGGCGCCGCGAGGAGCTGATGCCGCTGTCGCGCCAATACGGGCTGGCGCTGCAGACGGTCAACGTGATCCGCGGCCTGCGCCAGGATCACGCCCGGGGCTGGGTGTTTGTCCCCGAGACCTTCCTTGCCGACCAGGGCCTGGACCGGGACTCCCTGTTCGACCCGGCGATGATCGATCCGGCCATGCTGGTGGTCCGGCGACTGGCCGACAAGGCCGAGGCCCACCTCCGCCACGGCATCGGCTACATTTCGGCCTTCCCGCGGCGCCAGCACCGCATCCGCCTGGCCTGCATGTGGCCGCTGCTCTTCGCCGTGCGCACCCTCGCCGTCTGCCGCGACAACCGCGAGGTGCTGGTCGGCGAGGCCAAGATCGGCCGCGACCAGGTGCGGGACATCATCCGCCGCACCACCTGGTTCGGCTGGTCGAACGAATGGCTGGAACGCTACTACCAACAACTGGCCTTGCCCCCTCGTCCGGCGGGCACGGCGTCCTGACGAGGAACGACATGAACGACCGCTTCGCTACCCGCCGCCCGCTGGAGACGGCCGCTGGCCGGCTGTCCATCTACAGCCTGGAGGCCCTGGGCCTGGCCGGCTTCGGCGAGGTCGATCGGCTGCCCCTTACCATCAAGGTTCTGCTGGAGGCCGTCCTGCGCTGCCACGACGGCTTCGCGGTGACGGACGCTCACGTCGAGGCCCTGGCCCGCTGGCACCGCCTGCAGGCCCAGGACGTCGAGGTCCCCTTCATGCCGGCGCGGGTCCTCTTGCAGGACTTCACCGGCGTGCCGGCGGTGGTGGACCTGGCGGCCATGCGCTCGGCCCTGCGGCGGATGGGCGGGCGGCCCGAACTGATCAACCCCCAGGTGCCGGTGGACCTGGTCATCGACCATTCCCTGCAGGTGGATGCCTTCGGCTCGGCGGCCGCCTTGCGGATCAACACCGAGCGCGAGTACCAGCGCAACGCGGAGCGCTACGCCTTCCTGCGCTGGGGCCAGCGCGCTTTCGCCAACTTCCGCGTGGTGCCGCCGGCCTCGGGCATCGTGCACCAGGTCAACCTGGAGCACCTGGCGGACGTCGTGTCGGTCCGCGGCCAGGGCGCTGAGGCGGTGGCCCTGCCGGACTCGCTCGTGGGCACCGACTCGCACACCACCATGATCAACGGGCTGGGCGTGGTGGGCTACGGCGTGGGCGGGATCGAGGCCGAGGCGGTGATGCTGGGCCAGCCGCTCTACATGCTGATGCCGCCCGTGGTCGGCTTCCGCCTGGACGGCCGCCTGCCGGAGGGCACGACGGCCACCGACCTGGTCCTGACCGCCACCCAGCTCCTGCGCCGCCACGGGGTGGTGGGCAAGTTCGTGGAGTTCTACGGCGCGGGGCTGAGCCAGCTCTCCCTGGCCGACCGTGCCACCCTGGCCAACATGGCCCCCGAGTACGGCGCCACGGTGGGCTACTTCCCCATCGACCAGGAGACCCTGCGCTACCTGGCCCGCACCGGTCGCCAGGGCCGGGTGGACCTGGTCGAGCGCTACGCCAAGGCCCAGGGCCTGTTCCGCACGGACGACAGCCCGGAGCCGGTCTTCACGGAGACCCTCAGCCTGGACCTCGGGTCGGTCCAGCCATCCGTGGCCGGGCCCAAGCGCCCGCAGGACCGCATCGCCCTCTGGGACCTCAAGGGCAAGTTCGCCGCCGACCTGGTGAGCGAGTTCGGCCAGGCGCCGGCGCCGGAGGCCGACAGGGACCCGGCCCTCGTCGCCTGGCGGGCGTCGGGTGGCCTGGGCGCCACGGCGGCCGGCGCGGACGCCGCTGCCCGCCTGCCCGAGCGCGGCGCACTCTACGGGGCCTCGCGCGTCGCCCTGGCCCCCGCGGCCGACGGCCGGGCCATCGAGCACGGGGCCGTGGTCATCGCCGCCATCACCTCCTGCACCAACACCTCCAACCCTTCGGTCATGGTCGCCGCCGGACTCCTCGCCCAGAAGGCGGTGGCGCGGGGCCTTTCGACCCAGCCCTGGGTCAAGACCAGCCTGGCGCCCGGTTCCCGGGTGGTCACCCGCTACCTGGACGCCGCCGGCCTGACGCCGGCGCTGGAAGCCCTGCGCTTCCACACGGTGGGCTATGGCTGCACCACGTGCATCGGCAA
>WBZV01000294.1_pt1 | contig 32396 bp, 28 predicted proteins | sample 5204221 | NCBI WGS metagenome assembly WBZV01 (sample SAMN12344360, study PRJNA552823) | activated sludge metagenome | biome: Activated sludge suspended growth; feature: Nitrification reactor; material: Wastewater; isolation source: activated sludge from nitrification reactor of wastewater...
CACGGCGGCCGTGCGCTCTTTACTCAGTCACGGGCTCGATCGCCCCAGCACGTTCCAAGCTACACGGGCCGGTCTGGCCTGGTCTGAACATACAAGCTTGTCGAAGGCCCCGTGTCGAAGGGGCGCGCGTGGCACACGGTGGGCTTCGACAGGCTCAGCCCGAACGGGTTTGTGTGTCGCGTGCTGAGGCTCGTCGCTGATCAAGTCGCGCTCAGGCAATGGCGATGGCGTCTCGCTCGACATAGGGTTTGAGCTGCGGTCGCAGCGCCGTCTCGGTCACCAGGTCAACCGATCGGCCCAGCAGATCTTCGAGGTAGAACTGGGCGCCGAACAACGCCAGCCGCGTGACGCCGAAGCGCTGCGCCAGCACCGGGCGGTGCTCGCTGAGCAGGGCGAGGATCTGCTGGCGGTCCATGCCGGCATCATGCCGCAAGCCGCGCGAACGGTGCCAGTTTCGCTTGACCGCTTGCGCTCAGAGCGCGCCGAGCTGGTAGCCGATGCCGCGCAGCGTGACGATCAGCCCCGGCGCGAGCTTGCGCCGCAGGCTGTGGATGTGCACCTCGATGGCGTTGCTGCCGATGCTCTCGTTCCAGCCGTAGACGGCGGCTTCGAGCTGCTGGCGCGTCACCGTGCTGCCGCGACGGCGCACCAGGGTGTCGAGCACGCGGTACTCGCGCGCCGTCAGCACCACGTTCGCGCCGTGCCACAGCACCGAGTTGCTGGCCGGCTGCAGCTTCAGCGGGCCGTGGCTGGCGCCCTCGTCCTCGCCGCGTTCGACATGGCGGCTGCGCCGGATCACCGCCTTCACGCGCGCGGCCAGCTCGGCCAGGTCGTAGGGCTTGATCAGGTAGTCGTCGGCGCCCAGGTCGAGCAGCTGGATGCGCTGCTCGCGGAAGCCCTGCGCCGTGGTCACCACCACCGGCGTGAGGTTGGCGCGCGCGCGCAGGTTGACCAGGCAGTCGCGCCCCTCGAGCTCGGGCAGGCCGAGATCGAGCAGCACGCAGTCGTACTCGAAGCGCCCGCTCAGCTCGAGCAGCTGGTTGCCGTTCGTGACCCAGTCGACGGCATGGCCGTCGCGCATCATGAAGGTACAGGTGGCGCGCCCCAACGCTTCGTCGTCTTCGGCCAGCAGCAGCCGCATGGTTTCCAGATGTTTCTGTTATCGGACGGCGCGATTTCATCAGCGCGGCGACGGTGGCGGGAACACTCACTCCTGGGGGAGTAGGGTATTTGCCCATGCTTGGCGAGGAGGAGTGCCCGTTGGTGGGGGCCGGAGCCTGCGCTGGAATGGCGCACATGACCCGGCCACGGCTCATCGCCCTCGCACGCGCGCTGCACGGCGCGGCAGCGCTGCTGCTCGGCGCGGCCGCACAGGCGCAGGTCTATGTGGGCAGCGATGCGCAGGGCACGCTGGTGCTCAGCAACCATGCGAGCAGCGAGGCGCCGGAACTCCTGCTGGCGGCGCCGGCCGATCCCGCGGCAGCCGCGGCGCGCAGCGAAGCGGCGCTGCCGCCGCCGGCCGCGGCGCCGCTGTCCGGCGAGATCCGCGCCGCGGCGCAGCGCCATGCCTTGCCCGAGTCGCTGCTGGCCGCGGTGATCGCGGTCGAATCGGGCTTCAACCCGAAGGCGGTGTCGCCCAAGGGCGCCAAGGGCCTGATGCAGCTGATGCCCGAGACCGCGCGCCGCTTCGGCGTGAAAGACGTATTCGCGGTGCAGGAGAACCTGAATGGCGGCGCGGCCTACCTGCGCTGGCTGCTCACGCAGTTCGACGACGACCTGCGCCTTGCGCTGGCCGCCTACAACGCCGGCGAAGGCGCGGTCGCACGCGCCGGCCGGCGCGTCCCGGCCTACCCGGAGACGCAGGACTACGTCGCGAAGGTGATGGCGCGCCTGGCCTCGCGCTGAGGCGCGCATGGGGGTCTACCCGACCCCGCGGCTCGGGGGCTCCCCAGTGCCGCAAGAGGGCCCCGCATTAAGAACCGTTTAAGACGCCCCCCAAGAATCGATCTTGAAATCGACGGGGGTGGCGATGCGACATCGGCGCAGCGAGCGGGTCGGACGGGCAGGCGGGCGCGGCTTCACGCTGCTCGAACTGCTGGTGGTGATGGTGATCATCGGCCTGCTCGCCGGCATCGTCGCGCCGCAGTATTTCGCGCAGATCGGCAAGTCCAACACCAAGGTGGCGCGCGCGCAGATCGAGTCCTTCGGCCAGGCGCTCGACCAGTACCGGCTCGACGTCGGCCAGTACCCCAGCACCGAGCAGGGCCTGCTGGCGCTGCGCGCGGCGCCGCAGCAGGTGCCGCGCTGGCAGGGCCCCTACCTGAAGCGCGACATCCCGGAAGACCCCTGGGGTCACGCCTACCTCTACCGGCGTCCCGGCCAGCACGGCGACTACGACCTGGTCAGCCTGGGCGCCGACGGCCAGCCCGGCGGCGAAGGCGAGAACGCCGACGTGGTCTCGTGGTGAAGCGATGCTGAAGCTCGACGCTCCTGCCGCCCTCGGCGCCGCCGCACCGGCGCGCCGCGCCATGGTGTCGCGCATCGACGAGGAGCAGTTCGCCCACGACCTCAGCCTGATGCTGCGCTCCGGGCTCAGCCTCGTCGAGGCGTTGCGCACGCTCGGCGAGCAGGGCAACGGCGCGGCCACGCTGCGCACGGTGCTGGGCGCCTTGCAGCACGGCGAGACGCTGTCGCGCGCGATGCAGGCCACCGGCGCCTTCGGCGTGCCCCTGCTCGCCTGCGCCAAGGCCAGCGAGCTCACCGGCGATCTCGGCGACAGCCTGCAGCGCTTCGCCGCCAACGCCGCGCGGCTGCGCACGCTGCGCAGCCGCCTGGTGTCGGCCTGCGTCTACCCGGCGCTGCTGGTGGGCGTGACCTTCCTCGTCGTGCTGTTCCTGCTCGTCTACGTCGTGCCGCGTTTCGCGCTGGTGCTCGACAACGCCGTGCAGGACATCGCCCCGCTGTCGCGCCTGCTCATCGAGCTCGGCAAGACGCTGCACGGCGTGCAGGGGCCGATCTGGATCGCGCTGGCGCTCGCGCTGGGCGCCGGCGCCTGGGTGGTGTGGCGCCAGGCGCGCGCCGGCCAGCTCTCTGCCTGGCTGCTGCAGCAGACCGTGCGGCTGCCGTGGATGCGCCCCTACGTGCGCAGCTTCGGCCTGTCGCAGCTGGCGCGCAGCGGTGCGATGCTGATCCGCTCCGGCATCCCGGCGCTGAAGGCGCTGGGCATGTGCCGCGAGCTCGTCGCGATCGGCGACCGCGAGGCGCTCGATCGCGCGCTCGCCGCGGCCGCGACCGGCACGCCGCTCGCGCAGTCGCTGCACGAGGCCGGGCTGCTGGACGCGCTGACCTGGCGCGTGCTGCGCGTCTCGGAGGCCACCGGCCAGCTGCATGCCGCGCTCGACCGCGTGGCCGACGTGCACGACGCGCAGCTCGAGCGCGGCCTGGAGCGCCTCGGGCGGCTGATCGAGCCGATCCTGATGCTGGCCATCGGCAGCGTGGTCGGCGGCATCGTCGTGCTGATGTACGTGCCGATCTTCCAGATGGCCAGCAGCATCCGCTGAAGGGGCGACGATGAACGACACCGCCGCACCCGACACCGCCAGCGCCGACGCCGTTGCCGACGGTTCGCGCCACGCGCAGGAACTCGCCGCCCGGCTCGGCCAGCGCTTCGCCGCCGCGCGCCGGCTGCTGCAGCACGAACGCCCGGAGATCCGCGAGGCCGCGATGAAGCGCTGGCTGAGCGAGGGCAGCGGCCTGACGCTCGCCGACCTCACGCACTGGACGCCGGAGCAGGCCGACCTCGAGCTGGTGCCCTTCAGCGTCGGCCAGCAGCGCCTGTGCGTGGTGCTGCGCGACGGCTCGGCGCTGCGCCACGTGGTGCTGGCCGACCCCTTCGACGCCGGCACGCGCATGTGGCTGGAGTCGCGCATCCGCGCCGCCGGCCACCCGCCCAGCGTCTGGTACGTGGCGGGCGTCAACGACATCGCGGCCTTCTACGCGCGCATGGAGCGCGAGATGCGCGCGCTCGACGGCGCCGCGCCGGGCATGGCGGCCGGCAGCGGCGACGAGGCCGCCGACGTGCTGCAGCTCTCGCTGGCCGACATCAGCGCCGACGAAAGCCCGGTGGTGCGCTTCGTCAACGGCCTGCTCTACGACGCGCTGAAGGCGCAGGCGAGCGACATCCACCTCGAGTGCGCCGCGCGCGGCCTGGCGGTGAAGTACCGCCTCGACGGCGTGCTGCAGGCCGTGGCGCGGCCCGAGGGCCGCGACTTCGCCGACCGCGTCGTCTCGCGCATCAAGGTGCTGGCCGACCTCGACATCTCCGAGCGCCGCGTGCCGCAAGACGGGCGCCTCAAGCTCAGCTACGGCGGCCGCGCCATCGACGTGCGCGTCTCCATCATGCCCAACCTCTACGGCGAGGACGCGGTGCTGCGCATCCTCGACCGCTACCAGCTCTCGGCCGAGTCGACGCTGTCGATCGAGCACCTGGGCTTCGACGCCGCCAACGCGCGCTTCATCCGCCGCCTCGGCGCGATGCCCTACGGGCTGCTGCTCGTCACCGGGCCGACCGGCAGCGGCAAGACCACCACGCTGTACGCGGTGATCTCGGAGGTCAACAGCGGCCAGGAGAAGATCATCACCATCGAGGACCCGGTCGAGTACCAGCTGCCCGACGTGCTGCAGATCCCGGTCAACGAGGCCAAGGGCCTGACCTTCGCGCGCGGCCTGCGCTCCATCCTGCGCCACGACCCGGACAAGATCATGGTCGGCGAGATGCGCGACCCCGAGACGGCGCAGATCGCGATCCAGGCGGCGCTCACCGGCCACCAGGTGTTCGCCACCGTGCACGCCAACAACGTGTTCGACGTGATCGGCCGGCTCTCGACGATGGGCGTGGACCCGTACAACCTCGTCTCGGCGCTGAACGGCGTGGTGGCGCAGCGCCTCGTGCGCATCGTCTGCCCGCACTGCAGCACGCCGGACGAGCCCGGTGCCGAGCGCATCGAAGCGAGTGCGCTGCCCGACATCCCGCTGGGCTGGAGCTTCCGCCGCGGCATCGGCTGCGCGCATTGCCGCGGCACCGGCTACAAGGGCCGCCGCGCGATCGCGCAGACGCTGGCGATGGACGTCGGCCTGCGCAGCCTGATCGCCGAGCGCGCCAGCCCGGCGGCGCTGCGCGAGGCGGCGCGCGAGCGCGGCCTGCGCACGCTGCGCGAGGCCGCGCTGGAGCTGGTGGCCCGCGGCGAAACCACCCTCGAGGAGGCCAACCGTGTCACGGCCGTGGAAGAGTGAACTGTGCGTGCAGCTCGGCCGCGGCGCGACCGCGGTGCAGCGGCTCGCGCCCTGGTCGCGCCGCGTGCTCGACGAGCTGCGCTGCGAAGGCGCGCCGGCGCAGGCGCTGCCCGCCGCCTTGAGCGCGCTGCGCGAGCGCAGCGCCGAGCCGCTGCCCGCGCAGGCGCGGTTGTGCGTGCCCGACGAGCTCGCCTACTTCTCGCTGCTCGCGGGCGGCAACGGCTGGCACAGCACGCGCCAGGCCGCCGTCACGCACTTCGCCGCCACGCTGGGCCGCCAGGATCTGGTCGTGCAGGCGGTGGCCCTGCCCGGCGCGGCGGCGTGGCTGGCCGCCGCGATCGAACCCGGGGATCTGCAGGCCTGGCAGCGTGCGCTGGCCGAGGCCGGCGTGCGGCTGGCCCGCGTGGAGCTGCAGCTGCTCGACGACCTGCGCCACCTCGCCAGGCAGGTGCCCGACGAGGCGATCGTCGCGCTGCTGCGCGAGGAAGGCTCGACGCTGCTGCGCATCGAGCGCGGCGTGCCGGTGGAGCTCAGCTGGGAGCGCTGCGACCCGCGCGCGCTGCGCCTGGTCGAGCAGCGCCTGGTGGCCTTCCAGGGCGCGATCGTCAGCAGCCAGCCGCCGGCGGTGTGGATGCTGTGCCGCTCGGCCGAGCAGCGCGAGCACTGGGAGCGCATGACCCAGGCCCACGGCTGGACGCTGCTGATGCGCGACGCGTCGCCCGCGGCAGCGGCGGAGGCGGGCGCATGAAGACGCTGCCGCAGCTCGACTTCCTCGCCGGCGCGCCGCGGCCGTGGGGCGGCATCGCGCTGGCGGGCCTCGCCGCCGTGCTGCTGGCCGGCGTGGCGTTCTCCTCGTGGCGCATCGAGCAGGACAACCGCCAGGCGCTCGCCCGCCTGAACGAGCAGGCCGCGCGGCTGCTGCCGCCGGCGCCGCGCAAGCTCAGCGAAGCGGAGCGCGTGCGCCTCACGCAGGCCGCGCGCGTGGCCGGCGAATTGCGCGCCCCCTGGGGCGACCTGCTCGCCACCTTCGAGGAACACGGCCAGGGTGACATCGGCCTGCTCAAGCTCGAGCCCGATGCCAAGGCCGGGGTGGTGCGCATCACCGGCCAGGCGCGCGATGCCAAGTCGCTCTTTGCCTACCTGCACGAACTGGAGGCCGATGTGCGCCTGGTGCGCGTCGCGCTCACCACGCAGCAGCTCGAGCGCGAGACGCCGGGCCAGCCGCTGCGCTTCGTCATCCAGGCCGGCTGGCGCGGTGCGCCGGCGGCGCCGAAGGAGGTGTCGTGAAGCGCCTGCTCGCCCTGCTGCACTCGTCGCTGCAGCGCGCGTCGCCGGCAGCGCGCGCGCTCGCCATCGCGTGGCACCGCCACCTCGGCCGGCCCGCCTGGGTGGCGCTGCTGCTGCTGGTGTGTGCCGCGCTGCTGCAGTGGCAGTTGCGTCCGCTGCAGCAGCGCGACGCGCTGCGGCTGGAGGCCCGTCGCGCCTCGCTCGCCGGTGCGCCCGCACCGCGCGCCTTCGACGCCGGCGCGCGCGGGCCGCTCTCCGCCGCCGACATCCCCTCGGCGCGCCAGCGCGGGCGCGACCTGGAGCAGCTGGTCGCGGCCGCGCAGCGCGCCGGCCTGGGCCTGGAGCGTGCCGACTATTCGCTCGGCGCCGCCACCGCGGGCGCGCTGACACGCGTCGAGGCGACGCTGCCGCTGACGGGCAGTTATGCCGGCGTGCGGCGTTTCGTCGCCGAGGTGCTCAACGAGCTGCCGCATGCGGCGCTCGAAAGCCTGCAGCTCGAGCGCGCCAACGCGCAGGCCAAGGAACTGCAGGCGACCGCGCGGCTGGTGCTCTTCTACAGCGAGGAGGCCCCATGAAGCGGCGCCCCGTGCTGTTCGCCAGCGCCGCGGCGGTGGGCCTGTGGTCGGCCTGGATCGTGATGCATGGCCAGGCCGGCAGCGGCCCGGTGGTGGCGGCCAGCGAGCCACGCCGCCGCGCCGCGCCGCCGCCCGAGCCGGTGCGCAACGCCGAGCCGGCCGCGCCCGGCACGCCGGCCGAGGCAGCGCCGGCCCCCGCGCCGCGCGCGCGCCTGGCGGCCGACGGCGGCGAGGACGCCTTCGCCTCGCGCGAGTGGTACCGGCCGCCGCCTCCACCACCCCCGCCGCCGCCTCCGCCGCCCGCCCCGCCTCCGCCGCCGCCTGCGCCGCCGCCTCCGCCGACGCTGCCCTACCGCTTCGTCGGCCTGCTCGACGAGGGCCGCGGCAGCAAGCCGCGCGTCTTCCTCGCGCTCGGCGAGAAGCTGCTGGTGGCCGGCGTCGGCGACCGGCTCGAGGGCGGCTACCAGCTCGTGGCGATCTCCGCGCAGGAGCTCGTCTTCCAGCATGTCCAGAACAACGTCACGCTGAAGCTCGCCGTGGCGGGAGGGAACTCCTGATGACACCCGCATCGCATCCGGCGCCGTGGCGCTTCGCCGCCCTGGCGGCACTGACCTCGGCGCTCTGGCTGGCCGGCTGCGCCGCCCAGCAGCACAACGGCGACGGCCTGAGGCTGCTGCGCGAGGGCAAGACGGCCGAGGGCCTGGCGAGCCTGCGCAAGGCCAGCGACATGGAGCCGAACAACGCGCGCTACCGCATCGACTACCTGGCCCAGCGCGAGCTGGCCTCGCAGGCGGTGCTGTCGCGGGCCGACGAGGCGCGCCTGGCCGGCCGGCTCGACGAGGCGGCGCGCGGCTACCAGGAGGTGCTGCGCTTCAACGAGGGTAGCGAGCGCGCCCAGCGCGGCCTGCAGCTGGTGCAGGAGCAGCGCAAGGCCGACGCGGCGCTGGCGCTGGCCGACAAGCATGCGCGCGCCGGCCAGGCCGAGGCCGCGCACGACGTGCTGCGCCGCGCGATGAAAGACCTGCCCGGCAACGCCAGCGTGCAGGCGCAGCTGCGCACGATGGAGGAGAAGCTGGAGGCCGAGCGCGCCGCGCGCGAGCGCGCACTGGCCGCGCAAAGCTCGTTCCGCCGCCCGGTGACGCTGCAGTTCCGCGACGCCAACCTGAAGATGGTGTTCGAGGCGCTGTCGCGCACCGCGAACGTGAACATCATCCTCGACCGCGACGTGAAGAGCGACCTGAAGACGACCATCTACGTCAAGGACGCCTCGGTCGAGGACACCATCGACCTGATCCTGCTGCAGAACCAGCTCGAGAAACGCGTGCTCAACAACAACACGCTGTTCGTCTACCCGGCCACCTCGGCCAAGCAGAAGGAATACAACGAGCTCAAGGTGCGCAGTTTCCAGATCAGCAACGTCGACGCGGCGCACGTCGCCAACATCATCAAGTCGCTGCTCAAGACCAAGGACATCGTCACCGACGCGCGCACCAACACGCTGGTGATGCGCGACACCGCCGACGCGATCGCGGTGGCCGAGAAGCTGGTGGCCGCCAACGACGTGCCCGACCCCGAGGTGATGCTGGAGGTGCAGGTGCTGGAGGTCTCGGCCGATCGCATGTCCAACCTCGGCATCAAGTGGCCCGACGCCTTCGGCATCTCGACGCCCTCCAGCGCCAACACCGTCGGCGAGCTGAGGGCGCTGACGCGCAACGACCTGGTGACCACGCCGCTGTCGGTGGCGCTCAACCTCATGCTGCAGGACACCGAGACCAACATCCTCGCCAGCCCGCGCATCCGCGCGCGCAACAAGGAGAAGGCGCGCATCCTGGTGGGCGACAAGGTGCCCGTCATCACCAACCTGCTGACGCCGCAGCAGGCCGGCGCGACCTCGGTGATCACCGGCTCGATCCAGTATGTCGACGTCGGCATCAAGCTGGAGGTCGAGCCGCAGGTCTACGTCGACAACGACGTGGGCATCAAGATCAACCTCGAGGTCAGCAACATCGCCAAGACGGTCGAGACGGCCTCGGGCATCGCCTACCAGATCGGCACGCGCAGCGCGCAGACCTCGCTGCGCCTGCGCGACGGCGAGACGCAGGTGCTGGCCGGCCTGATCAACGACCAGGACCGCAGCACCGCGAGCAAGGTGCCGGGGCTCGGCCAGGTGCCGATCGCCGGCAAGCTGTTCTCCTCCACCAAGGGCGACGCGACCAAGAGCGAGATCGTGCTGTCGATCACGCCGCGCATCGTGCGGCCGCAGACCCTGCCCGAGGCGCGCAGCGGCGATGTCTGGTCGGGCACCGAATCGGTGGTGCGTGAGAAGCCGCTGCGGCTGGATCCGATCGGCGCGGCCAAGGCCGGCAATGTGGCCGAGATGCCGGCGCTGGCGCCTTCGGGCGGCAGCGGCCCCGCCGCGGCAGGGCCCCAACCGGCCACCGGGCCGAAGGCCGGCGGTGCGGGGGGCAGCAGCATCCTGGGCGGCAGCCGTGCGGCCGCGGACAGCGCGCTGGCGCCGGCCGCCGCAGCCAGTGCCGCGCCGACTGCGGGAGCCATCGCAGGAGGTGCGACTGGCACGTCGGGCGGTGCCGGCACGGGCGCCGGCGCCGGGGCGGGTACCGCGGTGTACGGCGGCATCGGCAGCAGCAGCCCGCCGCCGGCGCCGACGTACCAGCGCGGCCGCGCGCCAGCATCGATCCAGCCGGGCCGCGCAATGGCGCCGGCGGCGCCCAGCAGCCCGGGCGGCACCCCGCCTCCCGCGCCACCGGTGGCACCCGCGGCAGGCGAGGAAGGCTGAGGACGGCCGCCATGCCACGCAGCCAACGCGGCTTCACGCTGATCGAGCTGGTCGTGACGCTCGCCCTGCTCGGCGTGCTGGCCATGCTCGCCGCGCCGATGACCGAAGCTGCCGTGCAGCGCAGCCGCGAACAGGCGCTGCGCGAGTCGCTGCGCGAGCTGCGCAGCGCGATCGACCGCTACCGCCTCGCCGTCGAGCAGGGGCGCATCGTGCGCCGCCTCGGCGAATCGGGCTACCCGCCCAACCTCGAGGTGCTGGTCTCCGGCCTGCCCGATGCGCAGAACCCCAAGGGCGGACAGATCTACTTCCTGCGCCGCCTGCCGCGCGACCCGTTCGTGCGCGACGCCAACGTGCCGGCCGCCGCCACCTGGGGCCTGCGCAGCTACGCCAGTGCGCCGGACGACCCGCGCGATGGCGACGACGTGTTCGACGTCTACTCGCGCGCCGACGGCGTGGGGCTGGACGGCATTCCCTACCGCGAGTGGTGAGCCCATGCGATCGCAACGCCCCCCTCGCGAGCGCGGCTTCACGATGATCGAGCTCGTCATCGTGATGGCCATGCTCGGCCTGCTGCTCTCGCTGGCGCTGCCGCAGTACATGGCCACGCTGGAGCGCGGCCGCGAACAGGTGCTGCAGAGCAACCTGGCGACCATGCGCGAGGCGATCGACAAGTTCTACGGCGACCGCGGCCGCTACCCCGACAAGCTCGAGGACCTCGTCACCCAGCGCTACCTGCGCGCGATTCCCGTCGACCCGTTCACCGAATCGCCGACCTGGATCGTGGTGGCGCCGCGCGAGGTCGACAAGGGCGGTGTGATCGACGTGCAGAGCACGATGACCGACAGCGAGGGGCAGCCACGCCGAGCCGCCACGGCGGGGGCCGCCGATGCGCTGCCCGACATGGTGGCACGCGAGGGCGGTTCGAGCAGCCTCGTCACCGTGGCCGCCGGCGCAGCGTCGGCCCCCGAGCAGGGAGAGGCGCGATGAGCCGCCGGCGCGCGCACGGCGTGGTCCTGATGGGCCTGGTGGTGCTGCTCGCGCTGGCCGGGCTGGCGATGCTGCGCTTCGGCGAATCGGCCGCCACGGCGCGCCAGCGCGAGCGCGAGACGCAGTTGCTGTGGGTGGGCCAGCAATACATGCAGGCGCTCGAGTCGTACTACCGCGCCACCCCCGGCCCGTTGAAGCACCTGCCGGTGACCATGGAGGAGCTCGTGCGCGACACGCGTTTCCCGAACCCGGTGCGCCACCTGCGCAGGCTCTACCCCGACCCGCTGCAGCCCGAGGTGCCCTGGGGCGTCGTCAAGCGCGGCAACCAGATCATCGGCGTCTACAGCCAGTCCGATGCCGCCCCGCTGCGCCGCAGCGGGTTCGAGCCGGGCCTGGAGGTCTTCACCGGCGTCGGCCAGTACTCGGGCTGGCGCTTTCTTTTCATCCCGCGCGCCGCCGGCGGCGTCGCGACCACCCCCGTCATCACCCCTGCCAACAAGCCATGAGCCATCGCATCCTCGTTGTCGACGATCATCCGCTGCTGCGCCACGGGCTGAAGGCGCTGCTCGGGTCCCATGCCGAGTACCAGGTGATCGACGAAGCCGTCGACGGCCGCGACGCGGTCGCCAAGGCGATCCAGCTGCAGCCCGACCTGATCCTGATGGACCTGTCGCTGCCCGGCACCAGCGGCATCGACGCCACCGTGCAGATCCGGCGTCGGTTGCCGCAGCAACGCGTGCTCGCCCTGTCGGACGACGATTCCGAGATCCACATCGGCGAGGCGATGCGGGCGGGCTGCATCGGCTGCCTGAAGAAGGATTGCGCTCCCGAGGAGATGATGCTCGCCGTGAAGACCGTCCTGACGGGCCGGCGCTTCATCGGCCAGGATCTGGCCAGCCTGCTGCTGGAAGGGGTGCTCCACCCGGAGAAGGCGCGCGACACCAGCCCCTGGGAGATGCTGTCGAGCCGCGAACGCACGATCTTCAAGCTGATTGCCGAGGGCGGCACCAACCGCTCGGCGGCGGCCTACCTGAACCTCAGCGCCAAGACGGTGGAGAAACACCGCGCCAACCTGATGCGAAAGCTGCATCTCAACTCCGCGGTCGAGCTCGCCCTGCTTGCGGTGGACCTGGGGCTGGTGCAGCGCCCGGGCATGCCGCGGCACATGCACGCCGCTGCGGCCGTCACGTCGGGCGCCGCGGGCTGAGCCTGCGCTGCCTTCAAGGCGGGCTCGGCAGCCACTGCCAGTCGATGCGCCCGTCGCGCAGCTCGCCCACCCAGCTGCCCTTGGAGGCGATGCGCTGGTCCGGCCCGATCGCCAGGCGCGGATACGGGCTCCAGGGCACGACGTTTTCCAGGCCGTGCTCGAGCAGCTCGAGGAGGTACTCCGGCGTGAATGCGAAGTCGACGTGCACGAGCCCCTCGCCGAGCACCGTCGCGGCCTGCAGCGTGCTCGCGCCGACATCGAGCGGCACGCCGGCCAGGCCCTGCTGACGCAACCACTCGCGCGCGCGGACGAGCTGCCGGTCGAGCGCTTCGCCGGTGCGCATCGGCGTGATGATCCAGCCGCGCGGGCGCGCCGCCAGCGCTGCATCGAGCTCGCGGCTGCCGAGCGCGTGCAGGCCGGGCAGCCACAGCACCGGCTGCGCGATGCCGGCCAGGCGCTGCACATGCTCGTGCGGCGCCAGCAGCGAGACGACCGCGTCGGCCTCGCGGTCCACGACCACCAGGCCTTCGCGTGCGAGTTCGTCGGCGATGCGTGACACGAGCGTCGGCGCCGACCCCCACAGGCTCACGCGCCGCACGCCGCTGGCGCGCAGCAGGCGGGCGCCCTGACGCGCGTCCGCATCCAGGCCCTGGTGGTAGTGCAGGCTGTAGAAGCCCGCGGCCTCGGCGCCGACGTCCACCAGCGGCAGCAGGCAGGGCACGCGCTGCCGCGCGCAGAACGCGTCCACCGGCGCCCATTCCGCCGCCCCGGCCCCCGCCACCACGGCGTAGACCGGTCGCGCCGCCTGGTAGGCGTCGAGCTGTGCGCCCCAGCCGGCGGGCGGCCCGGACAGCGGCCAGTGTTCGAGATCCCAGACGCGGTACTTCCGGTACATCACCATCTCGCGCGTGCGTTGCGACTGCATCGAACGGTTCGCCTCGTGGCGCGACTGGCCGTTCTTCTGTGCCACGAAGCGCTTCAAGGTGGCGAGCATCGCGTCGCGCCGCTGCGGCTCGACATCGGGCGTGGTGATCGTCGCCACGCGCACCCGCTCGCCGTCGAGGCCGGGTGGCGGGCTGGCGGAGAGGCCGCGCAGGTAGGCCGCCAGGTCGTCGCGCTGGGCGTCGTCGATGGCGTAGCGCGGCATGGTCGCCGGCAGCGTGATCCCGTCCGGCGTGATCCCCGTGCGCAGCAGGCGGGCCAGCGCCTGCTCGTCGTAGGCCGGGCGCACGCGCCAGCGTACCGACGCACCGAAGTAGCGGCCGGTGTCGCGGTCCAGCGGCCGAAAAAGGGTCGGCCCGGTGATCGGCGGCACGGCGATGCCGCCCTCGAAGTTGCCCATGCCGCTGGGCCGGTGGCACTCGACGCAGCCCGCGCCGCCGCCCGTCGCGGCAGGCAAGGCCTCGCGGCCCTCGTAGAGAGCGCGGCCGCGATCGGGATCCGCCGCAAGCGAGTTCGAGGCCAGCGCCAGCAGCGCAGCCGCCAGCGCGGCCCGCATGCTCAGCCGGCGGCCGGCAGCGCCTCGAGCAGCGCTGCGATCTCGACCGCCTGCGGAAAGCCTTCCACGCGCATCCACGGCGCACGCACGTCGCGCCGCAGCAGCAACACCGGCGGGTGCGATGCCTTGCTGCCGCGGTACACGTCGAAGTGCTTCTGGATGCGCAGCAGGTCGTCGAATCGGCCGGTATAGAACTGCCAGCCCGGGCCCGTGCGGAAGCCCGCCGCGAAGCGGCGCAGCTGCTCCGGCGTGTCGTTGTCGGGGTCGATCGTGATGCTCGCCAGCTGCAGGCGCCGGCCGCGGGCCAGCCAGTCGCGCTGCAGTTGCGCCAGCACGGCGGTCTGCAGCGAGCAGGACGTCGAGCAGGTCGTGAAGACGAAGTTCAGCACCAGCGGCACGTCGTTGGCGAGCTCGCGCTCCAGGCTGCGCGACTCGCCGCCCATGGTCGTCAGCGGCACGGGCGGCAGCGGTGCGATCTGCGGCCGCGAGACCTGCGCGCCGCCCTTGACCGCCGTGGCGCGCGCGCCCGGTACGGCGGGCAGCAGCAGCAACCCCGCCAGCCCCGCATGGAAGCGGCGACGGTTCCACATCGGGCGCCGCTCCTTCATGGCCCGCTCAGGGCTGGCTGCGCACGCTCAGGCCGAGCGCGCGCGCCAGCGGCGGCCGCGCGTCGCCCTCCGCACCGCGCAGCAGCGCTTCGCGCTGCGCGAGCGGCATGTCGGGATGCGCCTGCACCAGCAGCGCCAGTTCGCCGGCCACCACGGCGGCCGCGAACGAGGTGCCGGTGCCGCGCGTCGTCACGGGCAAGGCGCCGGCCGACCGGTCGGTGGTCTGCAGCAGTTCGCCGGGCGCCAGCAGGTCCGGATAGGGCCGCGCGTCGCAGGCGGAGCTGCCGCGGCTGCTGAACATCGCCAGCTGGCCGTTGCCGTCGAGCGCGCCGACCGCCAGCGCGCCGGCATTGTTGGCGGGGCTGACGCTCGAGTCGGCCATCGGCCCGCCGTTGCCGGCGGCGAACACGACGTGCATGCCTGCCGCGCGCAGCCATTGCAGGTCGCGCTCGAACTCGGTATCGCACTGCCCGGGCCGGTCACCCAGGCCCCAGGCGTTGAGCACGATCTGCGGTGCATCCGCCGTGCCGGGCTTGCCGTCCGGATCGAGCAGCCAGCCCATGATGCGATGCAGCTGCGACAACCGCCCCACATTGCGATCGTTGTAGATGCGTGCCGCGATCCACTTGGCCTGCGGCGCGACGCCCAGGGTCTGCCCGCTCGCGCCGGTGCCCGTCACCAGGCCGGTGATCTGCGAGCCATGGCCGTGCCGGTCGCCCGGGTGCGGCTGCTCGCCGTGCACGTCGAACCAGTCGCCCGCACCGCCGCGGAAGCTGCCGGCCAGGTCGGGGTGCATCAGGTCGACGCCCGTGTCGACGACGGCCACCGTCACACCCTTGCCGGTGAAGCCGGCGCGCCAGGCGTCGGGCGCGCCGAGCAGCTGCAGCGTCGCAGAGGCGGGCAGCGCGGGGTCGAAGCGGGCCAGCGCCGCGGGTGCCGCCGGCGCCGCACCCGGGTTGCGGCACGACTTCGGCAGCCGCTGCCGCGGCGTCGGCCGTTCGGGGCGGCAGGGGTCGCCCATGAGCCGGCGCGACGGCGCGAGCAGGCCGACGTCGTAGCGGATGGTCGCGATGTCCGCACGCTTGGCGAGTTCGCGGATGTCGGCGGCGCCGAGGTGCGCAGCGATCGCGTTGACGGTGTCGAGCGGCTGCACCTCTTCGGCGCGGCGCGTCTGCAGCTCCTTGAGCAGCGGCGCCTGCGTCGGCGCGTTGAAGGCCTTCAGCGCTTCGAGCAGGCGGCCGCCGCGCTGCGCCTGCGCCACGCCCTGCAGCTTCTGCGCGAACTGCGCCGGGTCGGGCTGCTGCGCCAGACGCAGGATCACCGGGTAGCGATGCGGCCCGGTATCGCGCGCCAGCCGGGCCGCGAGCTCGGGCTCGACGGTCGCGGCGCCGGCCTGCGAGCACCACAGCAGCGCGCCCGCCGCCAGCGCGATGGCACGCCGCGGCCTAGCGGACCACGATGTCCTTGATGACGGAATCGCCGGCATAGAGCGTCACCCTTTCTCCGACCTTCAGACGACGGTCGGGATTGGCAAAGAGCATGAAGTAGGTGCGCCCGGCGATCGCCGGCTGCTTGGCAGTCGCCGACTGGCGCAGCGAGCCCACCTTGGGCACCTGGGGGATGTAGAAGCGATCACCCGTCGCCTCGTTGACCAGCACCGGCTTCACCTTCTGCTCGAGCAGCGGCTGCGCCTTGGCGGTGTCCTTGATGCGGTAGCGCAGGTCGATCAGGAACTCGGAGGCATCCAGCCGGACCATCATCAGGTCGACGCCGAGCTCGTCGATGCTGCGCACGGGTTCGGCGGCAGGGGCCGGGCTCGGCCCGGCCGGCGCGGGGCCGTTCTCAGGCGTTGCCGCGGCGCCTCGCGGCGCCAGCGCCGCAAGCAGCAGGCCCGATGCCGCGCAGGCGATGAAGCTGCGGCGTCCGCATGTCTGAACCTGATCGATCATGTCCCGGCACTCCTTCGCCTCGATGCTGTCACCCACGGGCCGTGCACGCGCCCCCACGCCTGGAGGAATTCGCCGCCCGCTTGCTTAGCCTGGCTTAAGCCCCGGCTCCGTTCGTACACGGCACCGGGGCAAGGGCTCGATCCGGCAATGCTCGATCAAGGCGCCCGGTTCACGCGCAGGAAGATCGTGCCGGGGCTCGACAACGCCCCCTGGTCGTCACGCACGGTGTAGGTGATGCGGTAGGTGCCGGCGGAGTTGGTCGTGGAAGTATCGATATTGCCTGCGAAGTTCAGCGTGCTGAGCACGGTTCGCCGGGGCGTGAACATGATCGTGGCCACGCCCTGGGCCGACACCGTCACGGTCGCAGTTGCCTCGGCGCCGCCGAACGCGCTGCCCAGAACGCCAGTACGGCCAATGGCCGCTCCGGTGGTCGGGTTCACCTTGGTGATGGAGGTTGCGACGAAGCTCGCCGGCGCGATCGAACCATCGGCGTCCGTGGCATTGACCAGTGTCGTGAACGGAATCACGAGCGGCGACGGCGACGCCAGTTGGTAGGCGAGATTGATCTCCAGGTTCAGCGACTGCGGGATCGTGGGCTTGAGCGCCAGCGCGTAGCCCGGGGCAGCCGCGCTTCCCAGTGTGCCGCCTTGCGGGGCCACATTCGCCGCCACGTTGAGCGTCACCGTCGTCGGCGCCGACTGCAGCCCGAACGGGTCGCGCGAGGCAACGCTGAAGGTCACCGGCGTCGTGCCGGTGGCCGGCTGCGGGCCGCTCCAGGTGTAGCCGCCGTTGGCGTTGAGCGTCAGCGTGCCGCTGCTCGGCGTGCCCACCGCCACGGCCGCGAGCGCGTCGCCATCCGGATCGGCCGCGCCCGTCAGCAGGCCCGGCGCAGGCACCGTCACCGTGCCGTGCGACACCGCCACCGGCGCCGCTGCGGCGATGCTTGGCGTGTGGTTCACGCGCAGCGTGAAGCTCTGGCTGGCAGAGGTGCTGCCGTCGCCGCCCGTGACGGTGATGTTGTAGCTGGTCGGCACCGGCGTCCCCGTCGGCACGGGGGTCCAGCTCAGCGCGCCGGTCGCGTTCGAGCCGAAGGCCGCATCGGTCGGCAGGCCGGTGTAGCTGTAGCCGGTGCTGATGTTGCTGCCGGTGATCTGCAGAGCGTAGGCAGCGCCCTCGTTGGCCACCTGCGCCGCGATCGGGTTGATGATCGGGCCGGTCGGTACGCTCATCGCCAGCCGTGCGATCAGGCCGCCGTCGGCGCCGCCGCGGCGGTCGAACAGCGCCAGGCTGCGGTCGGTTCCGGTGGCCGGCGGGGTGGCGGCCAGCAACGCGTCGTGCGTCTTGCCGGCGGGCAGCAGCACGGTGGCGTGCTCCAGCGGTGCCGCGAGCGGGCGCCCGTCCTCGGTCAGCAGCTTGACCGTGCCCTTGTTGAGCATCAGGCTACGCGATTGCAGGCCGGCGTTGGCCAGGCGCAGCACCACGCGGGCGCCGGCCGGCGCGGTCACCGGAAGGTCGGTGGCGGTGGCGCCGTCGAACACCTTGCCGTTGACGAGGAAGAAGTTCGGCGCGTAGTTCAGCGTGCTGTTGTTGCCCGCCTTCCAGCTGGCCGGATTGGCACTACCCAGTGTGCTGTCGATGAGGATGTGCTGCGCGACGTCGACCTCGGAGAACACCGCCGGCACATCGGCGTCGAAGCCCGCGGCCGCGTTGGCGAACAGCAGCCGGCCGGTCGAGCCGGCGAGCGTCGCATCCTGGCGGACCATGCCGGCCAGGCCCATCTGCACCTGCACCTGCGGGTGCGTGCCGCTCTGGTAGAGGTAGGTGCCGGGTCGCAGGTTGTTGAAGGTGTAGGTGCGCGAGCCGCCCGCGCCGGTCTCGCCGGTGAACGAGCGCACGCGGCAGTTCTGCGGGTTGTTCGGGTCGGTGGACGACGCAGCCGCGGATGGCGTGGGCACGCAGGGGGCGTCGGCGAGGTCGGCCGCCATCACCGGTGCGCCGCCGTCGGCAGGCAGGCTCTGCCCGGCGATGACGATCGAGGTCGGCACCGTCAGCCGGTTGACCAGGGTGATCGCGAGCGTCGTGTCGCCGGTGGGCACCGTGATCACCGGCGCATGCGCATCGGTGGCGGCGGGGCTGCCGCAGGCCGACTCGCCGCTGGCGCCGGACATCAGCCGGTAGCCCCACATCGGCGTGCCGGCCGCGCCGGGCAGATCTTGCGTATAGCGTTCCGCGCACAGCGTCACCGAGTACGCCATCGCCGGTGCGGCCGCGAGGGCCAGCAGGCTGCCGGCCACGGCGTGCAGCATCACCGCGAGGTGGCTGCCAGACTTGCTAGGGCTGCTCATGATCTCTCCCTCGGTCCGCTCAGTCGATCGTGATCCCGGGCGGCTCGATCACCATCATGGTCATCATGCCGCCGGGGAAGATGCCGCCGTTGACCACTTCGCGCTCGTTGTGCGAGTGGAACATGTGGAAGTACGCACCGCTGGTGTTGGCCACGCCGGCACCGACGGGGCGGATGCCGAAGTCGCCGAGGTACGGGCTGCCGCTGTAGAACTCGCCGTACGCGAGCTCGAACTCCGACGGCAGCTGCACCGGGAAAGCCTTGCCCCGGTCCGCTGGAAGCTGGTGCAGGAAGCGGGCGTCCGTGCTCGGATAGACCGACGCACAGGTCGGCTGGCCCGTACCGCCGCAACGCCGGCCGTAGACATCCCAGCCGAGGCCGGCACCGGTCCAGCCCCAGATCGCGTCGTAGGTCTGGCCGGGCACGACGCGGATGGTGTAGTCCGACATCGCCAGGTTCGGGCCCTTGGTGACGTCGTTCGACAGCATGCGGCCGTCGCGCGCGATCGCCCACGAGTTGTTGCCGTGGTGGTGCATCGGGTGCAGGTCGCTGCCCGCGCCGACCATGCGCAGCAGGATGCGTTCGCCCGGGTGCAGCCGCGGCAGCGTGTTGTAGGGCTGGTGCGGCAGCTCGCCGGCATAGTTGCGCGCGAATACGTCGGGCGCGGTGCGGCCGTTGAGCGTCCAGTACTTCGGGAAACGGTGCGCCAGGTCGGCGGTGAAGGTGCAGCCGCCGCTCGTGGCGCAGCCGGTGGTGCCGGTGCGGTGGGCCTTGGCCTGGTCGTCGACCGCGGCGTGGATGTCGGGGTCGATGTCGCCGACCACCAGCAGCGTCTCGCGCTCGTAACCGGTGCCGGCGTGGCCGTAGGCGGTGCGCGCCGCACCGGTGCCCGCACCGAGCGGATTGCCCGCCGGGTAGACGATCAGCGCGCCGACCAGGCCCATCTCGACCTGCAGGCCGCTCTGCGTGCCGCTCTGGTACAGGTAGGTGCCGGGCTGCGCGGCGGTGAACGTGTAGCTCACCGACTCGTTGGGGCCGACCTCGGCGGTGAGCGCGCCGGCCGATCCGCCGCTGGTGCTCACGCCGCTCTGGCCGGGGAAGACGATCGAGCTGCGCGCGGGCAGCCGGTTGGTGAAGTTCACCGTCACCGTCTCGCCCTGGTTGACCAGCAGCGTGGGGCCGCTGACCTGCATCCTGCCGGTGCCGTTGGTGGTGGTCTCCGGCGCGCCGTAGCCCCAGCTGTAGACCTGCACGCCGTCGGCCATGCTGAGGTAGCCCTCTTCGGCGAACAGATCGAAGCTGCGCGTGGTGCCGGCCTGGCTGCCCGAGATGCCCGTGACGCCGGCGTGCGCGCCGGCCATCGAGCATGCGGCGCCCGCGGCCAGCAGCCAGCGGGCGGCGCAGCGCAGAAGGTGGTTCGGCCTCATGATGATGGTCCTCCCGAAGGCTCGGTTCACTGCAGCACGAAGGTGGTCATGAGACCGCCGCGGTCTTCGCTGGCCCCGTTGCTCAACAGGTTCAGATTCGTGGTGTAGAGGTAGTAGGTGCCGGCCGCGAGGCCCTGCGTGTCGATCAACACGTCGATGCCGTCGCCGCCGCCCAGCGTGATCGAGGCGGTCTCGTGCGCCCAGCTGTCGGCCGCGGCGCCCGACGGCCCGCGCGCGATCTGCGCACCGCGGCCCACCACCTTCATCGGCAGGCCCAGGCCGGTGAGCGTGAAGTACGAATCGACGCTGCCGTTGGTGACGCGCAGCAGCACGCGCTCGCCGACGCTGGCGCGCACCACCGAATGCAGCTGCTGCGACAGCGACGGCGAGTTGTCGGCCTTGCTCATGTCGGCCTGGTTCTCGAACGTCGTCATCGGGTAGCCGCGCCCGTTGATCTGCGCGAAGTCGCCCTTCAGCTCGAGGAAGGGCAGCGGCTGCACCAGCTCGTGCAGTTCGTGGAAGTTGGAGTCCACCGCGCCGAGCTGCAGCGAGAACGCCTTGTCGTAGCCGGTGCTGCCGTCGCCGTCGTTGTAGGCGAACTTGGTGAATGCCTTGCCGACGCTCGCGTCGGTGTAGGCGGTGTTGTCCTGCCGCGGCAGCACGTTGAGCATGCCGATCATGCCCATCTCCATGTGCTCGGTGGCCTCGACGTGGCAGTGCCAGAGGTAGGTGCCGGGGTCGTTGACCTTGTAGTAGTAGGTGAAGGTCGAACCCATCTGCACCGTCGCCGACGCCTGCGGCACGCCGTCGAAGATGGCCGAGGCCTGCGGGAAGCCGTGCCAGTGCACCGAGTGCTGGTCGAACAGGTCGGGCCGGTGGATCATGCCGACGTTGGTGAGCGACAGCCACACCTCGTCGTCCTGGCGCAGCGTGATCGACGGCGCCGGGAACTTGGCGTTCGAGGTGCCGTTGATCATCACCTGCTCGTCGCTGCCTTCGGCCGGCGCGAAGCCGAAGCCGTAGGTCTGTGCGCCGTTGCCCAGCACCATCCAGCCGTCGCCGCCCACCACGTGCAGGCACACCTGCCGGTGCGGCCCGGCCGCGTTCGCCGACGAGGCCACCTGGCGCGAATGCAGCGTCAGCCCGGTGGCCGCGTCGGTCTCGTGCGTGACGCTCGCGGCGGTGATGTCGAACGGGCACTGCGGGTAGACGCCCGCGAACGCCGCCTGCGCGGTCAGCGCCGACGCCGCGGCGATGAGGAGCTTGTTCAGCTTCATGCTCGTTTCTCCCTGCCAGTCACGGCGCCGTGGTGGCGATCGCGCCACGGATCCAGTTGAGCGTGCGATTGCGGCCGAAGCGATCGGTCGCCAGCTTCGGCCACTGCAGCCCCACGAGCGGGTTGCCGGTCGCAAGGTTGCCGGTGAGGCTCACCGGCCTGTAGCTGCCGAAGTCGCACCAGCGCCCGGCCGGCACAGCGACACCGTCGCAGTTGCCGGCGACCGTGACGTTGGCGCCGCGGGTCAGCGGACCGAAGCGCACGTCGATGAAGTTGCCGCCTTCGTCGAACGCGGCGGCGGTGGTCGCCACCGTCGGCTCCTGCACCTCTAGCACCGGCGCGCCGAGCACGACCGTCTGCTCCAGCGCGTAGATCAGCTGCGCCAGCGAACCGTTGCTGCCCAGCGCATAGGGGCTGCGGAAGTCGCCGCTGGCACCGGCGCGGTTGTTGGAGCCGGAGGTGCCGTCGGCATCGTTCTGCCACGTGAACACCGAGTAGCTCGGGCTCAGGCGCGTCGTCGCGCCGGCCGGCGGGAAGAGCACCGCGATGTCGTTGCCCGCGCGGGTCTGCAGCTCCGGCCCGATCAGGCTGAAGCACGGCGCGCTGGCGCTGTACGAGCAGGTGGTCTGGTCTGCGCTGTAGTCGATGCGCCAGTGGTAGCTGCGGTTGCCGAACACCACGTCGTTGACGAGCGTCGCGTCGGAGATCCAGCGCGAGTTGCCCGCCAGCAACTGGCTCGCAGCGCCCAGGTCGACGAATCGCTGCAGCAGCCCGGGCGAGTTGCCGTAGGCGGTGATGCCCGCGCCGTTCTGCGTCACCGATTGCGCGATGCGCAGGCACGCCGGGTCGGTATTCGTGCCGTTGGCGCAGTTGGCCGCGTCGGTCAGCGTCGGGCCGCCCTGGAACGCGCGTGCCGCGGTGGCATAGCTGTCGTTGAACGCCACCGTGTTGTTGACGATGTTGACGTTGATCGCATCCTGCAGCGAGATGCCGCCGCCCGCGACGCCGGCGCCGTTGTCGACGATCACGTTGTTGAGGATGTCGACGCGGTTCCAGTACAGCAGCTTGTTGCCGAGCGCCACCACGTCGTTCGTCCCGTTGACGCCGACCAGGGCGATGCCGCCGCCGTCGCCCGCACCGGCGAGGTTGCCCTCGAAGGTGTTGGACAGGATCGTCACCGAGCCGGTGCCCAGCGTGATGCCGTTGTTGGGGCCCGGGTCGACCACACCCACCACCGCCAGGCCACCACCCTGCACCGACTTGGCCTGGTTGAACGACTGGTTGTGGCGGAACTCGTTGTTGTTGATCTGGCTGGCGTAGCTGACCTGGTTCAACAGCGCCGTCACCGTGCGGTTGTCCTGGTTGATCAGCAAGTTGCGCGCCGTGGCGTTGGCGCTGAACTGGTATTCGCCGTTGTTGCCGACGTGCGCCATGCCGCCGCCGTCGCCGGTGGAGTAGTTGCCGGCGATGTAGTTGTAGGCAACGCGGTAGCCGCGGGCACCGGTGTAGATCGAGATGCCGCCACCGCCGCCGCTCTCGTCGCCGGCCGTATTGCCGTTCTTCAGGATCTCGTTGTGATGGATGTTGACGAGCAGGTTGTTGGCGTTGGTCGGCTGCCCGTCGGCGCCCAGCAAGCCGGCATGGCCGATGCGGATGCCGCCGTTGTAGAGGCCTTGGTTGCCGGTGATGCGGTTGTTCGAGATCTGCAGCTGGATCGCGTTGCCGTTGGCGACGATGCCGCCGCCGGTGTCCGCGCCGCTGATGGTGAAGCCGTCGATCTGCAGCGCCAGCACCGGTGCGGCGTTGCCTGATCCCGTGACGAACGGACCGTTGGCCAGGCGCGCCGCGCTGCCGCTGAGCGGCTTCTGCAGCACGAAGAAGCCGGAGGCCTCCTCGGTGGCGAAGATCGGCGGCGCGTTGTCCATCGTGTCGCCGGTCAGGCAGGCGCTCATGTTGGCCGGCACGGTCTGGCCGGGCAGCAGGGCCGCCGCCATGCCCTTGTTGAGCACGAGGTCGCAGGCGTTCTTGCGCCATTCGGCCTGGCGCACCGGTTCCGCACCCATCGATGCGTTGATGATCGTCGCCGGCGCGCCGTAGCCTTGGACGCGCACGCGCTTCCAGACGATGGGTGCCTCTTCGTACAGGCCCGGGTCGACCAGGATCAGGTCGCCGTCACGGGTGCCGTTGTCGTCGATGGCCGACTGGATGCTCTTGAAGCCGCGGGTGGCGCCCACCAGGATGGGCGCGCCCGAGGGCATGTTGGTGTTGCCCGAGTGCAGCGTCACGCCGCGCAACGAGCGCCGCGCGTTGTCGCCGCGAACCACTTCGACGGTGCCCGACGCGCCGGCCGGCACGACGACGCGAATCGTCGGATCGGTCGCACTCGCCCAGCTCACGTTGGCCGCGGGCACGAGCGCGCCGCCGATGTACACCTGTCCGGCCGTGGTACCAAAGCCGTAGTCGCGCAGGATCGTCTTCGGTGCGGCGCCGGCGTTCGGGTTGCCGAGCTTCGTCTGCTCGTACAGCGGGTTGCTGACGCGCGTCTGCCCCATCGGATGGATGCGGATGGTGCGGTTGCCCGAGGCCGGGATCCACGGCCCGCCCACATCGGCCGTGCCGTTGAACTGCGTCACCATCTTGATGCCCGGCGTGCCGTCGGGCTGATCGGTGTCGAGCGCGTACTGCGACGGGCCGGCAAAGGCCGCGAGCGGCAGCACCGGCGTGTCGAGGTAGGTGGTCTTGCCCGGCAGGTATTGGAAGACGTAGCAGAACTGCGTGTACTGCGGGTTGTAGTGCGGGTCGAGCACGGTCTGGCCGGTCGCCGGATCCTTCATGGTCGGCGAGTTCAGGCACACGTTGACCATGTTCGGCGCCACGCCCGAGGGCAGCGGCACGTTGTAGGCGAAGGTCGACGGCACCAGCGCGTTGTAGGTGCCGTAGCGGTCGCTGTAGACGCGGTTGATCTCGTTGCCGGCGTAGTCGCGGATCGAGATCGGCATGAACGGCGGCGCGTACTTCTCGCCGAAGCTGGGCGCGTACGGGTCGAATTCGTTGGCCAGGTCGTCGAGGATCATGCCGACGATGTGGCCGGCCACCGGCGCCTTGGCGAACATGTGGAAGTCGCTGAACGGGTTCATGCCCGGCGCCACCACCACCAGCTTCTTGTTGCAGTAGGGCCGCGGCGCGTTGGGTGCATCGCGGAAGCGGGCCGGAATCTCGACGCCGGGGAAGCTATCGAGCTCGGCGGGCACCAGCAGCGGCGCCGCGACCGGGTTGCCGGCGTCGTCGTAGGTGATGGCCTCGCTGCGCGAACCCATGCACTCGGCCGGGTTGGCCAGGGTGCCGGGCGAGAGCAGATCGCCGAAGTCGACGTTCTTGTCCTCTTCCTTCTGGTGCTCGTAGCCGTAGGGCGCCACGCCTTCGGTCATGTAGCGGCCCGGCGGCAGGGCTACCGGGTTACCGCCGACGCAGGTGGTGTCCACGAATTCGCCGTTGGCGTCGCGGTTGACGGTCACGCCGTTCGGGCAGTAGTCGACGAAGGCCCACCCGCCGTCGAACACGCCGTCACGCACCTGGTTCCAGATGCGCATGCCGTCGTAGCACTTGCTCTGGCCTGGACCGGTCGTGAAGTCGATGCCGGTTCCGTCCTCCGGGGTCTTGTAGGGCTGCGGGTCGACGCAGTTCTGGGGTTGGGCCTTGTTCCAGTTGTCGGACACGACCACCTGCACCGCGTCCTGCTCCTTGGCGGCCGAAGGCTCGATCACCGCACCCGAAGGCGTGACGACCTTGTTCTGGTTGTTGAGCTTGTAGAGGCGGATCTCGACGCTCGGGATGCCGGGCTCGTTGTTCTCGGGCGTCGCGAATTTCGGGTCGAACTCGGCGCGCGTCGATGCGTAGTGCACGACGCCGGTGATGCCGCCATGGTCGTTGGGGTCGGCGGGGTTGTACTCGCTCTTGCCCCAGTGGATGACGTTGGTCTGGCCCAGGAAGCCCTGGAAGGCCTGCAGCAGGTTGGCCGAGCTCGGCGCGACCGGAGCACCGGTGTTGTCGACCCCGCCGAAGATGCGATAAGGCCGGTTGTTGTTCTCGGGCTGCAGCTGCGGGGTCAGCGTGCCGGCCGGCCACAGGCCCGCAAGAGCCGCCGGCGGGTCGACCACCGCGCCGCCGTTGTCGGCAATGATGGTCGCGCCGGTGGCCTTGAAGCGGGTGAAGTCGGTTTCGGCCACCAGCCAGTTGAAGAACGGGAAGACTTCGGCGAACTCGTAGTTGCCCTCGCCGTCGGTGACGGTCGAGTTGTAGATCGAGCCGTCGCGGAAGCGCATGTTCACGATCGACTGCGGAATGCCGGGCTTGGCGTTGCCGGCTGCGTCGAACGGGAAGCCGGTGCCTTCCTTGTCGTAGAAGACCTTGCCCTGCAGGTTGCTGAACCAGCTGAACACCGGCACGTCGCTCAGATTCAGCGTGCCGCTGGCCGGCGCCGTGAACTCGTAGTTGGCGATGATGTTGTCGAGCGGCTCGTCCCAGACATTGAGCTGGTAGCGCTGGTTGGCGCGCAGGTTGGTGATCGTGAACTTGCCTTCTTCTCCCGGCTGGTCGCTGCAGGAGTTGGCGTACACGGTGCGGCCCAGGCCCACGCCGGCGGTCACCTCGGTCAGCCCGACCCAGCAGGCGCTCATCGGCGCACCCGAGTAGAAACGGATGCCGGGCGGCCGAGACATGTGGGTGTTGACCACCTTGCCGGTGATGCCGACGCTGCCATTCAGCGCGGCCGGATCCTTGAAGCGGCGCACGAAGCCGTGCCACACGTGGTGCCCCGGAGGCCCGAATTCCTTGAAGAACGCCGGCTCACCCGACTTGACCCACGCATCGACGCCCCAGGTGCCTTCGATGGTGGTGGTCTGGTGCCACTTCGACTGGTCCTGTCCGTGGACCGACGGCGCGATCTCGCCGGCGACGTTCCACACCATCTGGCCGGGCTGCAGGTTGGCGATCTGCGCCGCGGTCAGCGGGCCGCGCACCCAGATCGGCGTCGTGGTCGGATTGCCGTTCGCATCGGCCAGGTTGCAGCGCGACACGCTGGGCATGTCCATCGGCGCGATCGAGTAGATCGTGTACTTGGCCGGCGACAGGTTCTTGATGCGGACGACGCCGTTGCGGTCGGTCCACAGCTGGTTGGCGGCGCGCTGCGGGTTCGAGACTTTCAGCGAGCCGTCGGTGTTGTACTGCGGCGAACCGTCGGGGTTGAGTGCGTACTCGGTGCCCAGCGGATTGCCGAACGTGTCGGTGGACACGCGGCCACCGGAGGCGCCATAGGTGCCGCCGGCCTCGTACAGCTGGACTTCCCAGCCGCACAGCGGCATCTCCTGCACGCCCGGCGCATCGGCCGCGCCATTGGTCGGCGCGTTGTCCTCGAACACGAACACCGAGATCTGCGCGGTCTTGAAGGGCACCTTGTTCACCGGCACGGTCACGTCGGGGAAGCTGCCGTTGACCTCGCGGATCGGCACGCCGTTCATCGTGTAGCCGGTCGGCGTGGCATCGCTGAAGCCGGCGTTGTCGGGCATCACCGAGACGAAGTAGCGCTTGCCCGCCACCGTGTCGCTCCAGGTCACCGACGCAGTGGCGCTGTGGCCGACCTTGACGATCCTGGTGTGGCTGGTGTGGAAGGCGAGCGACAGCGTCGGGGGATCGCTGGGGTTGCCCGACAGGCCGGTCACGTCGGGCACGACGTCCAGCGTCGTGTCCTCTTCGATCGTGTAGCGGAAGCCGCCCGAGATGGCCACGCCGTCGGGTGTCTTCACGTTGATCGTCAAGGCCTGCGCGGCCGACGCGATCCCGAGGCATGCCGCGGCCGCCAGCATCCGGCGGGCGAAACGCGCCCCGGCTCCGCCCCACAGTGAACGTTCGGTTGACGATTCCATGGTTCCCCCTACTGGCCGGGAACTCCGGCTCGCCGCGAGCCCGGGTTCCTTGCCTCGAGGTCACTCTATGAATGCAGCCGAACGCCGCAGCGGGTGGCGCTCCCGCTTGTCGCGGTAGGGTCCCTCCCCAGCCCCCCGTGCCCAGGGGGGGAGAGCCGCGGCCGGCCGGGCGCCCGCCTTAGGGCGGCTTAATCGCGCGGGCCCGGCACCGCGGCGCGGGGTTCTCAACACAGTCCGGCGCGCGCAGAATTGCTCCAACGCAAAGAACCCGGCAATAGAGCCACGTCGACATGCGCATCCTGGTGGTGGAAGACGACATGCTCTTCGGCAACGCGCTGCAGAAGGCCTTGCAGCGCGCCGGCTACGCCGTCGACTGGATCGAGAACGGGCTCGAGTTCGCCGGCTCGATGCGCGCAGCCGAGTATGACTGCGTGCTGCTCGACCTGGGCCTGCCCGGCGTGGACGGCGAGGCCTGCCTGAAAACGCTGCGCGAGCGCAGCCCGGGCCTGTCGGCGCTGGTGATCACCGCGCGCGGCGGGCTGATGGATCGCCTGCGCCTGCTCGAACTCGGCGCCGACGACTACCTCGTCAAGCCGGTCGACCTCGAGGAGGTCACCGCGCGCGTGCGCGCGATCACGCGTCGCGCGCAGCAGGCCCGCCTCGGCGACGGCAGCGTGCTCAGCCACGGCGAGCTCAGGCTGCAGCCGGCGCGCCGCGCGGCGGTGTGGAAAGGCACGCTCGTGCCGCTGACCAACCGCGAGTTCTGGCTGCTCGAGACGCTGGTGCGCAAGAAGGGCCAGATCGTCTCGCGCGAGCGCCTCGAGGAGGCGCTGTACGGCTGGGGAGACGAGATCGACAGCAACACGGTGGAGGTGTACATCCACCATCTGCGGCGCAAGCTCGGCCCGGGGCTGATCCGCACGGTGCGGGGCCTGGGCTACCACCTGGCGGAGGCGGACAGTGAAGTTTCCGGCGTTCAAGGCGCGTGACTGGTCGCTGCGCACCCGGCTGCTGCTGATCGCGGCGCTGGCCAGCCTGGCCACGCTGCTGGCGGGCAGCGCGGCGATGTACTGGGCCGCCGAGAAGGAAGACCAGCGCCTGCTCGACTCGCGCCTGGTGGATCTGGCGCGCACCGTGCTCTCGTTCTCCGAGCACGAGATCACCGAGATCCTCGGCGAGGGCCGCACGGAGATGATGCACACCGAGACGGCGGCGACGCTGGGCTCGCGCTACCGCTACCAGATCTGGACGCGCCACGGCACCCTGGTGCTGCACAGCTACCTGGGTTCCAAGACCGCGCCGATGCAGCCGCTCGGGCAGACGGGCTTCTCGACGCAGCGCATCGAGGGCGAGGAATTCCGCGTCTTCGCGATGGAGGGCAACGGCGGCGAGATGGTGATCCAGGTGGCCGAATGCCTGGACGAGCGCGAGTCGGCGCTCGGCGCGGTGAGCGCGTATTTCATCGCCTTCCTGGTGCTGCCGATCACGCTGATCTTCGTGGCCACGTGGTGGATGCTGCGGCGCTCGCTGCGCGCGATCGACACCTCGGCCGCGCAGCTCAGCACGCGCAGCCCGATCGACCTCACGCCCGTCGTCACCGAGAACCCGCCGCGCGAGCTGCAGCCGATGATCAGCTCGATCAACTCGCTGCTCGGGCGCGTCGAGCGCACGCTCTCGCTGGAGCGCGGCTTCACCGCGGTGGCCGCGCACGAGCTGCGCACGCCGCTGGCCGGGCTGCGTGCCCAGGCGCAGATCGCGGTGAGCGCGACCTCGCCGGCAGAGCTGGCCGAGGCGCTGGCGCTGGTGATGAGCGGCGTCGACCGCGCCTCGCACCTGCTCGACCAGCTGCTCGATCTGGCGCGCATGGAGACCACCGCCAGCGAGGCCGAGCGGCTGCGCAAGTCGGTGGACGTGACGCACCTGTACGAGACCGTGGTCGGCGACCTCGGCAACCTGGCCAGCCGCCGCGGCCTGAAGCTGGAGGCCGACTTCATGGAGCCGCGCATCGTGGCGATGGAGCTCGGCATGCTGCTGCTGCTGCGCAACCTGCTCGGCAACGCGATCCGCTACACGCCGGTGGGCGGGCGCGTCGTGATCAGCACGCGCCGCGTCGGCGGCGAGATCGCGCTGACCGTCGACGACTCCGGCCCCGGCATCCCGGTCGAATCACGCGCGCGCGTGTTCGAGCGCTTCGAGCGGCTCGATGCGCGCGGCGGCGACGGCGTCGGCCTGGGCATGGCGATCGTGCAGTCGGTGGTGGTGGCGCACCGCGCGATCATCCGGCTGCTCGAATCGCCGCTGGGCGGCCTGCGCGTGCAGGTGCGCTTCCCCTCCGCCGAAGCCTGAGCGGCAGACGCGCGCGCGTCTTGCCTTATGTCGTCTTCTTCATGGGCGCTTAAGCGAGCGCCGCGAGACTCCGTCCATCATGGACGGAGCCCTGCAAGTGGACTTCGAGAACCAGCGAGTGACAGTCGATGGCAGGCCGGTGGATCTGACACCGCTCGAATGGCGCGTGGTCGAGCGGCTGGCCAACGAGGCCGGCCGAGCCGTGGCGCGCGCCGAGATCGCCCAGCTGATCGGCGGCGACAGCGGCGCGGCGAGCGACAACGCCGTCGCCGTGCACCTCTACAACCTGCGCCGCAAGCTCGGCCGCCACGCGATCGAGACGATCCGCGGCCGCGGCTTCCGTTTGAAGCTCTGAAGCGGCCTCAGCGCGCGGTGTAGCCGTGCGCGTCCATGCAGGCCAGCGTGGCGCGGTGGAACACGCTCGCATCGGCCATCGCGGCCGGCTGGGTGGTCGCCCAGCGGTTGCATTCCTGACGGTCGGCCTCGACCTGGGCCTTGCTCTGGCCCTGGCGCGGATGGAAGACCGGCTCGGGCGGCGCCTTTGCGGGAACCGGCTGCGCGGCCGGCTCGGCATAGGCCACCGGCGGCGGCGCCACCAGCATCGGCGCCGGGTAGGCCGGCATGCCGTAGTAGCCAGGGCCGTAATAGCCTGGCCCGTAGTAGCCCGGGCCGACAACCAGCGGCACGCCGATGCCGATGCTCACCCCGCCCCACCAGCGGCCGCCGCGGCCGTGGGCCTGCGCCGGCTCGGTGGCCAGCGCCGCAAGGGCGATCAGGGTCAGGCAGGTGGCTGCGCGGCGCATGCTGTTCTCCGTCTCGGGGCCGGTGGCGGCCCGCAGGTACTGATTCTGAACCTGCCCGCGGCGCTCAGGTTCCGCGCAAGGGCCGGCGTCGTGACGTGGCGTGACCGAGCCACGCCGCCACGCGCGCCAGCCAGCCGCCGCGCTCGCGCGGCCCCTCGAGCACGTCCAGCGGCACCTGCGCGGTCGAGGGCGAGAAACGCGGCCGGTGCACGGGTTCGCGGCGCGGCGTGGCGGCGCGTGCGGCGGGCTCCGCCTCGTCCGGCACGCCGGCCGCGCTGCGCGGCGCGGCGCTCAGCACCGGCTGCAGCCAGTCGAGGATGGGCCGCCACTGGTCGAGGTCGGCCTGCACGCGCGCGGCGGGCAGGTCGAACATCGTCAGCCCCTGCTCGGCGCAGCGCACGTAGCCCTGCGTCTCGCGCAGCGCGCCTACGAAGGGCAGGCCGTGTTCCCCGGCCCAGGCCCTCAGCACGGCTTCGCCGCGCGTGCGCGTGTCCAGCCGCATGCCGACCACGCCGACGCGGCAGCGCCCGGCAGCCACGCGCGACAGCTGGCGCAGTTCGGCCACGCACTGCGCGGCGGACTCGCGATCGAAGACCGAATGGCCCACCGGCAGGATCAGGGCATCGGTCGCCGCGACGATCTTCGCCAGCTCGAGCCCGCGCAGGCCGCCGGGCGTGTCGAGCACGACGTGCGTCACGCCGGCCGGCGGCCGCATCACGCGCCGCGGGTCGGCCGACCAGCCGAGGATCTCGCGGCCGCGTGCCTCCGGGCTCGCGCCGCGCCGCTTCAGCCAGCTCGACGAGGAACCCTGCGAGTCGGTGTCGCCGAGCATGGCGCTGCGCCCGGTGACGGCGCACCAGGCGGCCAGGTGCGTGGCCAGCGTCGACTTGCCGCTGCCACCCTTGCGATTGACGACGGCGATGACGGGCATGGGCGCTCAATCGCTCCCGGACTCGCCCTGTATCTTCTTCGCGACGAGCACCCCGTCGACGAGCTTGCCCTCGACCTCGACCTGCTGGCCGGCGAGCGTGGCAGGCGTCACGTCCTCGAAGAAGGTGAGGTCGCTCCAGCGCACGTTGAGCGTGGCGCCGCCGGAGAGCGTCAGCACGAAGCGCTGCGCCGCGAGATCGACGCCGCCGGCCGTGCCCTTGCGCTCAACGGTGGCGTCGGCGGGTGCGTCCTCGCACTTCACCGACTTCGCGATCACGCCGGTGGCGCCGAGCCGGCCCTCGATCTCCACGAACAGGCCTTCGGCGAGCTTGCCGGCGGGGCAGTCTTCGAACTTGGCATTGCTCGCGTCGACGCCGACGCCGCGCACTTCGAAATGCACGCCGGCCGCGTCCAGGCCCACCACGTTGCCCTTCAGCTCGGCCTCGGCGTCGCTGTTGCCGTCGCGGATGCGCACCGTGTCGGCCTTGAGCGTGCCGTCCAGCGCCAGCGTGCCGCGCACCTGCACATAGCGGCCTGCGGCGAGCGCGCCCGGTTCCGGCCGCACCGAGGCCTGGCGATAGTCGACCCGCAGGCCGCCGAGGTCGAAGCTGCCGCTGGCGAGATCGAGCAGGCCGACCACGCCGCTGGTGGCGACTTCATCGCCGGCCGCGCCGAGCACGCGGATGCGCACCTGGGCGGCGTGGATCTGCAGCCCGGCATCCGGCGCCACCAGCGAAGCGGCCGGGGCCAGCACCGACACCATCTGTCCATCGGCGAGCGCCGCGCCGGCGGGCAGCAGGTCGGCGCCGCCGGTCAGCACGCGCAGCGTGCCGAGCTGGAAGCCGGACGGGCCGGAGCCGCTCACCAGGCCGCTGACCTTGAGAAACTCGGGCAGCGCCGCCAGCCGCTCGACGCGCGTGGCCTGCAGCTCGAAGCCCGCCGCCGTGCGCAGCACGAAGGCATGCACCTCCACCGCATCGCCGGCGTTCACCGCGGCCAGCCCGCCGTAGCCGCCGCCGAACTGCGTGACCGGCCCGAGCGCGGCGTTGCCGTTGACCCGCACGACCTGGCCGAGCACGCTGAAGCCGTCGGCGCGCAGCGCATCCACCTGGCCGATCACCGACGCCTCGACGCGCAGGCGCAGCGCCT
>WBZV01000295.1_pt1 | contig 32320 bp, 24 predicted proteins | sample 5204221 | NCBI WGS metagenome assembly WBZV01 (sample SAMN12344360, study PRJNA552823) | activated sludge metagenome | biome: Activated sludge suspended growth; feature: Nitrification reactor; material: Wastewater; isolation source: activated sludge from nitrification reactor of wastewater...
GGCACCGAGGCACCTGCCCGGCCCCCGAAGGCGGGGTGCGGCGGCTCGCCGCGCCCCGCCGTGCCGGGACGTCGTGTTACTGCGCGGCCGGCGTGTCCTTCACCAGGAGGTAGCCGAGCATCTCCAGGTGCAGGGCCGAGCAGAACTCGGTGCAGTAGAAGGGGAAGACGCCGGCGGTGTCGGCGGTGAACTCCACCGTCTGGACCTCGCCGGGTTCCAGCGACAGGTTGATGTTGTAGACCGGCACCGCGAAGCCGTGCGTGGCGTCGTAGGTCTGCTCGACATTGGTGATCTTGAGCGTGACCTCGTCGCCCTTGTTGATCTCGACGCGCTCCGGCGTGAAGTGCGAGCGGACGGCCGTCATGTGGATGGTGACCTTGTTGCCGTCGCGCTCCACCTTCTCGCTGCCGATGACCGGGGCGTCCGGGTCCTTGGCCATGGTGTGCGGGTCGAAGCCGATCTCCGGGTACTTCTCCCAACCCTTGAGCTTGTCGGCCTTGATGATCTGCGCGTAATGCGGCTCGCCGATACCGATGGGCGCGTCGTAGATCACCGGCATCTGATCAACCTGCGGCTGGTCGAGGTCCAGGAGCTGGAAGTTCTGCGGCACCAGGGGGCCCACGTTCTGGAAGCGGTCGATGGCCCACTTGTTCATGGCCACCAGGTAATGGCCGTCCGGGCTGACCGTGTCGCCCTCGGCCGACGCCAGGTGGCCGATGTTGTACTGGGTGGGGGTCTTGGTGATCAGGGCCCAGGGCTCCAGGCCGTCCTTGCGGTAGTCGCCGCCCAGGGACCACTTGGCCACGGCGCTGTCCAGGAAGAGGCTGGTGTAGGCGAAGCCCTTGTCGTCGAACTGGGTGTGCAGCGGCCCCAGGCCCAGCTGCACCTGCGCCTCCAGGGCCTTGTCGAAGGGGATGATCGGCACGCCGTAGTCGTCGGTCTCCAGGCCGCCGGCGGCGATGGCGTCCTGGATCTTCTGGAAGCTGTAGACCGTGGCGTTCTGGTCCAGCTTGCCGCCCACCACCACGTACTCGCCGCCGGGCGTCACGTCGGCGCCGTGCGGGCTCTTGGGCTCGGGGATGAAGTAGAGCGCGCCTTCCTTGGCGGCGGTGTCCAGGCCCAGGACCTTGAAGCCGTTGATCTCCGTCGTCCGGCCTCCCTCCACCAGCTCGACGGCCTTCTTCAGGTTGACCACGTGCATGAAGTCCATGTCGTTCTGCGACACGCCCGACTCGAAGAAGGCGCCCTCGTCGCCGTTCTTGCCCGTGGCCAGCTCGGTGTTGATGCTGTTGCAGAAGACCCAGCCGTTGGACACCTTCTTGCCGGAATCGCAGAGGTCCTGCCAGTAGGGCGGAACCTCGAGGGCGAAGCTCTTGGCCATGTCGATGCGCCCCGCGGCGCGGTCGAACTTCCAGAAGGTGATATGCCCGCGGTACTTCTCCTTGTACTCCTCCATGGGCGCGTAGGCGCCGCCCAGGGGCGTGGCGTACTGGCCGCCCTCGACCACCCACTCGGTGTCCGGGGTCACGAACATGCCGCCGTGGTCGATGTTGCTGATCGGGTTCTTGACGATCTGCTTGGTCTCGAAGTCGCGCAGGTCGATGACCGCCACCCGGGAGTTGGCCTTGTCCCCGATGAAGAGGAACTGGCCGTCGTAGTCGCCCTCGGTCTCCGAGAGGGCCGGGTGATGGTCGTCGGCCCAGCGGAGTTCCTTGTCGCCGGCGTTGCCGCCGTCCAGGGTCTCCTCGGTGCTCTTGGCGCCGTAGCCGTAGCCCTGCCAGGGCTCGGGGGCGAAGGTGGCGATGACCTTCAGCAGGCGCATCGACGGGATGCCGATGGCCAGGATCTGCCCGCCATGGCCGGCCGAGGCGAACTGCACGTACTCGTCGTGGCGGCCGGTGGGCATGTAGGTCTTGAGGGCCGCCGCCACGTCGGCCGGCGAGAGCTTCCGGGCCGCGGCGATCTCCTCGGGCGACTGGGCGGAGGTGGCTTCGCCGCCGGACGGGGCGGCTCCCTCCTCCGGGGCGGTCTTGGGCTGGCCGCTGGTGTCCACGTCGCCGCGCCGGCAGGCGGAGGCCGCGACCGGCAGGCAGAGGGCCAGGCCCAGCATGATCAGGTGGCGTTTCATCGTCGTCTCCTCGTGGGGAAGCTCGGGCGCGGAAGCGAGAGGTGCCGGCCGCGCCCCGCCGGCCGTTGGATCGGATGGGGGAGGCGGCTCAGGCGCCGCCGTCCAGGAGCAGGCGCAGGTCGGCCTGCAGGTCGGCGGGCGACAGGGCGCCGAGGTAGGAGCCTCGAAGCTGCCCGTGGGGGTCGATCAGGTAGAGGCGGCCCGTGTGGGTGACGGTGTAGGCGCCGGCCCCGCCGGGCGCCCCGCCGGCCTGGCGGAGGGGGTCCTTGTGGAACTCGGCGCCGAAGGCGGCGGCCGCTTGTTCCAACGCCGCCATCTCGCCGGTCAGGCCCACGGCGCCGGACAGGTGGTCGGCCAGGTAGGCGGCCAGGACCTCGGGGCTGTCGCGCTCGGGGTCGGCGCTGACCATGACCACCTGGACCCCCGCGGCCGCCTCGCCCAGGTCCAGCAGGGCCTGGCGCACCTGGCCCAGGGTCTGGGGGCAGTAGTCGGGGCAGTGGGTGTAGCCGAAGAAGAGGAGCACCACCTTGCCGCGGGCCTGCTCCAGGGACCAGGGCTGCCCGTTCTGGTCGGTCAGGCTGATCGCGGGGGCCGGTCGCTCGGGCCGGGCGGCCTGGGCATGGAGGCCGTCGGCTCGGGAGGAGCCCTCGGCGCCGGCGTCGTCCCCGGCGACCATCTCGCCCGCCCCGACCTCGATCGGCGCCGGAGCGTCGGCATCCGGCCCGCTCGCATGGCCCCCATCGCCCGCGCAGGCGCCGAGGCCCAGGGCGAGCGCGAGGCCGGCGGCGAGGCCCCGTGTCCCGAGCGTCCGCACCATGGACACCTGCCCTTCGCTCCTGTCCCCACCGCCCTCATGCCGCGTCACTCTGCACCTCCTCCGCGCGCTCCTCCCAGGCCCCGCGGCCCAGGATGCAGTCCTCCAGGTCGGCCATCAGCTGCTCGATGGGCACGCAGTAGTCGGCCGACACGGCCCGCAGGCTGCAGAAGGCGGCCATGCTGCAGCCCACGCAGGCGAAGCGCCGCGCCAGGAAGTAACGGACGGATCGTGGCCAGCGCCGCAGCACCTCCACCACGCGCACCTCCGCCGTCAAGCCCTCGATCGCCATTGACCACCTGTCGGTCCCTCTGCCGGGCCTGAGCCTCGCGGGGCCGATATGCCCCGCCTGCGCGCCACGGCTTTGCTCGAGGAGTCTAGACCGGCTGCGGGAGGCTGTCTTTGCGCCAGCGCAAGTGGCGGGGTACTTCGCGAAGACGGGGCGAGAGGTCGGGTCGACCGGTTCAGCCCTCCGGCAGGTCCTCGGCGATGGCCACCAGGGCGTGGGGCCTCAGCAGGCGGATCCGCTTGCGGGCCGAGCCCACCAGGCCGCGCTCCTCCCAGGCCGCCAGGACGCGGCTGACGCTGAAGAGCGTGGTGCCGGTCATCTCCGCCAGGTCCTGGCGGGACAGCGGGAGGTCGATGAGGACGGCGCCTTCTACCGACCGGCCCGCCTGCCGCGCCAGGCGGAGCAGGGCGTTGGCCACGCGGCGCTCCACGCGCTGCGTGCCGGCCTCGCGCAGTCGGTCCTGGAACTCATGGACCCGCTCGGCCAGCATGGCCATGCCGTTGAGCCCGATCCGGGGATGGCGCAGGATGAGGTCCTGGAAGGCTGCCCCGCCCCAGACCAGGGCGACCGAAGGCTCGACGGCCTCGGCCGTGACCGGGTAGGGCAGCCGGCCCAGGACGGCGACGATGCCGAACTCCTCGCCGGGGGCGATGAAGCGCATGATCACCTGCTGGCCCTCGGGGGTCACCTGGCTGAGCCGCACCCGGCCTGAACGCAGCAGGTAGAAGCGGCTGGCCGGCTCGCCCTGGCTGAGGTAGGCCTCGCCTGGGGCGGCGGGGGCCGTCCGGGCTGCGGCCAGCACCGCCGCGCAGTCCGCCTCCGACAGCCCCTGGAAGATGGGCATGACGACCAGCTCCGCCGCGGCGGACGGCGGGGCGGGAACCCGCGGATCGGTGCTGAGCCGGTCGGCGGCGGGTGGGTTGGGCATGGCGCTACCCTATCGCAAGCGGTGGGTCCAGGCAAGCCTCCGCGGCCCGGCGCGGCCCCGATCGCGATTTCTAACGGGCCTATAACGCCAACACCCTTAGCAGTCGCCCGGGTCGAGTGCTAGAATCGCCCCGCTTTCCCGCATCCCACCCGCGCGCCTGCCCCCATGAACAGCAGGCCGGGTTCTGGCGCGAGCGCCGCAGGCGCGCGGGGCGTCCAGGAACCGGCAATCCTGCAAGGAGCTTTGAGGTCAGCCATGTCCAAGAAGATCGACCTGATCCCGCTGGGGGATCGCATCATCGTCGAGCCGATCGAGGAGGAAGAGGTCACCTCCAGCGGCATCATCCTCCCCGAGACGGCCAAGGAGCGCCCGCAGCGCGGCACCGTCCTGGCGGTGGGCCCCGGCCCGCGCGACGAGGACGGCAAGCACATCAAGATGGACGTCGCGTCGGGCGACGTGGTGATCTACTCGAAGTACGCCGGCTCCGGCTCCGAGTTCAAGATCGAGGGCGGCCGCAAGGTCCTGATCCTCAGCGAGAAGGACATCCTGGCCAAGGTGGCCCAGTAGTCCTGGCGCTCGACCTCTCGCCCCTGTTCCCGGAACTCTGAACGACCCCGAAATCACGCTCACGGAGGCATTGAGCAACCATGGCCAAGATGCTGGTTTTCAACGAGGCCGCCCGCCGCGGCCTGAAGGAAGGGGTGGACACCGTCGCCAACGCGGTGAAGACCACCCTGGGTCCCAAGGGCCGCAACGTGGCCCTGGCGCGCAAGTTCGGCGCGCCCACCGTCACCCATGACGGCGTGACGGTGGCCAAGGAGATCGAGCTGGAGGATGCCTGGGCCAACATGGGCGCCCAGCTCTTCAAGGAAGCCGCCATGCGGACCAACGACGTGGCGGGCGACGGCACCACCACGGCCACGGTGGTGGCCCAGGCGATGGTGAACGAGGGCCTGCGCAACGTGGCCGCCGGCGCCAACCCGATGCAGATCAAGCGCGGCATCGAGATGGCCACCGCCGCGGTGGTCAAGTCCATCCGCGACCTGGCCCGCGCCGTGGAGGGCCGCGAGGAGATCGCCCAGGTGGCCACCATCTCGGCCGCCGACGCCGACATCGGCAAGCTGATCGCCGACGTCATGGACAAGGTGGGCAAGGACGGCGTCATCACGGTGGAGGACTCGAAGAGCCTGCAGTTCGAGACCGAGTACGTGGAGGGCATGCAGTTCGACCGCGGCTACATCAGCGCCTACTTCATGACCAACGCGGAGACCATGGTCTCGGAGATCGCCGATCCCTTCATCCTGGTGACGGAGAAGAAGATCTCGGCCGCCGCCGACCTCGTGCCGCTGATGGAGAAGCTGGTCCAGCTGGGCAAGCGGGACCTGGTGGTCATCGCTGAGGACGTGGACGGCGAGGCCCTGGCCACCCTGGTGCTCAACCGCATGCGCGGCATGTTCAACTGCCTGGCGGTCAAGGCCCCGGGCTTCGGCGATCGCCGCAAGGCCATGCTGCAGGACATCGCCGTCCTGACGGGCGCCACGGTGATCTCGGACGACCTGGGCAAGAAGCTGGAGAGCGCCGGCATCCAGGACCTCGGCCGCGCCGGCAAGGTGGTGGCCACCAAGGACGACACCACGATCATCGAGGGCAAGGGCAAGGCGCCGGAGATCAAGGGCCGCATCGACCAGATCCGCGCCCAGATCGACACCACCACCAGCGACTACGACCGCGAGAAGCTGCAGGAGCGCCTGGCCAAGCTGGCGGGCGGCGTGGCCATCATCCGCGTGGGCGCGGCCACGGAGGTGGAGCTCAAGGAGAAGAAGCACCGCGTGGAGGACGCCCTCTCGGCCACCCGCGCGGCGGTGGAGGAAGGCATCGTGCCCGGCGGCGGCGTCACCCTGATCCATGCCCGCAAGGCCCTGAAGGACATCAAGGTGGAGGCGGGTTCGGACGAGGCCACGGGCGTGCGCATCGTCGACCACGCCCTGACGGCGCCGCTCAAGCAGCTGGTGGCCAACGCCGGCGAGGACGGTGCGGTGGTGATCCGCGAGCTGGAGGGCCTGGCCGCCAAGGGCCAGGGCATGATGGGCTACAACGTCCTGACCGGCGAGTACGTGGACCTCTACAAGGCGGGCATCATCGACCCGGCCAAGGTCACCCGCGCGGCGGTGGAGAACGCGGCCTCGATCGCGGCGATGATCCTCACCACCGAGGCCCTGATCGCCGACAAGCCGGAGAAGGAGAAGCCGCACGTCGACAGCCCGGAGATGCCGGATTACTGAGCCGGCGACCGGGTTGACCCCGCGGCCTCGAGCATGAGGACCGCAGCGGGCGACCGAACGGAGTCCCCAAACGAAGGGGGGCGGCCCAGGCGGGCCGCCCCCCTTTGCTGTGTCTCGCTTGCTGTGTCGCGTTCCCCTAGCGCGCCGTCTTCTCCTCCACCAGCACCGCGCTCAGGGCCAGGCTGACCAGGCTGACCACGATGGAGCCCCAGAGCACGGTCAGGGGCCGGTCGAAGCTGAGACCCACCTGGAAGAGGGCGATGCTCATCTTGCCGGCCAGCCAGAGCATCAGGGCGTTGAGCGCCAGGGTGAAGAGGCCCAGGGTGGCCAGCTGGATGGGGCAGGTGAGCAGGCTGAGCACCGGCCGGATGAGGGCGTTGACCAGGCCCAGGACGGCGGCCATGGCCGCCAGGGCCTGCCAGGGCTCCAGGCTCCCGGCCACCACGGCGATGCCGGGGACCAGCCGCTGAGCCACGAAGAGGGCGACGGCGGTGATGACCCAACGGATGAGCAGCTTCATGGGGGGTCCTCCACAGGTGGTGACCGCTGCGGCCGGCGGGCCGCGGAGATGGGGGCTGCTAGGCTAGTCCGCGACGGAGGCGACGTCAACCTCGGGGCCTGGCGGGTCCCCAGACTCATTAACGCTTGACCTTTCTCTCATGCGGTCCTAATCTCGCCGCCCCTTGCCCCGGAGGCCCGTTCTCACCGGTGGCATAGACGGGCCGCTCCAGAGGCCGGCGGCCGTCGTCCCGTCCGGCCTCGTCGCATCCCCGCACCGCAGAGGAGAGTCTTGTGACCAGAACGAGCCGAACCACCGCCCTGCTCATCGCCCTGCTGTCCCTGGCAAGCTCGGGCGTCGCCCGGGCCGAGGGTCCCCACTGGAGCTATGCCGGCGAGCATGGCCCCGACCACTGGGCCGCCGTGGACCCGGCCCACAACGCCGCCTGCACCTCCGGCAAGGAGCAGTCGCCGATCGCGATCAGCGCCGGCGATCCGCTCTTCCCAGATGCCCTGCAGGTGGACTACAAGTCCAGCCCGGAGACCATCGTCAACAACGGGCACACCATCCAGGTCAACTACGCCCCCGGCAGCAGCTTGACGGTGGACGGCCAGAGCTATGCGTTGGTGCAGTTCCACTTCCACGCGCCCAGCGAGCACGTGATCGACGGCAAGCCGGCGCCCATGGAGCTGCACCTGGTGCACAAGAACGCCGCGGGGGGCCTGGCGGTGGTGGGGATCATGATCGAGGAGGGCGCCGACAACAGCGCCCTGGCGGCGGTCTTCGACCACATGCCCAAGACCGCGGGCGAGCCTGAAGCCGTGGCCAATACCACGGTAGACGCCGCCGCCCTGCTGCCGGCCGATCGCTCCTTCTGGCGCTACGCCGGCTCTCTGACCACCCCGCCCTGCTCGGAGGGCGTCAAGTGGTATGTGATGAAGACGGCGATCCAGGCCTCGGCGGCCCAGATCGCGTCCTTCAAGGCTCTCTTCCCCGAAGGCAACAGCCGGCCCTTGCAGGCGATGTACACCCGCAGCTTCCTGACCACGGCGCCGGCCGCGATGCCCGCGGCCCTGCCCAAGACAGGCTCGGGCGGCTGGCTGCGGCCCTCGGGAGCCTTGCTGGCCCTGGGCCTGGCCTTGCTCGCCGGCCTGCGGCTGGCACGTCGCAAGCCGGGCACGCAGCTCGCCTGACCATGGTCAGGGCCTCCTGATCGCGCGGCTTCCGGCCGCGCCCCGCGCCGGCCCCCGCGACCCGGGGCCGGCGCGGGCTGGTCCGCGGGGTCGCGGCCGGTAGGGGCCGGGCCGGGCGACCGCGACCGAAGGGGCGACGGCAGGCCCCGCCGGGCCTCCGCTCAGTCCCGGGCGAGGATCTGCAAGGGGTTGCCGTCGGGATCCCGGAAGCTGCCGAAGCGGGCGTTGCCGGCCTGGTTCTCGAAGCCGAAGCGGCAGCCCTTGGCCTCGAGGGCGGCCTTGGCGGCCTCGTAGTCGGCGACGCGCAGCACGGGCGTGACGCCGCCGCCGGCATAGCCCTCGGCGGGCGCCCCGCCGTGCAGGCTGATGCGCAGCTCGCCGGCCTCCAGCACGGCGAAGTCCCCGTGCCGATGGCGCAGGCCGAGACCCAGGACATCCTGGTACCAGGCGACGGAGTTGTCGACGCTGCGGCAGAAGATCAGGATGGAGTCGAGGGCTTGGATCATGGTGAGGGTGGCTCCTTTGGGGGTCGGGCGGGACGACGCCGTGCACAGAGATGAGGATAGCAAGGGCGCCGGGGCGGGTGCCGGTGGTGCTGGCAGGGAGCGACGGCAGGCCAGGGGGCAGAGGGTGTCCGAGGTCAAGGGCGAGGTCAGGCCCCCCATGCTAGAATCGCCCTCGCCTCCCCCACCCCGCGCCCCCCGTCGCTGACCCTGGCCCGGCGCCCCCGGCGCTCCCCCGCAAAGGCCCTCTCCCCCATGATCACGCTCCAGTTCCTCGGTGCCGCCCGCGAGGTCACCGGTTCGATGCATCTCCTGACCGTGGGCCGCCACAAGCTGCTCCTGGACTGCGGCCTCATCCAGGGGCCGCGCAAGGAGAGCTACGAGCGGAACGCCGACTTCCCCTTGGTGGCCAGGGACGTGGACGCCGTGGTGCTCTCGCATGCCCATATCGACCACAGCGGGCGATTGCCGCTCCTCGTCAAGCAGGGCTTCAAGGGCGAGATCTTCAGCACCTCGGCCACCCGCGACCTCTGCGCCTACATGCTGCCGGATGCCGGGCACCTGCAGGAACTGGACGTGGCCTACCGCAACAAGCGTCGCCAGACCCAGGGCAAGGTCAGCCTCGACCCCCTCTACACCCTCGAGGACGCCCTGGCGGTCATGCCCCATTTCCGCACCGTGGAGCTGGGCCAGGGCTTCAGCCCCATCCCCGGGGTCACCGTCCACTTCCTCAACGCCGGGCATATCCTGGGCGCCGCCTCGGTGGTGCTGGACATCGAGGACGAAGGGCGGCGGATCCGGCTCTGCTTCAGCGGCGACATCGGGCGCTGGTCCCAGCCCATCCTGCGCGATCCGGAGATGCCCGCCGACCTGGACTACCTCATCATGGAGTCCACCTACGGCAACCGCAGCCACGAGGGCACCGGCGAGGCCCGCGAGCACCTGCGCCAGACCATCGAGGAGGTCTGGCGCGAGCGGGGGCGGCTGATCATCCCCGCCTTCGCCGTGGGGCGGACGCAGGAGATCGTCTACCGGCTCAACGAGCTGGCCGAGAGCGGCCAACTGCCCCCCATCCGCGTCTTCGTCGACAGCCCCCTGGCCGTCAACGCCACCGAGGTCTTCCGCCTGCATCCCGAATGCTTCGACCGGCAGATGCTCATGGCCCTCTCCAAGGACCCCGACCACGACCCCCTCAGCTTCCCCGGCCTGCGCTACATCCGGGAGGTGGAGACCAGCAAGCTGCTCAACAGCGCCGAAGAGCCCGTGGTCATCGTCAGTGCCTCGGGGATGTGCGAAGGGGGCCGCGTGCTGCATCACCTGAAGCACAACCTCGGCGATGCGCGCAACACCGTGATGTTCGTCGGCTTCCAGGCCGAGGGCACTCTGGGGCGGCAGATCTCCGACGGCCAGCCCCAGGTGCGCATCTTCGGCGAGGAGATCCGGGTCAGGGCCAAGGTCAAGGTGGTCAGCGGATACAGCGCCCACGCCGACCGCGAGGAGCTCCTGCGCTGGGCCGACACCTCAGCCCGCCAGAGCCCCGCCCTGCGCCGCAGCTTCCTGGTCCACGGCGAGGCCGAGCCCCTCTACGCCCTGGCCGCCGGCCTACGGGAGGAAGGGCTCCAGCATGTCGAGATCCCCGAGCGGGGGCAGGTGTTCGACCTCTAGGGCCGGCACGAAGGCCCGCCAGCCCCGCTTCCGGCAGTCGTTGGGGCCGCCGGGGCTGGCGGGCCAGCAGGCCACCCATTCGGCGCGCCCGTCCAGGACCCGCCCCAGGCTCTCGTCCGGCGGCAGGGTGCCGAAGTCCACCCGGTCGTAGATGCCGTCCCGCCGGGCCAGGACCACCGTCTCGCCGCCGCGGGACAGGCGGAAGGGCGCGTGGTCCGCACCTTGCTCCGGCTGACCGTCCGCCCAGATCAGGAGGCGTTTGCCGGGCGCCAGGGTCAGGGGCGGCAACGGGTAGTCCCAGGGGCTGTCGGCGGCGTCCGAAAGATACCAGCCTTCCAGGGAGAGGGGCTCCACGCCGCGGTGGTAGAGCTCCACCCAGTCGTCGAGTTCCCCGGACGGGTCGCGCTGCCCCTCTTGGTTGTCCGCCAGCAGCTCGTTGATCACCAGGTCGCCCGCCGGCCGCCCGGGCAGGACGATGCCCGCCGTTCGGTAGCGATAGGGCCGCGTCCGGTTGGCCGGCGGGAAGAAGGAGGCCCGGCCGTCCTGGCCGGCCGTCCTCAGGAAGTAGGTGACCTCCCGCCCCGCCGGCTGGGCGGGGATCGCGGCCGTCCAGAGACCCGCACCCTCCGCCTGCATCGCCAGGCGCGTCTCCGGGCCCCGTTCCACCCGGTAGCGCAGCTCCGCTTGGGCCGGCAGGTCGGTGCCCGTGAAGACCGCCCGCACCCGGACCGCCTCGCCCGTGACCGGTTCGGCCGGGGCCAGGGTCTGGCTCAGCAGGCGGAGCTGCGGGGCGACCAGGGCCGCCTGCTCCTCCAGGAAGCCGCGGCGGCCGGCCGCCAGGGGCAGCAGGCCCAGCACCCGCAGCTGCTGGCCCTGCCCCGCGCCGCCCAGGGTGATCGTGACGTCCTCCCGCAGGTTCCGGGTGAAGAGGTCCACCGGGTAGAGGGGCTTCTCCTCGGCCCTGACCGCCCCGGCGATGCGTTCGTGCAGGTCCACCGCCAGCTCGTCGAAGACGGCCGGGTCCAGGGCCTGGTCGCGCAGGGTGCGCAGGTGGGCCAGGTAGTCGGCCCGGAACTCCGGCACCCTGAGCAGGCGGCGGACCAGGGGGCGGTTGCGCTGGTTGCTCTGCTCGAAGGGGTCCGTGTCGGTGATGGGCCGGCCGGCGCGGACGAACCAGAGCTGGAAGGTGCCGAAGGAGAGGTTCCAGTCCCAGTTCAGGATGCTGAAGCGCGGATCATCACTGTCCCGGTACAGGTAGTAGTTGTGGCCTGAGTAGTAGCTGTCGAAGTTGCAGAGCAGGTTGTTGGCCGCCAGGTACCACAGCGCCAGGTCCACGTCCAGCACCTCCTGCGCCCGGGCCGGGAAGTCCACGTCTTGGACGCCCCCCTGGGCCACGGTGGCGTCGAGCACCTGGGTCATGGCCTGCAGGAGGCGGTAGCCCTCGTCCCCCAGACCCTCGGTCTTGACCTCGTAGCCCGTCTTGTAGGCCCGGAGCGCCGCCTGGTAGTTGAGGGTGGAGGACTCGAGCATGATGTCGTTGGGGTTGTCGCCCTTGATGACCAGGCCCGAGCGGGTGGCGAACCAGCGCTCGGCGAAGGTCTTGTCGATCTGCTCCATCATCAGGTAGAGGCCCACGTAGCTGTCGTTGGCGTAGACCTTGGCGAAGGAGGCTTGGGGGACGGGCATGAACTCCCTGAGGAGGCCGAAGGCCAGGGCCTCGCGCAACTGCGAGGGGTCCGCCCATCCGTTGTTGAGGTTGATCGTGTCGTAGCCCCAGAGCTTCTGGCCGGCGACGAAGGCGTCCAGGTCCAGGTTGAGGGGCTTCTTGGGCCCCGTGACTTCCAGGGAGGTGTTGCCCTTGTAGCGCACCCCCACCTGCTCGAGGGTCACACCGTCCACCGCGAGCGTGACGGGCACGTCCTTGCCCTGCGCCCGGCCGCGCTGCAGGAGGCCCTGCCAGTCCGCTCCGCCGAAGGTCAGCCGCAGCTCGCGGACCCTGCTCGGGTCGAAGAGCTCCTCCGGGGCGTCCAGGATGGCCTGGGCATCGGGCAGATCGGCCTGCTCCGCCGGGCGGGCACCGGTAGAGGTCGCTCCCTCGCCTGCTGCCGCATCCCCGATCGCGACCTGGGCCCGGGCCGGGCCGGGCAGCGCGGCCCCGAGGGCGAAGAGGAGGGCCAGGCAGGTCGAGGGGCCACGGAACGGCTGCTTCATGGGCCGATCGCCTTTCGCGTTCAACGACAAAGGGGATGGCGCCGCTGAGCCGCGACGCGCATCCCCTTGTAACACCGGAGGGCGGTCCAGGTGTGACCTTCGCCCGCTCGGTCGCCCCCCGGCGGCCTGCCCCTCAGGCGCGGTCCTCGATGGGCACCCAGGGCCGGTCCATGGGACCCACGTACTCGCTGGACGGGCGGATCAGGCGGTTGTCGGCCATCTGTTCCAGGCAGTGGGCCGACCAGCCGCCCGAGCGGCCGATGGCGAAGCAGGGCGTGAAGAGATCGGTCTCCAGGCCCGCCGCGTGCAGGACCAGGGCGGTGAAGAACTCGACGTTGGTCTTGAGGTTGCGCCCCGGCTTGATCTCCTCCAACAGGCGCAGGGCCGTGGCCTCGACGCCGGTGGCCAGCTGGTAGAGGTCCTTCAGGCGGGCATCGCCTGCCGCCTCGTTCATCCGGCGGGCGGCCTCCTGCAGGACGTCGGCCCGGGGGTCGCGCACCTTGTAGACCCGGTGCCCGAAGCCCATCAGGCGCTCGCCGCGCCCCAGCCGCGCCCGGATGTTGGCCTCCGCGTTCTCCGGCGTCCCGATCTCGAAGACCATGTCCAGGGCCGGCCCCGGCGCGCCGCCGTGCGCCGGCCCCTTGAGGGCGCCGATGGCCCCGGTCACCGCCGAATACAGGTCCGAGCGGGTGGAGGTAATCACCCGGGCGGTGAAGGTGGAGGCGTTCATGCCGTGATCGATGACGGTGAGGAAGTAGGTGGCCAGGGCGCGCCGCGCCGCCGGGTCCGGCTCCTCGCCGGTCAGCATGTACAGGAAGTTGCCGGCATGTCCGAGGTCCGGCCGCTGGGCCACCAGGGGGCGGCCCTTCAGCAGGCGGTCATAGGTGGCCACGATGATGGGGCAGCGGGCGACGATGCGCTCGGCGCGGCGCTGCTGGGCCTCCAGGGTCTCGGACTCCGGATCCGGATCGTCCAGGGAGAGGGAGGCCACGGCCATGCGCAGGGCGTCGATGACCGGCGCCTTCACCGCCGCCGCGCCCCGCAGCAGGTCCATCGTGGCCCCGGGCAGCTCGCGGGCGGCCACCATGCGCGCCTTGAGGGCCGCCAGCTCGGCGGCGTTGGGCAGGCGGTCCTGCCAGAGCAGGAAGCAGCCTTCCTCGAAGGTGGCGCTCAGGGCCAGGGTCTCCAGCGGCATGCCGCCGATGATGAGCACGCCGTTCTGGCCGTCGACATGGCTGAGGCGGGTGCGGGCGGCCACCACCCCTTCGAGACCGGGAATGTATGCAGACATGGATCGACCATCCTTGGAGGACCGGCAAGCGGTAGCGGGGCAAAGATCGCGCCCGCAGGTGGTTCCCGAGCGGGCGCGATGGGGTCAAGCCTCTGGTTGGGGGCGGCGGCGTGGCGCCAACACCCCCATACTACTAAGATCCGGCCCCGGGGACAAATGGCAGACGCAGCGTGAAGCGGGCGCCCTGGCCCGGCCGGCTGTCCACCGTCAAGGAGCCGCCCTGGGCCACCGCCAGTTGGCGGGCGATGGTCAGGCCCAGGCCGCTGCCGCCGGTGTCGCGGCTGCGCGAGGGGTCCACGCGGTAGAAGCGCTCGAAGATCTTGTCCTGGTCCGCGGCGGCGATGCCGGGCCCGTCGTCGGCCACGACGATGTGCAGCCAGGCGCCCGCCGCATCCTCCTCCCGCCGGGCCTCCAGCCCGATCCGACCGCCGGAGGGTGCGTGGGTCAGGGCGTTGGCCAGGAGGTTGCGCAGGATCTGGGCCACCCGGTCGGGGTCCAGGCAGCAGACCCCCAGACCTTCGGCGAGCCCCGCTTCCAGCACCTGGTCCTTGGCCGCCGCCTGGGCCTGGAAGGCGTCCAGGCTCTGGCGCAGGAGGGGCTCCACCGGCGTCGGCCGCGGCGCCAGGCGCTGTTCGCCGGCCTCGGCCTGGGCCAGGACCTGCAGGTCGTCCACCAACCGTCCCAGGAGCCCCACCTCTTCGTGCAGGCTGGCGAGCTGTTCGGCCGTCGGCTCCAACACGCCGTCGCGCAAGGCCTCCAGGTAACCGCTGAGGTTCGCGAGGGGCGTGCGCAGCTCGTGGGCCACGTCCGAGACCAGGTTGCGCCGCAGGGCCTGCTGCCGCTCCAGGCTGGAGGCCATGGCGTTGAAGGCCTGGGCCAGCTGGCCGATCTCATCGTCCGAGCGGACGGCCACCCGCTGGCCCAGGTCGCCGGCCTCCAGGCGCCGGGCCGCGGCCGTCAGGGCCTCGACGGGGCCCAGCAGGCGCCGCGCCATGCCGGTGCCCAGGGCCAGGGCCAGACCGCCGGCCAGGAGGGCCGCGCCCAGCAGGGCATGGCGGAAGCTGCCCAGGAAACCGGCCTCGGGCTCCATGAGCAGCACGGAGCCGGCCGCTGCCGGGGCGATCTCCAGGCTGGCGCCCGGAGGGAGGATGCGTTCGATCTCCGTGGGATCGGCCGCGCCGTCGGCGGCTGTTGCCAGGGCCCTGTGCAGCGCTCCTCCGTCCAGGGCGGCGGCCTGCCCGCTGACCCTGAACTCCATGCGCAGGCCCTGGGCCTCGTCCAGGTGGCGCACCAGGGGCAGGGCCGCCGGCAGGCCGCCGCCCTGGCGGTAGACGAAGGTGACGATGTCCCCCATCCGTTTCGCCTCGGCGGCGTCGCCCTCGGCCACGAAGCGGTCGAAGGCCCGCCGGGTCTGCAGGCCGGTGAGCAGGGCCGCGGTCCCCAGCGCCAGGCCCACGGCGGCGGCGGTCAGGCCGAGGATCTTCAGGCGCAGGCTGGCGCGGATGCGGCCGCGGGCCGGCGACCCTGACCCATCCGACCGGGGGTGGTCCGGCGACCCCAACTTCCCTGACCGGGGATGGTCCATGTCCGCTAATCCTCCCTCAGGGCGTAGCCCACGCCGAAGACGGTACGGATCAGCCCCTGGCCGCCCGGCAGGGCCTCCACCTTGCGGCGCAGGTTCATGACGTGGACATCGACGGTGCGCTCCAGGCCTTCGTAGTCCAGGCCCCAGACGCGGGCGATCAGGTCGCCGCGGCCGAAGACCCGACCCGGCTCGGCCGCGAGACAGCCCAGGAGGGCGAACTCGCGCGGGGTCAAGGGCAGGGGGCGCCCCGCCAGCTCGACCCGGCGGCGCCCGAGGTCCAGGCGGAGGGCCCCGACGACCAAGGGCGCGGGCGCCGCCTCGTCGGCGCCGAGGGCGGGCTGGCCCATCGCGCCGGCCCGGCGCAGAAGGGCATGCACCCGGGCCATCAGCTCGCGCGGACTGAAGGGCTTGGCGACGTAGTCGTCGGCGCCCTGCTCGAGGCCGGCCACCTTGTCGTCCTCGGTGCTGCGGGCGCTCAGGAAGAGGATGGGCAGGCTGCTGTGTTCACGCAGGCGACGGCAGAGCCCCAGGCCGTCCAGGCCCGGCAGCATCAGGTCGAGGATGGCCAGGTCCGGCGTCGTCTCCCGAGCCAGGGCCAGGGCCTGCGCCCCGTCGGCGGCGGCCATCACCCGCAGGCCCTCGCGCTCCAGGTAGACCCTGAGAAGGGCGCGGGTCTTGGGATCGTCCTCCACCACCAGGACCAGGCAGCTCATGAGAGCGGACGCAGGGGCGAAGCCCGGCCGCCGGGGGGGCGGGCCGGGCCTCGTCATCAGCGGCGTCAGGGTCAGCGTCCGGCGCCGCCGGCAGCGCCGGCCGGTGCGGCCGGGGCCGCGGGCTGAGCGGGAAGGACCGGCATCGCAGGGATGGCCGGGAGGGCCGGCAGGTCCAGGCGCGCGCTGGCGGCATCGGCCTGGGCACGGCTCAGCCGCCCCGCGGTCACGGCGGCCTCCAGCACCGCTTCCACCGCCGCTCGGTCATCGGCGGAGAGCGGCTCGGGCAGCCTGAGGGTGAAGGGCTGCGCCTGGGCGCCGGCGACCATGCCGAAGACCAGGTCGGCCTCCTCGTGGGCCTCGCCCTGACCCTGGTCGTCACCGTGCGACCGGTGCAGCTCCATCATCCGCCCCAGGCCCTGCGGGCCGCCCAGCTTCAGGCTGAAGCGCAGGCCGCTGCCGGCGGCGCCTTCCTCGCCCAGCTCGATCTCCAGGGACTGGGCCTGGCGATCGGCCTCCTCGGCCGTCATCGCGCCGGCATCCACCCGCGCCTGGAGGCTGTCGCGCAGGGTCTTCCGGGCCTGGTCCTGCAGGGCCGCGCCCAGGTCCGCCAGTGCCCGGCCCTTGGCCTTGGCCAGGTCCGCGATGGTCTCCCCCTTGGCGAGGGCCTCGTGAAGCTCCTCGAGCGTGATCCCCAAGAGCTTGGCGAGACTGCCCTGGAGGTCCAGGGCCGCCAAGGGTCCGTGACCACCTTCCCCGAGCGGTCCGCCCTCCCAGTGGAACTGCAGGCCCGGCAAGGCCAAGGCACCCGCGGTGGCCGGCTGGAAGAGCATCGCCCCTTCGCCGCCGGCCAGCAGCTCCATGCAATCGCGTCGGGCCTTGTCGTCTGGCCCGGCGGCGACGGCGACCGTGACGCCGCTCTGGGTTTGGGACAGGGGCTTCGCCTGGCCGGACGGATCGTCCGCCTGGCCCGCGGCGGCAGCGGCCGGGCCGGAGCGATCCGTCGGTGGCGCCGCGGTGAGGACCCGGGCGAGATGACCGCTTTCCAGGAAGCGGAGGGCGACCATGCCGCCGATGGCGGCCAGGCCGAGCGCGGCCAGGCTCAGGGCACCGATCCAGGCGAACAAGCGACGCGACACCATGCTGCACTCCTTGGCAGGGGATGGGGCGGAATGGGGCGCGCACCGAGCGGGGCGCCGGGGTTGGCGGCCATTCTAGCCAGGGCCGATCAAGAAGCGATGAAGGTGGCGTCGGCGGCCGTCGGGAGGCGATCAGACCCGGCCGCCCCCCCCGCCGCGCAGCACGCCCTCGGCCACCCGCAGCGCCCCCAGGGTCACCCCCGCCGTGCTCTGCCCCGGGAAGATGCTGTCCCCCACCTGCCAGAGGTTGGGCAGGGCGCGCCCCAGGCCGCTCCGCGGTCCGCGCGCCCGCCAGAGCGAGCCGGCCGGGAAGCCGCCCACCATGCCGTCGGCGCGGCCGGTCCAATGGGCATAGGTGACCGGCGTGGCCGTGAGCGCCAGGCGGATGGCCCGGCGCAGGCCCGGCACGGCGGCCTCGGCGGCGTCGAGCATGGCCGCGGCGTAGGCCTCCTTGGCCCGGGCATAGGCCTGGCCGCCGTCGCCCTGGGCCCGCAGCCGCCACCAGGGCGCGAGGCGGGTGTGGGTGGAGAGGCTGGCCGCGCGCTGCCCGGCGGGGGCCCGGCTGCCGTCGGCGGCCGGGGCGATCGAGAGAAAGACCGAGTTGCCCTCGCCCAGGGGACGGTCCGATCGGGCAACCACCTGCTGGTGCTCGACCAGGCCCGGGGGGAGGGCGGCCGCGTCGAGGCCCAGGTGGAGCATCACCGCGCCCCAGGTGGGCGGCAGGGCCTGCAGTTCGCGCCTGAGGGCAGCCGGCGCGTCCTGGTCCAGCAGGCGGGCCAGGGACCAGGGCGTCAGGTTGGCCACCACGGCGTCGCAGGGCAGGCGGCGGGGGCCGCGGCGCCCCTCCTGGCCGAGGACGGCCCGCACCCGGCCGCCGGCCAGCTCAAGAGCCGTGGCCCGGTGCTTGAAGCGCAGGCTCCCGCCCCGGGCGCGGATCTGTTCGACCAAGGTCCAGGCCAGGCCGCCCATGCCGCCGCGCGGCACCTGCACGCCGCGACGCGGCAGGTCCAGGGCGGCGGCGCCGTAGAGCGCACCCGTGTCGTCGGCCAGGCATTGGGCGGCGATCAGGAGGCCGGCATCGACGAAGGTCCGGAGCAGCGGGTTTTCCGGAGGCAGCAGGGATCCCAGGCGGCGGAAGGCAAAGGGCAGGATGGCCAGGTGGCGGGGCCGGAGGCCTGCGGCCAGGGCCTGCAGCTCGGCCGGGCTCTGGGGCGGCCAGGGCAGGGGGCGCCGCGCCAGGTCCCAGCTGAGTTCGGCCAGGCGGGCCTGGCGCGCCCAGAAGGCCTCGGTCCCCGGGAAGGCGCGCTGCCGCTCGATCTCCCAGGCGGCGGGATCGGCCCATTGGCGCACCGGCTGCTGCCCGGGCAGGTGAACCTCCCAGGCCGGGTCGACGGGGATGAGGTCCCAGGTCAGACCCAGGCGGCGGGCCAGCAGCGCGTGCGGCCCCCCTTCCTGGAACCCTCCGGCCAGGGTGGCCCCGGCGTCGAAGCGGTAGCCGCGGTAGGGGAAGCTGCCGGCGCAGCCCCCGGGGTAGGCCTGGGCCTCCAGGACGGTCACCTGCCAGCCGGCGTCCAGCAGGAGGGCGGCCGTGCTCAGGCCGCCCAGACCGGCGCCGATGACCACCGCGTGCGGCGCGCTCAGCGCTCCGCCGCTCCGGGCGCTCCGGCGGCCGGCCCCAGCCAGCGCGCCAGCCAGCCCAGCACCTCGCCGTACCAGTGCCGGCTGTTGTGGGGCCTGAGGATCCAGTGGTTCTCGTCCGGATAGACCACCAGCCGGCAGGGCAGGCCGCGGGCCTGGTAGACGTTGTAGAGGCTGAGGCCCTGGTCGTAGGGCACGCGGTAGTCCTTGGCGCCGTGGATGATCAGCATCGGGGTCTTGAAGGCCGCCGCCCGGCGGATGGGGTTGAAGCGGTCCAGCCCCGCCAGGTCGCCCCAGAGCGAGCCGCCCATCGAGAGCTCGCGCCCCTGGGTGATGTCGGTGGCCATCTGGGTCTGGAAGTCGCAGACCCCGGCGTGGTTGACGATGGCCTTGAAGCGGTCGGTCTCGCCGGCCAGCCAGCTGACCAGGTAGCCACCGTAGGAGCCGCCGGCCAGGGCCAGGCGCGCGGGATCGGCCAGCCCCTGGGCGACCAGGTGCTCGGTGGCCGCCAGGATGTCCGCTGCCGGCTTCGCGCCCCACTGGCCCAGGATGCTGCGGGTGAAGGCCTCGCCGAAGCCCGTGGAACCGTGGAAGTTCACCAGCGCCACCCGGTGGCCGGATCCGGCGAAGACATGCGGGTTCCAGCGCCAATGCCATTGGTCGCCGAAGACCCCGTGCGGTCCGCCGTGGACCAGGTGGACCAGGGGCAGGGGGCCGGCCGGGGCCTCGGCGGGGCTGAGGACGAACATCTGCACCGCCGCCCCCTCGGCGCCGCTGAAACGCTGTTCGTCCACCGTCGCCAGGGCGACGCCGGCCAGGCCCGCGGCGCAGAAATCGGAGAGCTGCCGGCCCTCGCCCGTCGCCGGGTCCCAGCACCAGGCCTCCGGGGGTTCGGTCAGGGATTCGCGGCTGCAGTAGACCCTGCCTGCCGCCACCGCCAGGCGCCCGAACCAGCCGCCGCGCAGGACCTCCCGCGGCCGGTGCGCCGCCGGATCCTCCCAGGCCCGGTCCAGGTCCAGGCGGTAGAGAACCTTGCGCGCCTGGTCCTCGGCGGCGACCAGGAGGGTGTCGTCGTCCAGGAAGGCCCAGTCGTCGGCCGAGGCGTCCCAGCCGTCCGCCAGGACCCGCCGCTCGCCGCTCCGGCGGTCCAGGGCCACCAGGCGCACCGGGTCCGCATAGAAGCCGATCTGTCGCTGGATGCCGTAGACCAGCCAGCGCCCCGCCGGCGAGTAGACCGCCCGGGAGGCCGGGCCCGGATGCTCAGGATCCAACAGCCGCGGGGCCTCGGGGGCCTCGCCGGGGGCGGGCAGGCTGAGGGTGTAGACGCCGAAGACGAGGGGGCTGTGCGGCGGCTGCGAGCGGCAGGCGTTGAAGGCGATCTCCCGGCCGTCGGGGCTGACGGCCAGGCTGTCGGCCACGTCCATCAGGCCCATCCAGCGGTCCATGCCCGGACAGAGGTCGGTCAGCTCGCCCGTCTCCGTGTCCAGGAGCATCGGGTGGTGGAGGCGGCCGTCGCAGAGCCAGCGGTCCCAGTAGCGGTAGACCCGGTCCTCGGTGACCAGGGCCGACACCGGATCGCGCGTGCGCTCCGCGAGGCGCTCGGCCACCGCGGCCAGGTCGGGGGCCCCGGCCAGGAAGCCGGCCAGGACCACCAGGTGCCGGCCGTCGGGCAGCCAGGCCAGGGCGGCGGCACCCAAGGGCAGGTCCGTGACGCGTCGGGCTTCGCCGCCGTCCAGGGGCAGGAGGTAGACCTGGGCCTGGTCGGCAAAGCGAAGGGCTCCCGCCCCGTCCTTGGCCGCGCCGGGCTTGCGCAGGAAGGCCACGCAGCGGCCCTGGGGATGAAGGGCCGGCGCCGTGGCCCCTTGCCCCTCGGCCGTCAGGGCCTCCGGCGCCCGGCCCTCGCGGAGGCGCCAGAGGCGGCTGCTGCCCTCGGTCGCCTCCGGGGCATAGGTGGTCACCGGTACGATCGACCAGCCGCCGTCCGGGGCTGGCAGGGGGGACGAGACGCGGGGCAGGCGCCAGAGCGCCGCCGCGTCCAGGGGCGGGCGGGGGGCGGAATCGTTCATGTTGAAACCCTCAGGGAGCCGCGTCGTCCGCGGCCGGATCCAGGAGCTGCACCCGCCCGATCTCCAGCAGGCCGTCCTGGGACGCGGTGTCGCCCGCCGGGGCCAGGCGGCGACCGGTCAGCGGGTGGTAGAGGCCCACCAGGAGGCGGTAGGATCCCGGCGCCAGGTTCGCGGTCTCCAGGCGATGGGGGTCGACGATGACCTCGTCGCGCAGCCAGGTGCTGCCGGGGCGGGCCCCCTCGGCCGGCGGACCGTCGTGCTGGGCCAGCACCTTGCCGCTCTCGTCCATCAGCTGGACCGTCACCTGGTGGTCGATCGGCACCGGGACCACCACCCGCCAGCCCAGGCGCAGGTCCAGGGCCTGACCGGGCGATCCCCGCCAGACGGCGGGCAGGTCGGTGCCCAGCAGGCGGACCACCTGGCCGAAGGGCTGGTCCAGGCGCCGCAAGGTCAGGCCGGCCGGCAGCGCGAAGATCGCCCCCACCTGGGTCTGCGGCGCCAGGCTGACCGTCCCCAGGTCGAAGCCTTGCGGGGCAGGGCCTGCGGCGCTCCCTTCCCACTGGGCCCGCAGGCGGTAGGTGCCAGGGGGCGCTGCCGCCTCGGTGGGCAGGAAGACGCGGTCCCGCTGCAGGTAGGGCTCGCCACCCCGCGGCTGGGGGGGGGTGACGGGCCAGTCGGCGGCCAGGCTGCCGTCCTGGTCCCGGCTGAGGCTGAGGCGAAGGCTGCCGGCCGCCGGGGCGCCCCCTTCGGCAGGGACGGCCCACCACAGGTCCAGGGGCAGGCCCGCGCCGGCCGGCAGGTCCGCGGCGGGCAGGGGCCCGCGCCCCAGGAGCGGCGCCGCGCCCGCCTGTCCGCGCAGGTCCAGGCCCAGGACCGAGGCCGGCAGGCGATCGGCGGACCCCGTCCAGGGTTCCACCGTCAGGGCGCCCAGCACCAGGCTTCGGCCCAGAGGGCTGCCGTCCGCGGTCAGGGCATCCAGGCTGCGCCCCCCCGGACCATAGAGCCCCAGCACCAGGTCGTAGCTGCCGGCCGGCAAGCCCGGCGGAAGGTCCAAGGTCAGCCGGCCGCCGCTCAGCTCGCCGGGCCGCCAGGCGCTGGTCGGCCGGCGGTACAGCTTCAGGGCCGAGGGGTCGGACGCGAAGAGGCCCTCGTCCACCTGGGCCCATTGCAGGCCCGCGGCGTCGATCAGGCGGAGGGTGAGGCCCAGGTCCTCGGCCAGGGCCGGCTCGTCGGCGGTCGGCGCCTGCCAGGCCAGGGACAGGGTCAGCCGCTCGCCGGCCCGGGCCTGGGCGCGGTCGGGCGCCGCCGCCAGCAAGCGGGGGCCGCCCTGGAAGCGGGCCCGGGTGGGCAGGGGGCGCTCCTTGGCGGCGTAGACCTCGTAGCGCTGGACATCGCGCTGGAAGACGCCCGCCGGCGGGCCGTAGCCATCGGCCAGCCAGGCATCGAAGGCCGCGCGGTCCGCGCCGCGGAAGAAGCGGGTGTGGGCGTACTCGGGATCGGTGTCCAGGACGACCAGGGGCGGACGGCGGTCGCCCAGCTCCCGCGCCAGGCGCTCCCAGGTGATCTGGCCGCTCTGCGCCGCCCCGGCCGAGAGGGAGGCCGCGGCGTAGGTGGTGGGGCGGCGGGCGTAGAAGTTCAGCTCCGAGTAGTCCGAGAGCAGCAGGTCGTCCGGGCCGGTCAGCACCTGGACGAAGGCCGCCAGGGCCCGGGTGCCGGTCTCCCGGCCATGGGCCACGTCGCGGTTCCAGAGGCCCCAGGGCAGGAGCAGGGCGGCCGCCACCGCGGCCACGCCCCAGGCCGGCGCCCCCTCCCCCTCCCCGGAGCGACGGACCTGGCGCGCCAGGTCCCGCAGGGCGAGGGCGCAGAGGGTGGCCAGGGCCGGCACCAGGTAGAGCAGGTGGCGGCTGTACTTCTCGCGCGAGAGCAGTCCGAAGGCCAGCAGGGTGGGGAGCTGGCCGGCCAGGAGCAGGACCTGCCGGTCGCCGCGCCGCCAGGCCGCGTAGGCCGCCGCGAAGGCCGGCAGGGCCAGGAGGGCGTTGCCGGGCTCGCGCAGGGCACGCAGCAGGAAAGCGCCGGTGCTGCGCAGGACATCGCCCCAGGCCTGGCCCTGGTTCTGCATCGTGTGGTGCAGGACCACGTCGTCCACCACCTGGCAGCCCAGGGCCTGGAAGGCCCCCATCACGCCGCCCAGCAACAGCAGGCAAGGAAGGAGGCAGGCCAGCAGGTCGCCGCCCAGGGCCCGCCACGGGCGCGCGCGCCGATGGGCGTCCCAGAGCAGCCAGAGCAGACAGCCGCCGAGGGCCAGAGGGCCGAAGAGCTTGCTGAGGGTGGCCAGTCCGAAGGCCGCGCCGGCGGCGGCAAGCCAGGCCCGCCGCGGCGGATCCATGTGGCCCGGGCGCGGAAAGACCGCCCGGCCGAAGAGGTAGACGCCCAGAGCGGCCGCGGCCAGCATGAAGGGGTCCGAGCGGTAGGTCCGGCCGTGCAGGAAGACCTCAGGCTGCAGGAGCAGGGCGAGGGCCGCCAGGAGGGCCACCGCCGGACCGAAGAGGCGCCGCGCCGTCAGGTAGGTCCAGAGGCCGGCGCTCAGGGTGAGGCCGGCGGCCAGGGCGCGGGCCGGCCAGACCTCGGGGCCCCACCAGCGCATGAGCAGGCCGCCAGGGTAGAGAAAGGCCGGCAGCTGGGGGGTCAGGAAGTCGCAGTAGGGGACCTCACCCAGGGCGATGCGCCAGGCGGCGTAGAGGTAGGAGCCCTCGTCGTCGTTGATCAGGTAGGCGTCCAGCCCGCGCAGGTAGAGGCGGGCGAGGAGCAGGGCCGCCAGCAGGGCCAGGGCCTCCCAGCGGTAAGGCCGGAGGCGCCGGAGGCCGAGAGCGGGCGTCATGCCGCCTCCGCGGGCTCAGCGGCGACCGGCCGCGGCGGGGGGAGCAGGCTCAGGAGGCCCCCCAGGGTCAGCAGGGTGAGGAGGGGCACGAGGGGCACGCGGTAGCGCGCCTCGGTGTTGGTGACCAGGCAGACCAGCACCTGGCTGGCGACGGCCAGCTGCAGCAGCAGGCGGGCGTGCCAGTCGCGGCGCGGCCGGATGAGCAGCGAGAGGAGCGCCCCGAAGAGCACGGTGGGGTACAGCCAGGCGTCCCAGGGCGTGTGCATCAGGGCATGCGAGACCTTGTGGCCCTCCTTGGCCGCCAGGAAGACCCGCAGCTTGCGCCCGAAGATGCGCGGCAGGTCCTCGGGATGGGCTCGCATGTAGTCAAGGGCCGCGCGGCGGAAGGCCGCCTGCTCCTCCAGTTCGCCCAGGCCCAGGGCATCGATGCTCTCCTCCGTGGGCAGGTCCTGGGGGGCCGAGAGGCCCTCCACCTTGACGATGCTGTTGTAGAGGGTGAAGCCGCTGTTGCTGGAGATGGGGATCAGGCGCCCGTGGAAACGCCAGTTGCGCCAGGTCACCGGGCCGATGGCCAGGGCGATGCCCAAGGATGCCGCCGCCAGGTGCCGCCAGCGCCCCTGCAGCCGGGGGGCCACCAGCAGCCACAGCAGGTAGCCGGGCACCAGGAAGATCACGAAGGGCCGGGTGAGGTTGGCCCAGCCCAGGACATAGGCAGCCAGGAAGCTGAGCCAGGACCGGCCGCCTCGGCGGGCCAAGAGGGCCAGGGTCAGGAAGGAAAGGCCGAGGAAGAGGTAGACCGTCTCGGAGAGCAGCCGACCCACGAAGGACAGGAGGAAGTCGTAGCGGGCCATGAGCAGGGCGGCGGCCAGGCCGACGGCCCGCCCGCCCAGCCCCCCCCAGACCAGGATCCCCAGGGCGTAGAGGAGGAGGAGGCTGGCCGTGTCGATCCAGGCCTGGGTCAGGCGCACGGCGGGCCAGTTCTCGACCCCCGCAGCACGGTAGATCACCCCCAGGAAGAGGGCATAGCCCGGCGGGCGGTGGGTGAAGCTGCCCAGGGGATGCCAGGGAAAGGCCTTCTCCCGGGGTTCGGCGCCCTGGCCCTGGGCCCAGGGGACGGCGTAGCGGTTGTAGAGTTCCTCCTCCGCCTGGGGCGGAGCGGTGTAGGCCCGCGCCGCCTCCAGGCGCGGCGGCAGCCCCAGGGCCACGATCAGCCCCAGGGCCGCCAGGTCGATGAAGAGGAGGCGTGCCGGCCCTGAGGCGGCCGGCTTCAGCTGGGCCATGTCTGAGACGCCCCGTCGGCGGGCTTCAGGGCCCGAGAACCTTGTCGTAGTGGAGCAGGTCCACCAGGCGATGGAGCAGGAAGCTGCGGCCGTCGGGGGCCAGGCTGAGGCCCTTGAAATCCTTCAGGGTCTTGGGCCCCTGGACCCAGGTGCTGCCGCGGTTGGCCGACCAGAAGACGCCTGCGTCGCCCGCCGCCACGACGACGGCCGTGGTGAAGGGCTGGGTCAGCGAGCGCGCGGCCACGCCATGGACGGGCTGGCTGGGCAGCCCCGTCGGCTTGGTCCAGGTCTTGCCGCCATCCGTGGACACCGCCAGGCCGCGTTCGGTACCGGCGAAGACACGCAGCGGATCGGCCCCGGCCAGCACCGTCGCCAGGTCGTGGACCGGCATCTGGCGCAGGGCGGACGACTGAACGGCCTCCCAACTCGCGCCCCGGTCCCGGGACACCCAGAGCGACCAGGGCTGGGCCGAGCGCTCGGCTTCGGGGATGTCCAGGGCCACGAAGACCGTGCCGTCCTGGGCGTAGCCGCTGGAAACCACGACAGCGCTCCAAGGGTGGGCCGGCAGCGCAGCACCGATCGGCGTCCAGCTTTCCCCGCCATCCGTCGACACCTGCCCGCCGGCGAAGATCGTGCGGTCCTGGGCGAAGGCCGGCGAGAGGGCCAGGGCCCGGGCCGGGGCCGGGCCGCCCAGCTTGCGCCAGGTCCGACCCGCATCCTGGCTGCTCCACACCCCATCCGCCAGGCCGGCGAAGAGGACGCCCGCGCCGCCTTCCGCCTGGCGCAGTTGGTGGATCACCTGCTCCCCGCCGCGCGGCAGGCTGCCGGTGGCGGTGGCCGCCGTCCAGGTGCGGCCCAGGTCCTCGCTGCGGTAGAGGCCGCTGGCCCGGGTGCCTGCCAGCACGGTCCGTCCGTCCGCCAGGTGAAGGAGGGCGGTGGGCTCACCGCTGCCCAGGCTCTGGTCGGAGCTCCTGTGCGCGGCCGGGTCCCAGGCGGCGCGCTCGCTGCCATCGGCCCCCTCGACCAGGCGGCCCGACCAGATACCGTCGCCGTCGGTGCTCAGGAAGAGCTCGCGCGAGCCGCGGTAGCGCTCCACCGGCCCCATTCCTTGGGCCCGGTAGAGGGCCGGCAGGGAGAGGGCCGTCGGGCCCTTGCTGGGATCCCAGTTGTAGGGGGCTTCGTTGCCCGGCACACCGAAGTCGCGCGACAGCGCGGCCCCCGTCCCCAGGATGCCGGCGGCGCCGTCCACCCAGGACCAGGTCTGGCCCCCGTCCTGGGACAGGGCGCCGATCTTCCCCGGGGCATCGACGGCGGCCAGGAGCACCGGGTCGTAGGGCCAGGCGTTGGACACGGCCAGGTCCCGGATCCTGCCGCCGCTGAAGGGCAGCTTGCGCCAGGAGAGGCCCTTGTCGTCCGACCGGTAGAGGCCGTCCTGGTTGAAGGCGAAGACCGTGGGATCGTCGGCATCGTAGGGCAGCTGCCGGTCATCCCCGAACTCGCGTGGGAAGACGATGCCCTGCTCCTCCGGCCGACCGCCGGCCGGGCCGAAGCGCGGCGCTCCGTCGGCGACTGCCGCCACGCGCTGCCAGGTCTGGCCTGCGTCCTGCGAGCGGTAGACCCCGTCGTCGGCGCCGGCCAGCACCAGCTCGTCGATGACCACGTTGGGGGAGAAGGCCGCCGCCCCCACCTGGTGGACCTCTCCCGCCCGCAGAACGGCCTGGCTCCAGCGGCCGCGCGCGCGGTCGTAGCGATAGAGCAGCCAGTCCGGCAAGGTGATCGCCATGGCCTGGCCATCCCGCGCGTAGTTCTCGGACACGGAGAGGAAGCGCGACCGGGCGCCGGGCTCCAACGCCACCGGTGACCAGCTGCGGCCGAGGTTGTCCGAGCGGTAGGCCTTGCCGTCGGCGTCGTTGACCAGCAGCACGCCGTTGGAGCTGGCCACCAGGTGCCTCAGCGCCAGCGGGCTCTCCACCGGCGTCCAGCCCTGGCCACGGTCCGCGCGCAGCAGGCGACCGCCCACGGTGATGACCTGCTGCCGGTCCTTGGACAGGGGCGAAGCGGTGGGCAGATCGAAGCTGTCGATGCCGTAGAAGGCCCCGCCCGGCAGGACCGCGGCCGCGAAGTCCTCGGGGACCGGGGTGGCCTCCTGCTGCACACCATCGGCGGCCTCCACCGGGACGGCCCGGCTGCTGCCGGCCGGCAAGGCCAGGCTCGTCAGGGCCCAGCCCAGGGCCGCTGTGCCCAGCAAGGCCCGTCGCAGGTCGCTGTTTCGCATCTTGGCTCCTCCTCGGTGGTGGATGGTCGAGCGCCCGATCTTCCCTTGCCTCGGGACCCGCATCCCTGGGGACGCGTCGGTCCGTGGCGCCCAGGATGGTGACCCGAGGCTCAGGCCGCCGGGTGGTCGAGCACCTCGCGCACGGCGTAGATGGGCTTGTTCTGCGACTCGTAGTAGGTGCGGACGATGAGCTCGCCCAGGAAGCCCATCGAGATGAACTGGACCCCGAGGATCATGAGCAGGACCCCGAGGAGCAGGAGGGGGCGGCTCCCGATGTTCTGGCCCAGGACCAGCTTCTCCCAGGTCAGGTAGAGCCCGGTCAGGAAGCCCAGGCCCAAGGAGGCGATCCCCATGCCGCCGAAGATGTGGATGGGGCGGGTGGCGTAGTTGAGCAGGAAGTGCAGGGTCAACAGGTCCAGGAGCACGCGGGGGGCGCGGCGCAGGCCCTTGCCGTACTTGGACTGCCCGTGGGCCCGGGCGTGGTCCCGCACCGGCACCTCGCCCACCCGGACGCCGTACCAGCTGGCCACCGCCGGGATGAAGCGGTGGAAGTTGCCGTAGAGCCGGGTGTTCTTGAGCACCTCGGCGCGGTAGGCCTTGAGCGAGCAACCCGTGTCCTTGAGGCTGATGCCGGTCAGGCGCCGCATCACCAGGTTGCCCAGCTTGGACGGGATCCGGCGCAGCAGGAGCGGCTCCTTGCGGTCCTGGCGCCAGCCGCTGACGATGTCGAAGTCGCCGCGGTCCATCTCGGTCAGCAGGGCGCCCACGTCGTCGGGGTCGTTCTGCAGGTCGGCGTCCATGGTAACGATGACCGCTCCCCGGGCGGCGTCGAAGCCGGCGGCGAAGGCCGGGGTCTGGCCGAAGTTGCGCCGGAAGCGGATCACGCGGAAGCGCGCGTCGGCCTCGTGGACCTTGCGCAGGGCGGCGAAGGAGCCGTCGGACGAGCCGTCGTCCACCACGACCACCTCCCAGGAGCGGCCCAGCTTCGTCAGCGCCTCCGTCAGCCGCCGGGCCAGCTCGGGGATGGTTTCGGCCTCGTTGTAGAGGGGGATCACCACGCTGAGGTCGGGACCGGCTTCCGGGGGCCGAAGCTCCGGCCGGTGCAGGGTATCCGTCACGGATCGCTCCAAGGATGGGTGGCCATCAAGGGGCCTGGCCTGCCAGCCGCGCCGCTTGCCAGGCCACCTGGGCCCGGAGGCCTTCCTCGATGCCCACCCGCGGCTCCCAGCCCAGCAGCCGCCGGGCCTTGCCCGTATCGGCCAAGGCATGCTGCTGCTCGCCGGGCCGCGCCGGCCCGTGGACGACCTCTGCCCGGCGGCCGGTGATGGCCTCGATCAGGGCCAGGGCCTCGAGGGCCGACACCACCTCGCCGCCCCCGATGTTGAAGGTCTCGCCGACCAGGCCTTCCCGCGGCCCCTGGGCGAAGGCGGCCACCGTGGCGGCCACGCAGTCGCCCACGAAGGTGTTGCCGCGGGTCTGGCGACCGTCCCCGGCGATGGTGATCGTCTGGCCGCGCAGGACCCGTTCGATGAAGATGTGGTAGCCCATGTCCGGCCGCTGCCGGGGACCGAAGATCGAGAAGTAGCGCAGCACGGTGGCCTTCAGCCCGTGGTTGGCGGCGTAGGCGTGGACCAGGTTCTCGGCGGCCAGCTTCGTCACCCCGTAGGGCGAGATGGGCTCCGGCCGCCGGGTCTCGTCACCGGACGAGTCGCGCCCGTAGACCGAGGAGGTGGACACGTGGACCAGGTGGGGAAGGTCCACCTCCACGGCAGCCGCCAGGAGGCGCTGGGTGGCCAGGATGTTGCAGTCCTGGTAGGCACGGAACCAGGTCCAGGAGCGCAGGAGGCCCCCCATGGCCGCCAGGTGGAAGACACAGTCGGCGCCCGCCAGCAAGGGGGCCAGCTCAGCCTCTCGGAGGTCCTCCTCGGCCAGGCGGAAGCCGGGCTGCGCGCGCAAGGCGGCCAGGTTGGCCTCCTTGGTCGCGCGCTCGTAGTAATCCGTGAAGCAGTCGATGCCCAGCACCTGGTGGCCGGCCGCAACCAGGGCCTCGCTGAGGTGGCTGCCGATGAAGCCCGCCGCGCCGGTGACCACGCAGCGGCGCGAGGAAGCCGCCGCAGGAGCGGCCGTTGGCAGGGCGGCCGCGTCGAGGGCGGCCTCGGGCCGGGCGGGGGCGTCCATCGCTCCGGATTGTAGCCCGGCCGGGCGCCGGGGGTCTATTCGAGGATCCAGGTATCGATGGCCCGCTGGTAGCTCACGAAGTCCGCGGGCGCGAACCAGAGGTCCAGTTCCCGCGCGGCGGACTCGGGTCCGTCCGAGGCGTGGACCAGGTTGCGCCCGACCATGAGGCCGAAGTCCGCGCGGATGGAACCCGGCGCTGCCTCGGCCGGCCGCGTGCCGCCTACCGTCTGCCGCACGGCGGCGATGGCTCCCGGACCTTCGGCGGCCATCACCACCACCGGGCTGGCGACGATGTAGTCGATCAGGCCCTGGTAGAAGGACTTGCCCTCGTGCTCGGCATAATGCCTGGCCGCCAGGTCCCGCGGGACGCTCATCAACTTGAGCGCGGCGATCTTGAGGCCGCGACGCTCGAAGCGGGTGATCAGTTCGCCAGTGAGCCCGCGCTGCACGGCGTCGGGCTTGAGGATGATCAGGGTGCGTTCCATGGCTGCGTTCTGTCCTTTGCAGGCGATGTCTTGTCGCTGGGTTGCGACCGATGGCCGCCGGGCGATGATAGGGCTGGCCCGGCCCCGCTCCAAATCGTCCACACCATTCTTTTAAGGCAATCAGCAGAACTTTAAGTGATTTTATGTCTTGACATGACGGGTCCCTTCTGCTAAGATGCCCGCCCAAGTATTAAGCTTTGGTGACTCGACAACGCTCCTCGCCGGTCCATTGCACCGGGCGCAGCGGGCGCCTTGTCGGGACATGATCCGTACCCGTATCAGGAGGAAGACAGACCCGATGACCAGCATCTATCCCTGCCGGAGGTTCCTGGCCGCCCTTCCCATCGTCGCCCTCTTGGCCGCGGGTACCGTCCTGCCCGGCCAGGCCCAGGGCGGCGCCTCGGTCGCCGTCTCGCCCGCCACCTCGCAGTTGGCCTGCGGCGAGACCCAGGCGGTGGACATCCGCATCAACAACGTGCAGGACCTCTTCGGCGTGGACATCAGCGTGAGCTTCGATGCGAACGTCGTCGAGGTGGAGGATGCCGACGCCGCGGCGCCCAACGTCAACATCAGCCCGGGCGACCTGCCTGCCGTGGCCAACAACCAGGGCATGGTGCAGACGAACAAGGCCGACAACGGCAGCGGCATCGTCAGCTACGCCGCCATCCGCGTGAACCCGGCGCCGGCCCAGTCGGGCAGCGGGGTCATCGCCCAGATCCGCTTCAAGGGCAAGGCCGCGGGCAGCAGCGCCATCACCCTCGAGTCGGTGATGCTGGCCAACAGCAGCGCCAGCCCCATCGCAGCCGACCTCAGCAACGGCAGCCTGACCGTGACCTGCGACGGCAGCCCGCAGCCCACCCGCCCCGCGGCCACCAGCCCCGCGCCGACGACGGCCCCGCCCGGGCGCACGCCGGGCACCCCGCGGCCGACCGTGGCTCCCGGCCGCACGCCGGGCAGCGGCGGTGGCGGCTACGGCAAGCCCACCGGCTGCACCCACGTGGTCAAGCTCGGTGAGTCGCTCTACGGCATCGCCCGCCTGTACGGGGTCAGCGCGGCCGAGATCGCCGCGGCCAACGGCATCCGCAACCCGGACTACATCCGCGCCGGCCAGACCCTGCGCATCCCCGGCTGCGGCACGGGCGGCCAGCCGGGCGGCCAACCCGGCGGGCAGCCGGGCGGCGACTGCTGGACCTACGTGGTCAAGCCGGGCGACACCCTCTCCGGCATCGCCTGGAGCACCGGCGACAGCGTGGCGGGCATCGCCGGCCGCAACGGCATCCTCAACCCGGAGCGGATCTACGCCGGCCAGCGCCTGACGGTCTGCGCCGGTGGCTACGGCAAGCCGGGCGGGGGCAGCGGCGGTTACCCGGGCAAGCCCGGCGGGAAGTGCCGCTACACCCACGTGGTGAAGCCGGGCGAGTCGCTCTCCGGCATCGCCTGGCGCTACGGGATGGCCTCTTCGGTCCTGACGGCGGCCAACGGGCTCTCCAACCCCAACCTGATCTACCCCGGCCAGGTGCTCTGCATTCCCTGAGCAGGGCCGGCCGCAAGGGCCGGAACCAAGGCGTTTCCGTCTCGAGGGCGGGCTCCGTGGAGCCCGCCCTCGCCGCATCCCCCGCTTCCGTGAGGTGACGACCATGCCCTCCTTCGATCGCTCCCGCGCCCTGTTCGAGCAGGCCCGGCAACTGATGCCCGGCGGCGTCTCCAGCCCCGTCCGGGCCTTTCGGGCCGTGGGCGGCACGCCCCTCTTCGTCGAGCGGGCCGAGGGCGCGCGGTTCTGGGACGCAGACGGAAACGCCTACATCGACTACGTGGGTTCCTGGGGTCCCATGATCCTGGGCCATGCCCATCCGGCGGTGGTCGAGGCCATCCGCCGGCAGGCCGGCCTGGGCAGCAGCTTCGGCGCCCCCACCGCCCTGGAGTCGAAGCTGGCCGAGCGCATCCAGAAGGCGATGCCCGGGCTGGAGCGGTTGCGCTTCGTCAACTCGGGGACCGAGGCCACGATGAGCGCCCTGCGCCTGGCCCGGGCCTGCACCGGCCGCCGCCTGCTGCTCAAGTTCGCGGGCTGCTACCACGGCCACGCCGACAGCTTCCTGGTGGCCGCCGGCTCCGGCGTGGCCACCCTGGGCCTCCCCGATTCGCCGGGCGTGCCCACCGCCGTGGCCGCCGACACCCTGACGGTGCCCTTCAACGACCTCGCCGCCACCGCCGCCGCCTTCGCCGCGCACCCCGGGGCCATCGCGGCGGTCATCGTCGAGCCGGTGGCCGGCAACATGGGCTTCG
>WBZV01000297.1_pt1 | contig 32048 bp, 25 predicted proteins | sample 5204221 | NCBI WGS metagenome assembly WBZV01 (sample SAMN12344360, study PRJNA552823) | activated sludge metagenome | biome: Activated sludge suspended growth; feature: Nitrification reactor; material: Wastewater; isolation source: activated sludge from nitrification reactor of wastewater...
AGCCTACCTCATCACGTCGGCGTCGCGCACTTCGGTCCAGTACATCCAGATCAGGGAGACCCAGACCACGCCGTACATGAGCATGAAGCAGGAGGAGCGGACCCCGGTGAGGTCCACCAGGGCGCCGAACATGATGGGCAGCAGGAAACCGCCCATGCCGCCGGCCAGGCCGACGATGCCGGAGATGACGCCGATGTTCTTGGGGTAGTCGTCGGAGATGTACTTGAACACCGAGGCCTTGCCCACTGCCATGGCGACGCCGACGGTAAACATCAGAGCGGTGAAGACGGTGGGGCTGAGGGCGATGTTGTAGGTCTGCGGCCCGCTCACCGTCTTGATGGTGAATTCGGTCTGCGGATAGGAAAGAATGAACAGGCAGATCCAGCACACCCAGAGCACCCACCAGGTCACCTTGTGGGCACCGAACTTGTCGGAGAACCAACCGCCGAGGGCACGCAACACGCCCCCCGGCAGGGAGAAGCAGGCGGCCAGGAAGGCGGCGGTCTGGAGGGTGAAGCCGTACTCCTGGACGTAGTACTTGGTCATCCACAGAGCCAGGGCGACGTAGCCCCCGAAGACGATGGAGTAGTACTGACAGATCTTCCAGACATTGGGATCCTTCAACGCCGCCAGCTGCTGGCCGACGGTGACGTTGGACTCCACCCGGTGGGCAGGATCGCTATAGGAAAGGAACCAGAAAGCCAGGGCAGTGACCAGCATCATGGCCGAGAACACCGTCGGCACCATGGTCCAGCCGTAGGCGACGACGAGGGACGGGGCGAGCAGCTTGGTGAGCGCCGCGCCGGCGTTGCCGGCACCGAAGACGCCCATGGCAAAGCCCTGGTTTTTCTTTTCGAACCAGCGGGCGCAGTAGGCGATGCCCACCGAGAAGGAGCCGCCGGCGACGCCGACGAACAGCCCGGCCACCAGGAACTGCCAGTATTCGGTGGCGTGGCCGATGAGGTAGATGGGGATGACCGTAGCCATCATGATGGCGAAGAACACCGGGCGACCACCGAACTTGTCGGTCATCATCCCCAGCGGCAGGCGGATCAGGGAGCCGGTGAGCACCGGCATCGCCGCCAGGATGCCGAACTGGGTTTCATTGAGCCCCAGTTGCTGCTTGATCGGGATGCCGATCACCGCGAACATCATCCACACCATGAAGCACACCGTAAATGCCAACGTGCTCATGACCAGAACCGACATTTGTTTCGTTTTTTGGCTTGCCATCGCTGTCCCCGAATGCGCACCGAACCACCTCGTCCGGCGCCGGCAAGATTAATGGCGACGGGGCCTTGCGCCCATTCCTCATTGGTAGGGTCGGCGCAAGGCATCGGTGGGGGTCGGAGCTAGACGGGTCTGACTACGCTTCCGCTCGCTCGTCGAAGGAGCGGACTACGCTGATACGGCAATCGAATAGCCCCTTGGAACCAGGCCGATTCGCAGACAAGCGTCAATCGGCGTAGTTCTTACGGTGGATCACCGCTGCCGCGGCACGTCGGCCGCGAAGGGGGAAGGTGCTTGGAAGGAGCCGGCCGGGGTAATCCCCCACTGGCCACCGCAGGCCCCCGAGGGCAGGTTCGGCGGCCGTCCGCCTGTCGCCGACGGATCAGGCGCGCTCGCCGAATCCGTGCTCGACGGCGTAAAGAGCAGCTTGGACGCGGCTGCTGAGGCCGAGCTTCTTGAAAATGTTCTGCACGTGAATCTTGACCGTGCTCTCCGCCAGGGAGAGAAAGCGAGCGATTTCCTTGTTGCTGTCGCCCCGCGCGAGGCAGCCGAGAATCTCGCGCTCCCGCGGCGAAAGCTTGTCGTGTTCGGCGGCTGGCAGCGCCCGTGTCTGTCCGCGCACGCCCTGCACCAGTTTGGCAGTCATCTGCGGTGACACCACCGATTCCCCGGCCACCGTGCGACGAATGGCGTCTATGAGGGCCTCCGTCTCGATGTTCTTGAGGAGATAGCCGGAAGCGCCCGCCCGCAAGGTATTCACCAGGTCTTCCGCATCTTCGGAGACAGTGAGCATGAGCACCCGCGTCTCCGGCACCTCCTCGACGATGAGGCGCACGGCCTCTCCCCCGGAAACACCCGGCATGTGCAAGTCGAGCAGGACGACGTCGGGCTTCAGGGACTTGGCCCGCTTGATGCCCTCCAGGCCATCGCCGGCCACGTCGACCACCTCGAAATCTTCCTGACGCTGGAGCAACGACTTGATGCCGCTTCGAAAAAGAGCGTGATCATCGACGATGAGCACCCGGATACTGTCAGACATTTAAGCTGCCTCCATTTTCAGACGGGGCAACCAGAGGGAAACCCGTGTCCCCTGCCCCGCCGCTGAATCCACCAAAAATTGCCCCCCTACCCGCTGGGCGCGCTCCTGCATGATCTTGAGGCCGATGTGGCGCTCGGCATGGGGTGCCGGTGCCCCAGCCTGATCAAAGCCGACGCCGTCGTCCTCGACGACGATTCGCACCCCCATGAGACTGCGCTCGACCACCACCTTCACCCTTTGCGCCCGGGCGTGCTTGCGAATGTTGGAGAGCGACTCCTGCACGATGTGAATCACCTGGATCTGCTCCTCGGCGGGCATGGAAAGCCCGCTGGCTTCGTCCACATCGTGCGTGATGACCATGGCGGTCAGTTGCTCTCGGCTCCAAACCTCCATCAGCACTTCCTGAAGGTCCCAGCGTGTCAGGGAGTCCAGCATGCCGAAAGGCTCGTCCAGGAGCAGAAGCTTCGGGGACAGCGCGAAGGCACGGGCGATACCGACCCGCTGCTTCATACCGTTCGACAATTCGCCTGCCTTCTTGTCCATCGCGTCGGCCAAGCCGACCCGGCTCAGGAAATGGGTGACGATATCGCGCCGCTCGGCCTTGGTGGCGTGCGGATAGACCTGCTCGACACCCAGGCTGACGTTTTCGAATGCGCTCAGCCAGGGAATCAGGCTGGGCGCCTGGAAGACGATGCCGCGATCCGGCCCGGCCGAATCGACTTCGCGGTTATCGAGCAGGACGACACCATCGCTAATGTCGTTCAGGCCAGCCACCATGGACAGTACTGTCGACTTGCCGCAACCCGAATGGCCGATCACCGAGACGAATTCGCCCTTCTTCATGCGCAGGTCGAATTTCTCGACCACGGTCAGTGGCCCCTTTTTCGTCGGATAGATCTTCGAGACCTGCGAAAACTCGACGTAGCGATCATAGTGCGGCAGCGTCTTGGCTTCGCCGGGCAGACTCGCCCCGGGGCGCAATTGGGCCTGGCGCTCGGCGTATTCAGCGCTGGTGTTCGGCACGACGTTGGGCAGCGCCACGACATTGCCCGATTCACCCGCCTGCTCGGCACCGACCTTCATCAGGTATTCGGTAACCTCCTTGCGCAGGCGCTTGAACTCCGGATCGTGGTTCATCGCCGTGCGGTCGCGCGGCCGGGCCAGCCCGATCTCGAATTCCGGTCCGAAGGTTGCGCCGGGCCCCGGATTGAGCGGAATGATGCGGTCGGCCATCAGCAGGCCTTCGTCAACGTCGTTGGTGATGAGGATGACCGTCTTCTTTTCCTGGTCCCAGATGCGCAGGATCTCGTCCTGCAGGTTGGCCCGGGTCAATGCGTCGAGCGCCGACAGCGGTTCGTCGAGGAGGAGAATTTCCGGGCTGGCCGAAAGCGCGCGTGCGACGTTCACCCGCTGGCGCATGCCGCCGGACAATTCGGCCGGACGACGATCGACAGCGTGCGAGAGACCGACCATCTCGATATATTTCTCGGTCCGCGCCTTCCGTTCGGCGGCCGGAATATCGGGAAATATCTGCTCCACCGCCAGCGCCACGTTCTGGCGTACCGTCATCCACGGCATCAGCGAGTAGTTCTGGAAAACCACGCCGCGGTCCGGCCCAGGGCCAACCACCGGCTGGCCCTTGAGGCGAATTTCCCCGCTGTCGGCGGCGATCAGCCCGGCGATCAGCGAAATGAGCGTCGTCTTGCCGCTACCGGAAAATCCGACGATGGCGACGAACTCGCCCTCCCGAATGTTCAGGTTGATGTCCTTCAGTACCGTGGTCGTCTGCTTGCCAGCCCCATACGACTTCGACACCCCGGAAATTTCGAGAAAGGCTGATTCAGCCGCCGCCTCGGCCTCCGGCATTGCTTCCTTCATGACTGGGAGTCCCATGTTCATCTCCGTCGATCAGGCGGCTTCGCCGAAGCTGACCAATTGCTGAAGCGTGTGCATGATGCGGTCGAGCACGAAACCGACGAAACCGATGGTGAAGACGGCGACCATGATGCGGCCGAGCGAATGCGAACTGCCGTTCTGGAACTCGTCCCAGACAAACTTGCCGAGCCCCGGGTTCTGGGCCAGCATTTCGGCGGCGATCAGCACCATCCAGCCCACCCCGAGCGACAGGCGCAGGCCGGTGAAGATCAGCTTCAGCGACGAAGGCAGCACGATCTTGGTGACCTTGGTCCACACAGAGAGGCGCAAAACCTTGGAGACGTTGATCAGATCCTTGTCGATGGAGGAAACGCCGAAGGCTGTATTGATCAGCGTCGGCCACAGGGAACATAGCGTGACGGTGATCGCTGAAACGATAAAGGACTTCTCGAACGTCGGGTTGTTGCTGACATATACCGCGCTGACCACGATGGTGACGATCGGCAGCCAAGCGAGCGGCGATACCGGCCGGAAGATCTGGATCAGAGGATTAATGGCGATCTGGAAGGTTTTCGACAGGCCGCAAAGAATCCCGAGGGGAATGGCCACCAAGGTGCCGATGGCGAAGCCCGTGAAGACGGTGTAAAGACTGGTCACGATCTGGTCGAAATAGGTCCGCTTGCCGGTCCATTGACGGATTGTGACGTCGGCCTTGGGATCTTCGGCCAGCGCTTCGGCGGCGCGCTTTTTCTGGCGCTCGTAGAAGGCTGCTTCCTTCTCACGCTCGGCGTAGTGATCGCCGACCAGACCCTTGGCTTCCTCGAGCACTTGCACCGGTCCGGGAATCTCGCCCAGGCTGGTCTGCACGCCAGAGGCGAGCGCTCCCCAAATGGTCAGGAAGAGCGCGAAAGCCATGATCGGCACACCGATCTGCAGCAGGATGGCGCGCAGTTGTTCGCGCGGGTCGTCGCCGGCGGCGAGGCGCACGAATGGCACGAACCACGTGAGACCCGTCTTGGTAAAGAAATTTGCAAGTTGAATTAACATTTTGGTCACCTGTCATTCGCGGACTGCGCGAACTGCTCTCTGTTCAAAACCCTCCCCTGGCTGGCAACCGTCTCTTGTGAGCCGGCCGCCGCAGGGTGCTGGTTACTTGACCTGATCCTTACCCTTCAAACCGATCTTCAGGCTGTCGATGTAGGCGTTCGGCTTGGAGCCGTCGTAGGCGACGCCATCGATGAAGTCTTTCTGCACGGGCTTGAAGCCGGTTTCCTTGGCGAAATCGGGGAAGTCAGAGGCTTTCATCTTGCCTTCGGCGATCAGTTCCTTGGCCGCAGCGGCATAGATGTCCGGACGATAGACCTTCTTGGCCATGTCCTTGTACCAGGAGTCCGGCTTGAATTCCGGAATTTGGCCCCAGCGGCGCATCTGGGTCATGTACCAGATGGCATCGGAGTAGTAGGGATAGGTCGCGTTGTAGCGGAAGAAGACGTTGAAGTCGGGAACGCTACGCACGTCACCCTTTTCATACTCGAAAGTGCCGGTCATGCTGTTGTCGATGACGTTAACGTCGGCCCCGACATAATTGGGCTTCGAGATCATCTTCGAAGCTTCCTGGCGGTTCTTGTTGTTCTCGGCGTCGAGCCAGTAAGCGGCACGAATCAGCGCCTTGACGACGGCCTTGTGGGTATTCGGGTACTTGTCGTTCCATTCCTGAGTGACACCGAAGACCTTCTCCGGATTGTTCTTCTGGATTTCGTAATCGGTGATCACCGGCGCGCCGATACCTTTGAACACGGCCTGCTGGTTCCACGGCTCGCCAACGCAGTAACCGTCGATAGTGCCGGCCTCCATGGTGGCCGGCATCTGCGGCGGCGGGGTCACGGAAATCAGCACGTCGGCGCCGATGTTGCCGGCGGTATCGCCCTTGAGCGGGGCGTAGTAGCCGGGGTTCAGGCCCCCGGAAGCCAGCCAGTAGCGCAGCTCGTAGTTGTGGGTGGAGACGGGGAAGACCATGCCCATCTTGAACGGCTTGCCTTCCTTCTTGTAGTCGTCGACCACGGCCTTCAGTGCCTCGGCCTTGATCGGATGCACGGGCTTGCCGTCAGCCTGCTTGGCCAGTTTGGCCTTGAGTTTGGCCATGACCGCGTTGGAGACGGTGATTGCGTTGCCGTTGAGGTCCATGCTGAAGGCGGTGATGACGTCGGCCTTGGTGCCGTAACCGATGGTGGCACCGATTGGCTGACCCGCAAGCATGTGAGCGCCGTCGAGTTCGCCGGAAATCACGCGGTCGAGCAGGACCTTCCAGTTGGCCTGGGCTTCCAGCGTCACGAACAGGCCTTCATCCTCGAAGTAGCCCTTTTCATAGGCGACAGCCAGGGGAGCCATGTCGGTCAGCTTGATGAACCCAAATTTGACATCCGGCTTTTCGAGTTTTGGCTTGGCAGCCATTGCTGGCGTGCTGACTACCGTTGCCGCAGTCACGGCCGAAACCACGACGCTGCGCACGAAACAAGCCAGCAACTGACGTTTCGTTTCCTTTAGGTGCGTTTTCATGGGGCTACTCCTATCGTGAGAAAGTGATTAATTGAGAGAACTGCAGGCCTGCACCGGGAAGGAACGGGCGTAGTGTTGCGGGTCGCTGCCATCCCAGCGCACGCCGTCAAAGAGAATGCTGCTGCGCAGAGCGCTGTCCGGCGCGGCAACGCCGGCAGACCGGGCGGCGGCCCGGTAGATATCGACGCGATTCACGGCCCGGGCCACCGCCAGGTAATCGGGATCGGAATCGAGAAGGCCCCAGCGACGCTGCTGCGTCATGAACCACATGCCGTCCGACAAGTAGGGGAAATTGACCGCTCCGTCGGCGCAGAACTTGACCGGGCGTTCGTCGTCCCAGACGCGTCCAAGGCCGTCCTCATAGCGTCCCAGAAGGCGTGCCAGGATGATGCCAACGTCTGTGCCAACAAATGCCGAATCGGCGATGGTTTCCGCCGCCTCGCGCCGATTGGCAGCTGAGGCATCCAGCCAACGGCCGGCCTCCAACAGTGCCGCCACCAAGGCGCGTGCGCTGTTAGGATGGCGCACCACCCATTCCGCCGTGGTACCGATGACCTTCTCCGGATGATCGGGCCAGATGTCCTGGGAAGCAGCAACCGAAAAACCGACGCCGTCGATAATGGCCTGCTGGTTCCAGGGTTCGCCGACGCAGCAACCGTCAATGGCGCCGACGCGCATGGCTTCGGCCATCTGGGATGGCGGGACGGTAACCGTGCGTACGTCACGGATGGGATTGATGCCGTAGGCTGCCAGCCAGTAATACAGCCACATCGCGTGGGTGCCCGTGGGGAAGGTCTGGGCGAATGTATAGGGCCGCTCGCCCGCCGCCACACGCCTCGCCAGGCTGGTACCTTCAACCACGCCTTCGCCGCGCAGACGCTCCGACAGGGTAATGCCCTGGCCATTGCGGTTGATACACATGAGGACGGCCATGTCCTTTTTGGGGCCTCCGATGCCCAACTGCACCCCGTAGGTCAAACCATAAAGCACGTGGGCGGCATCCAGTTCGCCGCTGACCAGTTTGTCCCGCACTGAGGCCCAGGAGGCTTCCTTGGTGGGAATGATCTTGATGCCGTATTTCTCGTCGAAATTCTTGACCGCCGCCATGACGACTGAGGCGCAATCGGTGAGGGGAAGAAAGCCGATCCTGACTTCCCTCTTCTCCGGGGCGTCGGGGCCGGCTAGCCAGGCGGCCCCGTGGATGACGGGGGAACCCATGGCCATCAGCGAAGCTCCAGCGATTGCCGAGACAAAGTTCCAGCGGAATTGAGAAATCCCCCAGGAGATGAATTCGCCAAGCCAGTTTCGTTTGCCACCGCATCCTCCTTGACTTCGTGACTGGAAAGTCAAAAAGGCGTCACACCCCGACCGGAATCCGGCCCGGATGGACGCCCTTGTCCTGAACCCGACCGCCGTTGGCCGGATCGCCATGGAGCAGCCAGTGCAATGGCCGTGCCAGGGCTAGCCCTGATGAACTAGTCCTTTGGAACTAAACAGCTTTTCGGAGTTTTTCGGGTTTCTTGGCTCGCCGTAGCCCGGCGAAGGACCGCACTGTTGCGGTGCAGCATAGATTCACCCTGCACGAAAGCAGGGAATCGGAGCCGCCGAAGCGGGGCAGTACATCTAGTCGAGCAGGATCTGGGATTTGTGCAATCTGGCGGTAAACCAGAAAGTGCTACCTCGATCAGGAAGGCTGGAAACTCCCGTCGCTCCCCCCATCATCTCGGCCAACTTCTTGGTGATTACCAAACCCAATCCCGTTCCACCATACTTCCTGGTGGTGGCGCTATCGGCCTGCTCGAACGCACGGAACAGCTTTTCCGCCGCCTCCGGAGCTATGCCAACTCCCGTGTCCTCAACCTCGAATCGAATGAGCACGTCACTGGCTGTTTCTTCCTCCACGCGGCTGCGCAGCGTGATCTGGCCGCGTTCGGTGAACTTGACGGCGTTGCTGGCATAGTTCAGCAACGCCTGTTTCAAACGCGTCGGGTCACCAGTGAGCCTGTATGGCAGCGAAGGATGTTCGAAAGAAAGCTCGAGATGCTTGACTTCTGCCGCAGGTCTGACGATGGCGGCAATGTCGGCGGTGATGACTTTCAAATCAACATCGATCTCCTCCAAGGAGACCTTGCCAGCTTCAATCTTACTGAGGTCGAGTATGGCATTGATGATTTCCACCAAGTGCTTCCCCGCCGTATCGAGTTTGTCGAGTTGCTCGGCTTGCTTTGGTGTCACTCCACCTCGACGGACAATGTGCGCCATGCCCAATACGCCATTCATTGGCGTACGTAGTTCATGGCTCATATTGGCCAAAAAGACGCTCTTGGCTCGATTCGCCGCTTCTGCTTCCTCCTTGGCCACGGAAAGCTCCGCAGTGCGCTCCTCTACCAGTTCCTCCAGATGCTGTTTGTAATGTTCCAATTTTCGTTCGTCGGCCTTGCGTTGCGTGATGTCGTGACCAATGCCCAATACGCCAATAAGGCTTCCCTGAGTATCTCGCATCGGCACCTTGGTGGTTTCGAGCACCTCGCGATGGCCATCGGACGCGAAGGGAATCTCCTCCTCGTTTACCGAAACACCATTCTTTTCCATGGCGATCTGATCATGCCTTCTGAATAGATCGGCGAGTTCCTTGGGCACAAAGTCATAGTCTGTTTTGCCGATGATGTCGGCTTCGACGGCTCCAAAAAATTGTTCGAAGCGACTATTGCATGCGATGTACACCCCGTTCGCGTCTTTCAACCAAATCAAATCCGGCAGGGTATCTATGAGGGTACGAAGAATTGTTCGCTCGCGGGACAGGTATTCATCTCGCTGTTTCAGGAGCGCCAAGAGATCATTGAAGCTGCCGACCAGTTCTCCAACCTCATCCTGGCTGGCTATCGGGAGTGACTGTATTGGCTCCGCACTCCCCATCTGCGTCGATAGCATCCGACTGGCGGAGATCATCGGAGCAAACCGTTTGTGCAGCATGCGGGTGATGAGCCACCAGAACGTTCCCCCGGCCAGAACGCTGATCACGAGTGTGCTGACAATCATGCGCGCCGTCAGGGCATAAATGGGGGCAAAGGCCTCTTCTGTCGGCAAGGTGACGACAACAAACCAGCCAGAAACGGGAATACGCCGGGCGGCCGAGATTTCGTTGATGCCGCGCGAACTCACGGCGACCCCGTACCCTTCATAGCCTTGCATGTAGCGGTCGTGCATGGCGTTGATTCCGGGCGCCGGAGCCGGTTGCATAATTCGTGTCTTGTCACTGGCGACGACAATCACTTGGTCCTGCGGGGATATGACCAGATAGCCTCCGCTTTTTCCGTAGCGGCCGACCAGTATTTCGTCCAGGAACGTGCCATTGACCAGGTCGGTAGCCCCGTTCAGAGTACCGATGACACTTCCCGACGCACCACGAATGGGCACCGTGATCGTCAGAATCGGTTTGTGCGTCATCTTGCCGATCACGGGCTTCCCGACAGACGAACGTCCTTCCCGAATTGCCGTGGCAATGAAATCACGGTCAAGGTAATTCACGCCGACACGGCCAAGCGAGGCCGGGACCGAGGCGATCGCCACGCCATCGACACCGGTTACAAAAACACCCGCGTTGAACATGCTCAAGATAGCCGGGCTGCCCTCCAGGCGTTCTTGCAAGGCAGCAGCATTGTTCAACATCAAAGGATCAATCCGGCCCTTCGCGTACTGCTCCAAGCTCTTGAGACGGGATCGCAGCGCTTCGTCGATCCCTTTCGCAATCAGCGCGGCTGTGGACAATTGTTGCTCGCCCAACTGACGCTGCGTGTCTTCCTGAAGCATCCATTTGGTATAGAACGTCAGTCCCCAGATGCTCACCAAAAAGATGGCCAGCGTGAGCATGGTCATCTGGACCTTGAGTGATTGCCATCTGAAGAATTGCGAGTTCATCGAAATCGCTCTAACGGACTTGCCTTCATTTTGAAACGTCCCGACCCCATTGGACACCAAGTGGAACTCGGAACCAAGTGCTCTCGAAATGACGCGGGGCGTCCTCGGGCAGTCAGAGCAGCAGCTTGGCCATGTCGATCACGTCCCGGGCCACCACCACCATGGGCTGCCCCCGCTCCATGGCAAGTTTTCTGAGGGCGTGGTAAGCGCCGTCCTCGTCCAGGCCCCGCGCCTTCATGAGGACTCCCTTGGCCTTCTCGACCAACTTCCTGTCGCTGAGCTTCTTCGAGAGTTCGTCGAGTTCCCGACGCAGGGCCTGGTGATCCTCGAACTGGGCCCGCGCCACTTCGACGATGGGCTTCAGGCGCTTGGCGTCCAGGCCGTCGACCACGTAGGCGGAAACGCCCGCCCGCACGGCATCCCGAATGGTCTCCGCGCCCTCCTCCTGGGTGAACATCACCACCGGGCGCGGCAGATGGCGGTGCATGGCGGCAAGGTGCTCCAGGGTGTCGCGGCTGGGGCTGTCGGTGTCGATGAGGATGACGTCCGGCTGTAGGCGCTCCACTTCGCCGGTAAGGCTGGCCGCGTCGGGCAGGATGGCGGCTACCTGGTAGCCGGCCAGGGCGAGGGCGGCGCAGATGTCGGCGGCGCGGGAACGGGATTGGTCGATGACGAGGACGCTGAGCATGGGGAAAAAGAAGCAAATCCAGGGCCAGAGGGCTGCCCCGGGAGCGATGTTATCAAACTCTGCGCCGCGGACACCCGGGTGGCTGGCGGCTCACCCCGCCAGCGCCTGCCGCAGGGCCTCGCCCGCCATAGCCTGAACCACGGCGTCGCTTTCGCCAACGGCGGCCGCGAGTCGCAGTTCGAGAGTCGGGTGCCGCTGCCTCAACTGGTCGAGGAGGAGCGGGAGATCCCGTTTGAGATGCCCTCCCTGGGCAATGAACATGGGCAGCACGACGATGCGCTTTGCCCCGGCCAAGGCCAGAGCGGCGATGGCGTCGGCCAGCGTGGGAGTCATGAATTCAAGGAAGGCGCACTCCACGGGCAGTGTGGGGTCGAGAGCGGCGACCGCAGCCTGGACTCGGCGCAGCGGCAGCGCCCATTCCGGATCCCGGGCGCCGTGAGCAAAGAGAACGAGGGCCTGGGACATGGGCTTTGCGGCCGCAGGTCATGCGGCGGGAGTTGAAGAGGCCCCCAGTCTAGCGCAGGAGCAGGACCAAGAGGACCAGGTCGAGCGCGAGGGCGCCGGCGGCGATCAGTTTCCAGAGCAGGAGCGGGTTGCGCTGAACCAGGGGTTGACGGCCGGGAGCGCTGACCGGGCGGCTGGCCCCGCGCTCCAGGGCGAGGAGGAATTCTTCGGCGGTCTCGAAGCGGTCCTTGGCTTCCCGGGCGACGGCCTTGAGCAACACGTTTTCCAGCCAGCCGGGTATTTCCGGCCGCCAGCGCGTGGGACGGGCGGCATCGCCAAACTTGGGGGTCTGGAAGGGCTCCACCTCGCCGTAGGGATATTTGCGGGTGAGCAGGTAGTAGAGGGTGACGCCGGCGGCGTAGAGGTCGAAGCCGGCTTCCGGGCTGGCGCCGGCGTAAAGCTCCGGCGCCATGTAGGAGGGTGTGCCGGCTCGCCCGAGGGGCTCGTCGGGCTTGATTTCTGCGGGGCTCAGGGCGACCCCCAGGTCCAGGATGCGCAAGACGCCGTCCTGGCCCAGGTGGACGTTGTCCGGCTTGATGTCGCGATGGACGATCTGAAGCCGGTGCAGGACGGCAATGGCCTTGACGAGGGCGATGCCCAGGCGCACCGCGTCGGCGACGGCAAAGTGCTGGCCGGCGTCAAGGCGGCTCTGGAGGGTGGCGCCGGGGTGCCAGGTCATCCGGTAGTAGAGGCAGCTACGGGCCTCGCTGGGAACGACCTGGGGAAAGGCGGCGGAAACGACCCGGCGCGCCCGCCACTCTTCCATGAGGAGGGCCGAGAGGGCGGCCTGATCCCCTTCCAGGGCCGGTTGCAGGGTCTTGAGCACCAGCGCCTGGCCGGTGCGGGCGTCGTGGACGCGGTAGAGCAGGGTTTCCCGGGCGTCGTGGAGGATTTCGTCGACGATGCAGCCGTCGAGTTCGTGACCGGGTTTGAGGCGGTGGGGTAGCGGCAGGCGGCCGTCGCTTTCCAGGGTGTCGCGCAGATTGGCCGGCGGCAGGGTGAGGACGTCGACGACCACGGCGGTGGCGTTGTCGTGGCCGCCCTGGGCGAGGGCAAGACTGGTGAGGGCAGCGGCGGCGGCCCGCGGCTCGGGGTGATCGAGCAGCGCCTCGCCGATGAGGGGGTCAGGGAGGATGCCCCAGACGCCGTCGGAAACGAGCAGGAAGCGGTCCCCCGCTGCCAGTTCGCCGTCGGCGAAATCCATGAGCACCCTGGGATCAAGGCCGATGGCGCGGGAGAGGACGTTGTTGAGTTCCGGGTGCTCCCAGGTGTGATCGACGGTGAGCTGCTGCAAGGTGCCGTCGCGGAAGAGATAGATGCGGGAGTCGCCGATGTGGCCGAGGGTGTAGCGGCGACCGCGCAGGATGAGGGCCGAGAGGGTGGTGGCCATGCCGGCCAGTTCGGCGTTGCGGGAAGCCTCCGCGATCACCCAGCGATTGAGGGCGGTGGTCACGGTTTCCAGCGCCCGCGGAACGCTCCAGGTATCCGGCGTGGCGTAGTAGTCGGCAAGCAGCCCGCGAACCGTGTACTCCGCCGCCTCCCGCCCCCCCCGGTGGCCACCGATGCCATCGGCCACCGCAGCAAGCACCCCCTTGTTGTCCAGTTCAGCCCCTTCGGGAGTGACAAAACCGCAGAAATCCTCGTTGCGCTCCCGGGGACCGGTGAGAGAAGCGTAGCCGACGGCGACGGAAAGGGGCATTTTTAGGATTGAGGAACTGGGATTTAGGATCGAGTAAAGGCAGGGATTCTAGCGACTCCGAAAGCACTCAGGGGGAAGGCGGCCGAGCGCCCTCCCCCTGAATCCAAAATCCCGAATCCTAAATTCCGGCCCTCAGATTTTGGCCGTCGTCAGGTGGCTGGCGCCCCAGGTGGTGCGCCACCGGGTCTTGACGCCGGTGAGGCCGACCAGGGCCAGCACGGCGAGGCCGGCGAAGACGAGGAAACCCATCTGGTAGCTGCCGGTAACCTGCTTGGCGTAACCGAGGCTGGAGGCCAGGTAGAAGCCGCCGACACCGCCGGCCATGCCGACCAGGCCGGTCATGACGCCGATTTCCTTCTTGAAGCGCTGGGGTACCAGCTGGAACACGGCGCCGTTGCCCATGCCCAGGGCGAGCATGGCGCAGACGAAGACGACCAGGGCCATCCAGGCTTCCGGCAGGCCGAAGCTGACGATGGCGAGGAAGATGGCGGCGAGGACGTACATGCCGGTCAGGGACTTCACCCCGCCGATGCGGTCAGCCACGTTGCCGCCAATGGGGCGCACCAGGGAGCCGGCGAAGACGCAGCCGGCGGTGAAGAAGCCCGCCATCTTCGGATCAAGCCCGTACTGGGTGTTGAAGTAGATGACCAGGGAGGAGGCGAGGCCGACGAAGCCGCCGAAGGTGACCGAGTAGAAGAACATGAACCACCAGGCGTCCTTGTCCTTCAAGACGGCGAGGTATTCGGCCAGCTTCTTGGGGGGCGGCGGATTAGGCGCGTCCTTGGCCATGGCGATAAAAATGAAAAAGACGATGACCAGCGGGATCAGTGCCAGGCCGAAGACGTTGCCCCAGCCGAAGGCAGCGGCCAGCCCGGGCGCGAAGAGCGCGGCCAGGGCGGTGCCGGAGTTGCCGGCGCCGGCGATGCCCATGGCGGTACCCTGGTGCTCCGGCGGATACCAGCGGGAAGCCAGCGGCAGCGCGGCGGCGAAGGAAGAGCCGGCCACCCCCAGGAAGCAGCCGAGGAGCAGCACTTCGGCGTAGGAGTGGATGCCGGCGACCCAGGCGTAGGCCAGAGCGCCGATGACCACCAATTGACCGATGATGGCCGCCTTCTTGGGTGACAGGCGATCCACCAGGATACCCATGACGATGCGCAGGATGGCGCCGGCCAGGACCGGGGTGGCAACCATCAGGCCCTTTTGGGCGTGGGAAAGGCCAAGATCGTTGGCGATGGCGACGCCAAGAGGGCCGAGCAGCACCCAGACCATGAAGGCGAGGTCGAAAAAGAGAAAGGAGGCAAAGAGCGTCGGCGTGTGGCCGGCTTTGAGGAATGCTTTCTTGTCCATGATATTGACTCGTAAGGGCTGAAAAAGGGGCTGACAAACGAAGCGGTCGAAATCGGGATCGCATGTGACGTCGTTGTCACCGCCCGACGCCCTTGCCGGGGAAATGCGCTAATTAGGCTTTACTAAGCAAACATCAGGCCAACTTTCAAATCGTTGATTTAAATATATTTTTCCCAAATGAACTAGTTCGTTTGAACTATATCAATATGCACCAAGACCGCGCATCAACACCCAGCACGGTGCGTGGCTCCTGCTTCTTGATTACTTGGGGGCTTGCCGATGTCCACCGCAGATTCCAGCCTCCCACTGGCCCGGCTCCAAGACACTCCCGGCCCGCCAAGCATTCCGCGACCAGTGGCGCTACAGAAAGGAGGGCTTAAGCTTCAGGGAGGCGAAAAAAGAAGGTCGACCCGGCAAGCGCTCGCACTGCAATCCAGCGTGGTGCTCCGTGATAGAGACGGCAGACCTGTCAGCCAGATCGGTGAGACATATCGACACTCCTCGAACCAGAAAGCCCGCACTTCCTGCCAAGCTTACGATGGAGCCGCCACGCCGGAAGAGCATCAGCCGCTCCCGTGGGTGCGCGTCACAAGCGAAACGACAAGCAGTATCGCCAGCACGAAGGATACTGTCTTCCAGAAGACGATAGGATGCCGCTCAATCAATGGCGGCCGTGTCTTGATGAGAAATTCGCGATTCGGGTGGTGGAGATCGTAGACAAACTCCGAGAGTTCTTCATAGCGCAAATTGGGGTCTATGTTCACCGCCTTGGCTATGGCATCGTCCATCCATGGCGGCACTTCTCGTTCTTCACTCAAGACGCTCTTGTAGGACAACTTCTTCTGCGCTGCCTTGGTACGCGTCTTGGGCACCTGTGTTCCATAAGGGAAATCCCCGGATAGCATCTGATACGCGATGATGCCCAGAGAATAAATGTCGGAACGCCGGGAGCCTGACTCGCCGAGAAAATATTCCGGCGCTGCGTAGAGAGCAGCGCCGAGCAGGTTCTGTTGCTCGATGGGGGTGGCTATTTCTTCGACGCCGGCGACGCGGGTAGCGCCGAAGTCGATGATTTTCACTGTTCCATTGCCGTCAATCATGATGTTGTCCGGCTTCAGGTCCTGATAGACCATCTCGAGGCGATGGAAGGCTTGCAAACCCTTGGCGATCTGTTCGAGAAAATTGCGCACGGTAACGAGATCGGGACGCGGATTATCCACCAGCCACTGGGCCAGGGTCTGCCCATCAACGTATTCGGTCACGACGTAGATGTAGTTGCGTTTGCGCGTCTGCGAGCACGGCTTCAGCACGTGCGGACTGTCGATACGCCGGGCGATCCATTCTTCCATCAGGAAGCGTTCAAGATAGGCCGGGTTGTCGCGCTGATCGACGGAGGGGGTCTTGATCACCACACGCTCGCCGGTTTCCCGGTCGACGGCCAAATAGATGTGGCTGCGAGCACTGCCCTTGATCTGGCGGAGGATTTCGTAGCCATCGAAAACCATCCTGGCATCAAGCACCGGCGCGAAGGGCAACTCGGATAACTGGCGATACAACTCATTGGATTCCGGCTTGGGCAGGTCGTCGATGCGCACGATCTGCACGGTGAGGTTGTCCTGACTGCCGAGAGCCAGCCCCTCGGCGGCAATCTGGTGCGCCGCCTCGTCAAGGTCGGCGCAGCGCTCCAGGGCCGCCGCAACGACCGCCCCGTCGACAAACTCATGAATACCATCGGTCATGAGCAGGAATACGTCACCCACCTCGACGGCCAGCGCTTCGTAATCGATCTCGACCCTGCGGTCCATACCCATCGCTCTGGCGAGGTAGTTTTCCTCAGCGGACAGACGCAGTCGATGCTCTTCGGTCAACACTTCGAGCGAACGTCCGCGCAGCTTGCAGATGCACGCATCGCCGATGTGAAACAGGTGTGCCGTGCGCGATTTGACGATGAGGCCGCTGAAGGTGCAGACATAGCCACGATTTCTGTCCTCGCCCAGTTGCGTCCGGGCGTGCAGCCACGAGTTGGTGGCACGCAGCACATGCTCCCCGGAGGTACGTACCGACCAAGCATCCGAGGTGCAGTAGTAGTCCTCGACGAAGGCGCGCACGGCCGTTTGCGCGGCCTCCAGACTAACTTCGCTGCTACTGATCCCGTCGGCCAACGCGATGGCTACACCCTTGCTGGTCAGTTGCGGCTCGCGCGGCACCAGGGCACCGTGAAAATCCTGGTTGGCCGCCTTTGCCCCCTTGTCGGAATACTGGCCAATGGCGACCTTGAGCTGATGGCTCACCCCGATGTCTCCCTTAAATAAAAAAGCCCCGCGTTTGCACGCCGGGGCTTTTTCGTTCCAAGCCGCTGATTAGATGGCGCGCTTCGGAGCCGTCTTGTAGTGCGTGGAGTAGAGGGTAGCACCGACAAACGTCAGCCCGCCCACCAGATTGCCGACTACGGTCGGAATCTCGTTCCAGATAAAGTAATCCGCCAGCGTAAAGTTGCCACCCAACATCAGGCCCGACGGGAACAAGAACATGTTCACGATGGAGTGTTCGAAGCCCATGTAGAAGAAGACAAGAATCGGCATCCACATCGCCATGACCTTGCCGGAAACAGACGTAGACATCATGGCGGCAACGACGCCGGTCGACACCATCCAGTTGCACATCACGCCGCGGATGAAGAGGGTGAGCATGCCGGCAGCGCCATGGGCGGCGTAGCCGACAGTTCGACTTTCGCCGATCACGCCAAGCTTCTGACCGACAGCATTCGGCGCTTCGGTGAAACCAAAGGTGACGATGATGGCCATGAAGGCCGCAACCGTCAGGGCGCCCGCGAAGTTGCCGACGAACACCAGAGTCCAGTTGCGCATCACGCCACCCCAGGTCGCGCCCGGCCGCTTGTCCATCACGGCCAGCGGGACGAGCGTAAAGACGCCGGTCAGCAGGTCGAAGCCAAGTAGGTAGAGCATGCAGAAGCCGACCGGGAACAATAGAGCGCCGACCAGCGCATTGCCGGTGTTGACCGTGATGGTCACGGCGAAGGCCGCCGCCAGTGCGAGGATGGCGCCCGCCATGTAGGCGCGGATCAAAGTATCGCGGGTGGACATGTAAAGCTTGGATTCGCCGGCGTCGACCATTTTGGTGACGAACTCGGCGGGTGCGAGGTAAGACATGGTTTCTCCTGGGAGTATTGAAAAATTGGGGCGATCGATAGTCGGTTACAAGGACAAGTAGACCTGACCGTCCTCGACCTTGACCGGATAGCGGCGGGCGCAGCCGACGTCGGGCGCGACGGCCTCTCCGGTTTCGAGGTGGAGCTTCCAGCCATGCAGGGGGCAGGTCACCTGCTTGCCGTGGACGATGCCTTCGGACAGCGGACCGCCCTTGTGGGGGCATTTGTTCCTGAGGGCGAAGACCTCGCCCTGGGTGCGGAAGATGGCGATGTCGATGACGCCGCCGTCCTCCTCATGGCGCACCACTCGCGATCCCAGACGGGGGATGTCTTCGAGGGTGCACACCTGTTTCCAGTCGCTCATGGCGCTCTCCTTAAACTTCCAAGATTTCGAATTCGTTCTTCTGCTTGCCGGCGACCCGCTCGGCCCAGGGATCCTTGGCGTCCTTGAGGGAATCCACCAGACGGCCGTAAAGCGCCTTGCGGTTTTCCTCGTCCTCGACCACCTTGCTCTTGACGTAGTCAAGGCCGACCCGCTCCACGTAGTGACAGGTGCGGTCCAGGTAATGGCCTTCCTCGCGGTAGAGCTGGAGGAAAGCACCGGAATACTCCATGACCTCTTCGTCGGTCTTCACCTTGACCAGGAACTGGGCAACCTCGGTCTTGATGCCGCCGTTGCCGGCGACGTAGATCTCGTAGCCGGAATCGACGCCGATGACGCCGACGTCCTTGATGCCGGCTTCGGCGCAGTTGCGCGGGCAACCCGAGACAGCCAACTTGACCTTGTGGGGGGCATACATGTCGAACAGCATCTTTTCCAGCTTGACGCCCATGGCCATGGAGCGCTGGGTACCGAAACGGCAGTGTTCGGAGCCGACGCAGGTCTTTACGGTGCGGATGGACTTGCCGTAGGCGTGGCCGGAAACCAGGCCGGCGGCATTGAGGTCGGCCCACATCTTGGGCAGATCCTCCTTTTTCACACCCAGCAGGTCGATGCGCTGTCCACCAGTGACCTTCACGGTGGGCACCTGATATTTTTCCGCCACGTCCGCGATGGCCCGCAATTCGTTCGGCGTGGTGAGGCCGCCCCACATGCGGGGCACCACGGAGAAGGTGCCATCCTTCTGGATATTGGCGTGCACCCGCTCGTTGATGAAGCGGGACTGGGAATCGTCCTTGGCGACGTGTGGCCAGGTTGAGATCATGTAGTAGTTGAGGGCCGGGCGGCACTTGTCGCAGCCGTTGGGGGACTTCCATTCGAGGAAGGACATGGCTTCCGGAATGGAGGTCAGCCCCTGATCGCGGATGGCCTTGCGCACGTAGTCGTGGCCGAGGTCCGTACAGCCGCACATGGGCTTGGTATCCGAGGCAGCGGGCGTGTAGGCGCCGCCGATGGTGGAGGCCAGAATCTGTTCCACCAGGCCGGCACAGGAGCCGCAGGAAGAAGCCGCCTTGGTGTGCTTCTTGACGTCGTCCAGAGTGAATAGCCCGTGCTCCTTGATGGCCTTGACGATGGTGCCCTTGGTCACGCCGTTGCAGCCGCAGACCTCAGCAGAGTCGGCCATCAGGGCGGCCTTGTTCTGGCCCTGGTGGCCTGCGTCGCCGCCGCCCGACTGGCCGAACAGCAGGTGGTCGCGAATGTCGTGGATGTCGCGACCATCCTTGAGAAGCTGGAAGTACCAGGCACCGTCGGCGGTATCGCCGTAGAGCACGCCACCCACGAGCTTGTTCTCCTTGATGACCAGCTTTTTGTAGACGCCGCCGGCAGCGTCGTTCAGCAGGATTTCCTCGGTGCCCTTGCCGCCCATGAAATCGCCGGCAGAGAAGAGGTCAATGCCGGTGACCTTGAGCTTGGTGGAGGTAACCGATCCCGTGTAGCGGCCAATGCCGTAGCCCGCCAGATGGTTGGCAGCCACCTTGGCCTGCTCGAAGAGGGGCGCCACCAGGCCGTAGGCGGTGCCGCGGTGACTGACGCACTCGCCCACCGCGTAGATCTTGGGGTCGTAAGTCTGCAGGGTGTCATTCACCACGATGCCGCGGTTGCAGTAGATACCGGCGGATTCAGCGAGCGCGGTGTTGGGGCGGATACCGGCGGCCATCACCACGAGGTCGGCTGGGATCTGCATGCCGTCCTTGAAGCGCACCGCGGCGACGCGACCGGATTCGCCCTGGATGAGGGCTTCCGTCTGCTTTTCCAGAAGAAACTTGAGGCCCCGGTCTTCCAGGGATTTCTGCAACATGCGGCCGGCAACTTCGTCGAGCTGGCGTTCCAGGAGCCAGGCGCCGAGGTGCACCACGGTCACGTCCATGCCGCGCAGCTTCAGGCCGTTGGCCGCTTCCAGGCCGAGCAGGCCGCCGCCGATGACCACAGCGTGCTTGTGCAGCCGGGCGGCCTCGATCATCTCGTCGGTATCCTTGATGTCGCGGTAGCCGATGACACCGGGCAGATCGTTGCCGGGAATGGGCAGCACGAAGGGATTGGAGCCCGTCGCCAGCAGGAGACGGTCGTAGGCCTCGACGGTGCCGTCCTCGGCGATCACCTGGCGCTTGACGCGGTCGATCTTGATCACCTTCTTGCCGACGTGCAGGTTGATGCCGTTCTGCTTGTACCAGTCCAGCTCGTTGAGCACGATCTCCTGGATGGTCATTTCACCGGCCAGCACGGGGGAGAGCAGGATGCGGTTGTAGTTGGGGTGGGGCTCTGCGCCGAAGATCGTGATGTCGTAGTGATCCGGGGCGATCTTCAGCAGCTCTTCGACGGTGCGGACACCGGCCATACCGTTGCCGATCATGACGAGGCGAGGCTTGCTCATTTTTGGCGACTCCATCTATGCAATTACCCGTTGGGGGCGAACTCGTTCAGTTCAGCGCATGACTTCGTTGCCACTGGTGGGCCCGAGGCCCCGGCCGCCAACGCTGGCGGCCATCGCTGTTGGAGAGAGCTTTGCAATCAACGTGCCAGGCCGAGAGGGCGTTGTTTTAAAAGGAGATTGCCCAGGCCGCTTATGGTGCAGCGCACCATTGCAGTGCGAGCCGGCTCGAAGCGGTGCAGCACCGCAACGGCCCGAAGGCCGTCCGGGAGGCGGCCTCCGGCATTCCGACTTCAGGCGCCAGCTACGGCCAGACCGTGTCCTTCCACCGCGACGATCGCCTTGGCCTGATTGAAATCCTCGGCGTATCCGCTTGCGTAGAGGCAGCAGGCGAGCTGGTTGGCGATGGGCAATGGCAGATGATCGTCGAGGACCTTGCGGGTCCAGCGCGCCGTGGCGGCAGCGTCCCCTCCATCGGGGAGGGCCGGCAGGGCTTTGAGGCTGTCGTGCTCGGCCTCGAAGAGTAGTTCGCATTCCCCGTCGTGTACGTATTCGAGGCGGGGCCTGCGCTTGGGATTGGCGTAGGGCTCGCCCTCGGTCCCGCGCAGGACGATGGCCCTGGCACCCGAAGCGACGAGAACCTCGCGCATCAGGTCGAGAAAAGCCGGGTGGGTGGCGGGGGCGACGAGTACTCCTTCGCCGCGGAAGGGGTCGATCATCTTGACCAGGCTGTGGGCGCTGTTGCGGACCCCCATGCGGGCGCGAAGTGCAAGCTGATTGGCAAGACCCGGGCAGAGGGCAGTAATCGGCAGAAAAGCAAGGCCCCGCTCATCCAGGGCCGTCTGGGCCTGGTTCAGGCTTGCACTGGGCATGATGCCCAGCTCGCGGAAGATATGCCCGCTGGTCACCCGTCCATAGCCCTCCAGCAGGCCATGCACCACGACAGGAACGCCAAATCGCTTGAGGGCCAGGGCGAGCAGCGGGGTGAGGTTGGCTTCCTTGCGGGCGCCGTTGTAGCTGGGCAGCACCACTGGACGCACCCGCCCATGCGGAGGACGAAGCGCATTGACGCGGGAACTGGCAGCTTCGAGGAAGCCCGCCATTTCGTCCGGCGACTCGCCCTTCACCCGCAGGCCGAGGATGATGGCACCCAGTTCAAGGTCCGGCACGCCGCCGTCCAGAATGGCAGCGTAGAGTTGGGCAGCGGCGTCCCGCGGCAGGTCGCGGGAGCCCTCGGCCCCGCGACCGATCTCGCGTATGAACTGCGTGAAATTCATGACTTCTCCTCCGCGCTGACGTCAGGCTGCCTGGGTATCCCCGGGGCAAGTCTCCGCGACCAGTCGCTTGATTTCGGGCAGGCAGGAGCCGCAGAAGGTTCCGCATTTCAGGCTGTCCTGCATCTGGGCCAGTGTACTTCCTGTCGCACACGCCGCCTTGATCTGTGTCGCACTGACGTCGGCGCATTTGCAGACGATTTCCCGCGGCGTCACGGGCATCGGCGGCTTGGAGGTAGGCGCCAGGGCAAAGCGGATGAGCGAGGGATCGAGTTCGTCTTCAGCAAGGGCGTCCTTGAGCCAGGCCGTGGCCAGGGTCTCGCCGGCGAGGCGCACGCCCACGAGGCGTCCGTTGATGGCGATCGCTTTTTTGGCGATGGCGCGCCGGGGATCGGAGAAGACTATGGCCCCCTCTTCCGAATCGATGCCGAAGAGGCGGTCGATTTCGGCCAGGCTGCCCGCCTCCGGTAGCGGCCAGGTGGTTGCGGCACGAAACACAACGAGCGAGCTGGAATGGCCGTAGAGTCCCACGCTGGCAAAGGGAAAGGCGCCCAGCAGCACGCGGGCGCGCTCTAGGCAGTCAAGCGCCTCGCCGGCGTCGGCGCAGCGCCGGATCACCGCCAGGGGATAGCTGAGATCGGCCTTTTCAACCTCAACGGCAGCATGCTTCAATTCTGGCTGATGGGAGATCGGATCGTAGGCTGTCGGCATGAGGGTGTTGACCCCCGGACTGCTCATGAAGCGGCTCCCCCAGTGCATGGGCATCCAGGCTCGCCCCTTGGCGAGCCCGGCGCGCTCCTGGACTTCGACAAATATCTCGCCGCGATCGTTGAAGACACGCACCACGTCGCCGCTTTCGAGCCCGCGGTGGCGCAGATCGCAGGGGTGCATGGCGATTAGCGGACGATCCTCCTGGTTGTAGAGGCGGGCGACAGTGCCGGTACGGCTCATGCCGTGCCATTGATCCCGCAAGCGACCGGTCAGCAGGCTGATGGGCAGACGGCCGTCCGGAACATCGGCAGTGGGGCGATGGCGAGCCGGAATGAAGCGCGCTCTTCCGTCGGGCGTCGGAAAGACGCCGTCGGCGTAGAGGCGGGACTTGCCGGTCTCCATGCCTTCGGCGAAGGGCCATTGCTGCGGTCCGCGACTCTCCAGGAGCGCGTAGGACAGGCCAGTAATATCGAGATCGCGACCGCGGGTGGTTTCGCAGTGTTCGACAAAGACTTCCTCGGCGCTCTCATAGGGGAAAAGGCGCTTGGCACCGTCCTGGCCCAGTCGTTCGCCCAGACGGTGAGCAAAATCGACGGCGATGCGCCAGTCCTGGCGGGCTTCGCCAGGCGCCGGAACGACCGCCCGAACACGGGAAATTCGACGTTCCGAGTTGGTTACGGTGCCTTCCTTCTCGCCCCAGGTGGTGGCGGGAAGCAAGAGGTCCGCGTAGGCGGCCGTATCGGTATTGCCGAAAGCTTCCTGCAAAACCACGAACTCGGCGGCCGTCAAGGCCTCCCGCATCAGGGTCTGATCGGGGAGCGACTGGGCCGGGTTAGTGCAGGCTATCCACACCGCCTTGACCTCGCCGGTCTTCAGGGCACGAAACAGGTCGATCGCCGTCTTTCCCGGTTTTCCGGAAACAAAGGGGACGCCCCAGAGGGACGCGACTTCGGCGCGGTCGACCGGCGACCCCAGATCTCGGTGCGCCGGGAGCAAATTGGCCAGACCGCCCACTTCGCGCCCACCCATGGCATTGGGCTGGCCAGTGAGCGAGAAGGGGCCGCAACCCGGCTTGCCCAGCGAGCCAGTGGCGAGATGCAGATGGATCAGGGCGACGTTGTTGTCTGTGCCATGGCTCGACTGATTGAGCCCTTGGCAGTATAGGGAAAGGGGGGCACGCGCCTCGCCAAACCAGCGCGCAGCCCGAACGATGTCTTCGGTGCGCAATCCGCAGATGTGCGCGGCCTCGGCAGGTGAGGTCTCGGCAACCTGCGCCTCGACTTCTGCGAATCCTGAGGTGTGCCTCGCGATGTATTCTCGATTCACCCGCCCCTCGGCAATCAGGACATGGAGCAAGGCATTGAAGAGGGCGACGTCGGTACCCGGTCGCAATGCGAGATGCAAATCGGCGATGGCAGCGGTTTCACTGCGCCTAGGGTCGACGACGATGATCGGCAGGTCCGGATTTGCGGCCTTGGCATCTTCGATGCGCCGATAAACAATGGGATGGGCGATCGCCGGATTGGCGCCGGCAATGAAGAAGAGGTCGGAGTGTGCGATGTCTTCATAGCAGCAGGGCGGCGCATCGGCCCCCAGGGCACGTTTGTAGCCGGCCACCGCCGAGGACATGCACAGCCGCGAATTGGTATCGACATTGTTGGTGCCGAGGAGCCCCTTGGCCAGTTTATTGAAGACGTAATAGTCCTCGGTCAGCAACTGACCTGAGAGGTAGAAGGCAACTGAATCCGGGCCGTGAGCGCGGATGATTTCGGCAAATCGTCCAGCCGCCAGATCGAGGGCTTCATCCCAGGAGGCGGCACGTCCGCGCCGGCCCCGTGGGCTCAGAATTTCAGGCTGTAGAAGCCGATAGTCGCGCCGGGCGGTAAGATGCAGGGAGGCGCCCTTTGTGCAGAGGCGACCGAAATTTGCCGGATGCGTCGGGTCGCCGCGCACGCCGGTAATGAGATCGCCTTCGCTTTCCACGATGACGCCGCAGCCGACGCCGCAATAACAGCAGGTAGTTGGGGTTTCTTTTTGCATGGCTTTTCTCTCCGAGGCAATGTGAGCAACGGCCGTGCCATGATGGTAAATCAAAGGCTTAGTCGGACTGGCCCGACCAGGGCGAGACACGACGCACCGCGACGGTGCGATTTCCCGCCAGCCTAGCGCTTATTTGATGCGCTGCAATCTTGGACGCCCCCCATCGGGGCGCGGGTCATCCGGGCTTTCCCCGGAGATCGGGGACGCGGGAAGCGGTGCGGCCGGCGGGAAGTCCAGCACTTCGGTCGCCGGCGCGGAGTACTGGGCGGAATCCCCGCCCACCTCGAAGGCCATTCCAGCGCCATTTTCCCGAGCATAAATGGCGGCGATCTGGTCGACGGGCACTGAAAGATCCCGGGCGACGCCGCCAAATCGAGCCTGGAATTCGATCAGGTCGTTCCCCATCTGCAACTTGTGTGTAGCTTCCGGACCGATATTGAGGACGATCTGCCCATCGCGAACGAATTCCCGCGGAACGCGGGTGCGTTCATCGACCACCACCGCAAGATGCGGGGTATAGCCGTGGTCGCAACACCACTCCCAGAGCGCGCGGAGAAGATAGGGCTTGGTCGAGGGCAGATCCATGACTTATTTGCGCATGGCCTTTTCGGAGGGCGTCAGGGCGTCGATGAAGCCCTGCCTGCTAAAGATGCGCTCGGCGTACTTCATGAGCGGTGCCGCAGCCTTGCCAAGGTCGATTCCGTAATGATCCAAGCGCCACAGGAGTGGGGCGATGGCCACGTCAAGCATGGAAAATTCGTCCCCCAGCATGAATTTCTGCTTGCTGAAGATGGGCACGATTTCGGTAAGTCTCGCCTTGATCTCCAGACGGGCCTTGTCCGCTGCCTTGCTGTTCTTCTCGATCGGTTCGATGTGTGAAAAGATTTCGCGCTCCATACCGACAAGCAACTGCCTGGCGCGGGCGCGCATGATGGGATCCGCCGGCATGAGTTGGGGATGGGGAAAGCGCTCATCGATATATTCGTTGATGATGTTCGGTTCGAACAGGATGAGATCCCGCTCGACGAGGACAGGCACCCGATTGTGCGGGTTGATGACCGCCAGATCCTCGGGTTTGTTGAACATATCCACGTCGATGACCTGGAAATCCATTCCCTTTTCGTAGAGGACGATGCGGCAACGGTGGCTGAAGGGGCAAGTGGTGCCCGAGTAGAGGTTCATCATGATTCGAGAGCCTAAAAAAAACGATTCGGCACCGCCGCCCATTTTTGCCGGACGGCGATGCCGCTAACCGATCCCGGCGGGATCAGTGAATGTCTTTCCAGTATTCCTTCTTCAAGGCGTATGCCACGACGAAGAGAATGGCTAGGAAAGCCAGAACGAAATAACCGAGGGTTTGCCGGAACTCCTGCTGGGGCTCGCCCATCCAGACCATGAAGCTGACCAGATCGGAGACCGCCTTGTCGAATTCTGCCGGCGTCATCTGCCCGGGAACGGCGACTTCGAGCTTGTGGGTTTCATGGTTGAGCGCCTGCTGGCCCTGCAAACCGTAGAGCACGTGGGGCATGCCAACGTTCTCAAAGACCACGTTATTCCAGCCGGTGGGACGCTTCTCGTCCCGATAGAACGAACGCAAGTAGGTGTAGAGCCAGTCTGCACCCGCCTTGGGCGCACCGAGATCGCCCCGGGCGCGGGCGATGATGGTGAGATCGGGCGGCGTGGCGCCGAACCACTGCTTCTGCTCGTCAGCACGAGCGGCCACCGCCATCAATCCGCCGATCTTGTCGGAGGTGAACATCAGGTTGTCCTTCACCTGCTGCTCGGTGAGACCCAGATCCATCAGGTTCTTGTAGCGCATGTAGGAGGCGCCGTGGCAGTTGAGGCAGTAGTTGATGAACAACTTGGCGCCGCTTTGCAGGGCAGCCTTGTCGCTCACCGATCCAGGCCATTTATCAAGATGGACGCTTCCAGTACTCGCAAGAGCCAGCACGGGCGCGAAGAGTAGTGCGATCAGGAATTTTTTCATGTTGTTCATCCTCAGTGCATCGTCACGCGGTCGGGAACCGGCTTGAACTTGTCCATGCGGGACCACCAGGGCATGGCCAGGAAGAACCCGAAGTAGAACACCGTACACACTTGGGAAATTTTCTCGCCCCAATAGGAGGGCGACTGGGTACCCAAGTAACCGAGGATGACGAAGCAGATGACGAAGATGGTGAGCATGGTCTTGTAGATCGGGCCACGGTAGCGGATCGACTTGACAGGACTGCGATCGAGCCAGGGCAGGAAGGCGAATACCACCACCGAGGCACCCATGGCCACCACACCCCAGAACTTGGCGTCGAGGCCGAAGAAGTTCCAGACCATGGCCCGCAGAATCGAGTAGTAGGGGGTGAAGTACCAGACCGGCGCGATGTGGGGCGGAGTCTTCAAGGGGTCGGCCGGGTAGAAGTTCGGCGTCTCCAGGAAGGCGCCACCGCCTTCCGGAGCGAAGAACATGACCGCGGAGAAGACCATCAGGAAGACCACCACGCCGACGATGTCCTTAACCGTGTAGTACGGGTGGAAGGGAATGCCGTCGCGGGGAATGCCGTTTTCGTCCTTGTTGGCCTTGATCTCGATCCCGTCCGGGTTGTTGGAGCCGGTTTCGTGCAAGGCGAGCACGTGGGCAGCGACCAGACCAAGCAGAACCAGCGGGAAGGCGATGACGTGGAAGGAGAAGAAGCGGTTCAGGGTCGCGTCGCCCACGACGAAGTCACCACGAATGATGATCGACAGGTCGTTGCCGATGAACGGAATGGCGCCGAACAAGTTCACGATCACCTGGGCTCCCCAGTAGGACATCTGACCCCAGGGCAGCAGGTAACCGAAAAAGGCTTCGCCCATCAGGCAAAGAAAAATGCCGACACCGAACAGCCAGGTCAGTTCCCGCGGCTTGCGGTAGGAGCCGTAGAGCAGGCCACGGAACATGTGCAGATAGACCACAATGAAGAAGGCCGAGGCACCGGTGGAATGCATGTAGCGAATGAGCCATCCGCCGGGCACATCGCGCATGATGTACTCGACGGAAGCAAAAGCGACTGGCACCCCGCTGGCGTTCAGTGCGGCGTCCGGCTTGTAGTGCATGACAAGGAAGATGCCGGTGACGATCTGGATCACCAGAACCAGTAGCGCCAGTGAGCCGAAGAAGTACCAGAAATTGAAGTTCTTCGGGGCGTAGTACTCCGACAGGTGCCCCTTCCACATGGAGGTGGCAGGAAAGCGCGCGTCCACCCACTCCAGCAGGTTGCCGGCCAGGGAGCCGTCGGACTTGTATTTTTCGTAATTGCCAGCGGCCATTTCTTACGCTCCCTTCTTGTCTTCGCCGATCAGGATGCGGCTGTCGGACATGTAGTAGTGCGGCGGAACTTCGAGGTTGGTCGGCGCGGGCTTGGCCTTATAGACGCGCCCGGCGAAATCGAAGGTTGAGCCGTGGCACGGGCAGAGGAAACCGCCAAGCCAGTCAGCCGTCATGCCCTCCTCGGCGCCTTTCTTGAACTTCTGGGACGGGGAACAGCCCAGGTGTGTGCAGATACCGACGACGACAAGCACTTCCGGCTTGATCGAACGGGTCTCGTTGCGTGCGTAATCCGGCTGCATATTCTTCTCGGACTTGGGGTCGGCAACCGCATCGGCAAGCTTGGGCAGCGTTTCGAGCATGTCCTTGTTGCGATTGATGATCCAGACAGGTTTACCCCGCCATTCAACGGTCATCATCTGCCCCGGTTCAAGTTTGCCGATATCGACTTCGACCGGCGCACCGGCGGCCTTTGCACGCTCCGACGGCAACAGGCTGGACACGAACGGCACGAGGGCCGCAACGGCCCCCGCACCGCCCACTGCCGCGGTGGCGACGATCAGGCGCCGCCTCCCGCAGTCCATTTTTCCTTCATTGCTCATATGGCTGACCCCTAGACGGATAAGGTAGTTGGGATTGAATCAAACTCGCGATTGTACGCTAAGAACCGCCTATTTTGAAGGCGGGAACGCGTCATTAGCCGAAGGCGCGACGCTCGCGAAGCGCCTGCGCAAGGGTGCCACTATCGACATATTCGAGCTCGCCGCCGACTGGAACTCCCCGCGCAATGCGGGTGACGCCAATTCCTGCCGGCTTCAGGAGGGCGCCCAGATAATGAGCGGTGGCCTCGCCCTCATTGGTGTAGTTGGTGGCCAGGATGACTTCGCGGACGACTCCGTCCCGCGCCCGGGCGAGCAGCCGTTCGAGGCCGAGTTCCCGCGCGCCAACCCCGTCCAGGGGGGATATCTTCCCCATCAGCACGTAATAGAGCCCCGCGTAAGCGTGGGTCTGCTCCATGACGTTCATATCCACCGGCGATTCGACGACGCAGAGCAACGAATGATCCCGCCGGGATGAGGCACAGCGCTCGCAAACCGGTACTTCCGAGAAATCGTTGCAGCGCTCGCAGTGCCGCAAGCTTTGCAAGGCGACCAGAATGGCGTCGCCGAGGGCACGCGCACCGGCACGGTCTCGTTGCAGCAGATGATAAGCCATACGCTGCGCGGACTTAGGCCCCACGCCCGGCAAGGCGCGTAAAGCCTCAACCAGGGTGCCCAGACTGGAAGCGAGCGGCACGGATCAGAACGGAAGTTTGAATCCTGGCGGCAGATTAAGGCCGGCCGTAAACCCCGCCATCTTCTCTTGCGTGAGCGCCTCGCCCCGCCGGACGGCGTCGTTGATGGCCGCTGCGATCAAATCTTCGAGCATCTCACGATCATCCATCACCGACGGATCAATGCTCACACGACGCACGTCGTGGGAGCAAGTCATCGCGATCTTGACCATTCCAGCGCCCGCCTGCCCCTCGACTTCCGTCTGGGCAAGCTGCTCCTGCGCCTTCTTCATATTCTCCTGCATCATCTGCGCCTGCTTCATCAGCCCGGCAATGCCGCCTTTCATCATCGCTTCTTGCTCCGTCAGTTCAGGGGTTTGATCGTGGATTCCACCAGGGAAGCATCAAGCGTTGCCATGGCCTCCCGGACAAACTGGTCGTCTTCGATTGCCGACATCGCTTCTCGCTGGCGCGCTTCCCGAGCACGCTGAGCCGATGCCGCGGGAGTCTCGGATTTCACCTCGCCAACTTCCACACTCACCGTGATGGTCCGCCCGAGCCGCTCACCCAGGGCGATCTGCAACTTGTCGATAGCCGGCTTCATCAACAGATGCCGATGCGCCGACGGCAGCCGCAGCAGGCAACGCGTCGGCGACAATTCCCGCATTTCGCACTGCTGCGCAAGCTCCCGAGCCATGCCGCCCAGTGTGAGCCCTGCGAGTAGCTCCTGCCAGCCCCTGTCGGCGCTGGCCGCGGCCTCCCCCTCGCAAGCGCGGATTTCAAGGGGGCGAGACGCCTCCTCCGACAAGTCGCGCGACGCAAGGACAACATTTGCCGGTGTCTCCGCGGCGGGCAACGGCTGCCGCCCGGCGCCCGCGGCGGCCTCGGCCGGCCCGCCGATTTCCTGCCGCATACCGGCGGTTGTCGCCAAAACACGTTCGCGCGGCGACTCCGGACGAAATGCATAGAGCCGCAACAGGGTCATGACGAAGCCAGCGAAATCGTCCGGGGCCTGGACGAGCTCACTTCGCCCTACGAGTACGATCTGATACGCCAATTGGACAAATTCTTGCGAGAGCGCGCCGGCCAATCGGGCGAGGCGCTCCCTCTCCGGCTCATCGTCTCCAAGAATCGAGGGAAGAAACTGGACCATTTGAAGCCGCGTGAGCAGCAGTCCGAGATCCTGCAGCGCCGTACCGAATGCAAGGCTACGCAGTGCCATTTCTTCGGCGATCCCCAGGAGGTCCGAGGGACTCCCCCCGGCAAGGGATTCCAAAAGCCGCAGGAGATAGTCGAGATCCACCGTACCAAGCATCTCACGAACCGCGTCCGCTTCAACCCTGCCGCCCCCGTGCGCAATAGCCTGATCCAGCAACGAAAGGGCATCGCGCATACTTCCTGCCGCGGAGCGCGCAATCTGGGCGAGCGCAGGAGGCTCAAAGGGCACTCCTTCTGCCGCCAGGATCTTTTCCAGGTGGCCACTTACCGCTGCGGGTGGCATCTGCTTCAGATTGAACTGAAGGCAACGCGAAAGGACAGTAACCGGAATTTTTTGCGGGTCTGTGGTCGCCAGAATGAACTTCACATGCGCGGGGGGTTCCTCCAGCGTCTTCAGCATCGCATTGAAGGCCGAGTTGGAAAGCATATGAACTTCGTCGATCACGTAAACCTTGAAACGCCCCCGTGTCGGCACGTAAACCGCGTTCTCCAGGAGCTGACGCATTTCATCGACGCGTGTATTTGTAGCCGCATCCACTTCCAGAAGGTCTACGAAACGCCCGCCGTCGATTTCGACACACGCGGAGCAGGTACCACAGGGCGCAGCCGTCACGCCCGCCTCGCAATTGAGCGATTTGGCCAAAATGCGCGCCAGCGTGGTCTTTCCGACCCCTCGGGTACCGGTGAACAGGTAAGCATGATGCAGGCGCCCCTCAGTCAAGGCGTGGGTCAGCGCCTTGACCACGTGTTCCTGTCCCACCAGTGTTGCAAATGTACGCGGCCGCCACTTGCGGGCTAGAACCTGATAGCTCATGTCCCTCATCCGATCCAAGCTGGGAACGGAAACGAAAAGCGAATGGAAATGAAAATGGCGAGCCTAACCCCCGGCACTTGCAGATAATGGCTGTGGCTGCTTCCTTCCGGACCTGACCAGGTTCACCACCCTGCAATGCGGGGAGACCCGCCGGGTGTGATTCTAACACGGGCCAGGGCCCCGTTCTTGGGCCTCGGCCACCTGCTCGCGCAAAAAAAGCGAAACCCCCTTAGCGGAGTGCTAGGGGGGTTTCTGGGAGGGGAGCCTGGCGATGACCTACTTTCTCACACGGGGTGTGCAATATCATCGGCGCGGTTTCGTTTCACGGTCCTGTTCGGGAAGGGAAGGGGTGGGTCCGAAATGCTATGGTCGCCAAGCGTAACTTGTTCGCTTATCGTTTTTTGACGCTAAGCGTTAAACGGTAGAAGGTTGTGTGATTGCTTTGAGTTGTCCTGGTGCTTCAAGGTTATAGGATCAAGCCGCACGGGCAATTAGTACTGGTTAGCTTAACGCATTACTGCGCTTCCACACCCAGCCTATCAACGTCGTGGTCTTCGACGACCCTTTAGGGAGTTCAAGACTCCG
>WBZV01000285.1_pt1 | contig 32036 bp, 30 predicted proteins | sample 5204221 | NCBI WGS metagenome assembly WBZV01 (sample SAMN12344360, study PRJNA552823) | activated sludge metagenome | biome: Activated sludge suspended growth; feature: Nitrification reactor; material: Wastewater; isolation source: activated sludge from nitrification reactor of wastewater...
TTCCGGCCGCGACGAAGTCGGCCGAAACGTGGGCAGCCTCCGCTGGCCAGATGTGCTTTTCCAGCCAGTCCATGAGGGGCAGGTCGTCGGCGAGTCCGCGCATGAGGCTCATGGCCGCGTGAGTGTGCAAATTGACCAGGCCCGGAATAAGTAGGTGGTTGGCAAGTTCGACCCGTTCCCGGGCACTAAAGCGGTCCCGCGTCTCGCAGGTGGGCAAGAGGGCGACAATACGGCCATCGTCTACGGCAACGGAATGGCCTTCGAGCAGGCAGTCCGGCTCCACGGGGGCGATCCAGCGGGCGTCGATCAGCAGATCGATGTTTTGGGCCATGGCTTGCATCTGTCTTGAAGGGTGGGCGTGGTAAACTAGCAAATTACGCCCAGTTCAACCAAATAACGCGACGCCGGGCTACGGCGCGTCGAGAGACTCATGGACCAATTCGCCAAAGAAACACTGCCAATCAGCCTCGAAGAGGAAATGCGCCGTTCCTACCTCGACTACGCCATGAGCGTCATTGTCGGTCGGGCGCTGCCGGAGGTGCGCGACGGCCTCAAGCCGGTCCATCGCCGCGTGCTCTTCGCCATGCATGAGCTCTCCAACGACTGGAACAAGGCCTACAAGAAGTCGGCGCGCATCGTCGGCGACGTGATCGGTAAGTATCACCCCCATGGCGATACTGCGGTCTATGACACGATCGTCCGCATGGCCCAGGATTTCTCGTTGCGCTACATGCTGGTAGACGGTCAGGGCAATTTCGGTTCGGTGGACGGCGACAATGCCGCCGCCATGCGGTACACGGAAGTGCGCATGGCCAAGATCGGCCACCAGCTCCTAGAGGATATCGACAAGGAAACCGTCGATTTCGGGCCCAATTATGACGGTTCCGAAAACGAGCCCCTGATTCTGCCGGCCCGCATCCCCAACCTGCTGATCAATGGTTCAGCGGGCATCGCAGTGGGTATGGCTACCAATATTCCGCCCCACAACCTGAACGAGGTGATTTCCGGTTGCCTTGCGCTGCTGGGCAATCCGGCCATGGCCATCGAGGAACTCATAGAACATATCCCGGCTCCCGATTTCCCGACTGCCGGCATCATCTACGGCGTGATGGGCGTGCGCGAGGGTTACTTTACCGGCCGCGGTCGCGTCATCATGCGGGCTCGCACCCATTTCGAGGATATGGGCAAGGGCGAGCGCCAGGCCCTGATCGTGGACGAGATTCCCTATCAGGTGAACAAGAAGACCCTGATCGAGAAGATCGCCGAGCTGGTCAATGACAAGAAGATCGAGGGTATTTCCGATATCCGCGACGAGTCGGACAAGTCCGGCATGCGCATCGTGATCGAACTGAAGCGCGGCGAAGTCGGCGAGGTGGTACTCAATAACCTCTACAAGCAGACCCAGCTGCAGGACACCTTCGGAATGAACATGGTGGCCCTGGTGGATGGCCAGCCGCGGCTCTTGAACCTGAAGCAGATGCTGGAATGCTTCCTCGCCCACCGGCGCGAGGTGGTGACCCGGCGGACCGTTTATGAACTGCGCAAAGCCCGGGATCGGGGCCACATCCTGGAAGGCCTCGCCGTGGCGCTTTCCAATGTGGACGAGATCATCGCCCTGATCAAGGCGGCACCGACTCCGGCCGATGCCAAGCGCGGCCTCATGGAGCGTACCTGGCGCAGTCCCCTGGTGGAGCAGATGCTGCAACGTGCCGCCGCCGATGCGTCACGCCCCGAGGGGCTGGCCCCGGAATTCGGCATGTCCGGCCAAGGCTATCGCCTTTCCGACGCCCAGGCCCAGGCGATCCTGGAACTGCGCCTGCAGCGTCTGACAGGCCTGGAGCAGGACAAGATCGTCGCCGAATACAAGGAGGTCATGGAGAAGATCGCCGACCTCCTCGACATCCTGGCCCGCCCGGAGCGCATCACCGCCATCATCGCCGGCGAGTTGACGGCCATTCGCGACCAGTTCGGCGACGAGCGCCGTTCCGAAATCGTTCTACATACCCAGGAACTGGGCATCGAAGACCTGATCACCCCGCAGGACATGGTGGTGACCCTCTCCCATGGCGGTTACATCAAGACCCAGCCGCTTTCCGACTACCGCGCCCAGCGCCGCGGCGGTCGCGGCAAGCAGGCGGCGGCGATCAAGGATGAGGATTTCATCGATCACCTCTTCGTGGCCAATACCCACGACTACATCCTGTGCTTCTCCAACCGCGGCCGCTGCTACTGGCTGAAGGTCTACGAAGCGCCCGAGGGCAGCCGCACCAGCCGCGGCAAGCCGATCGTCAATCTCTTCCCGCTGGAAGAGGGCGAGAAGATCAATGCCATCCTGCCGGTGAAGGAATTCGTCGAGGATAAGTACATCTTCATGGCCACCGTCATGGGAACGGTCAAGAAGACACCGCTTTCCGACTTCTCCAATCCGCGCAAGGCCGGCATCATTGCCGTGGCATTGGATGAGGGCGACTACCTGATCGGTGCCGAGCTGACCAATGGCCAGAACGACATCGTCCTCGTCTCCAACGGCGGCAAGGCCGTCTGGTTTGACGAGGAGGACGTCCGCCCCATGGGCCGTCAGGCTCGCGGAGTGCGGGGCATGAGGCTGCAGCCCAAGCAGGCGGTGATTTCCCTGTTGGTGGCCGATAACGAGCAGCAGACCGTGCTGGTCGCCACCGAGAACGGTTTTGGCAAGCGTACCCAATTGGGTGATTTCCGCCACTCCGGGCGCGGTACCCAGGGCGTCATCGCCATTGCCGCCAGTGCGCGCAATGGCATCATCGTCGCCGCCAAGCTGGTGAGCGACGAGGATGAGATCATGCTGATCACCACCGGTGGCGTGCTCATCCGTACCCGAGTGTCGGAAATTCGCGAGTTGGGCCGGGCGACCCAAGGCGTCACGCTGATCGCCCTGGACCAGGGCGAGAAACTGGCTGGTCTGGAAAAGGTCGTCGAAACGGAAGGCGATCTGGAGGGCGATTGATGGCCCGCATCTGGAACTTCAGCGCCGGTCCGGCCGTCCTGCCGGAGGCCGTCTTGCGGCAGGCCCAGGAGGAAATGCTCGACTGGCATGGCGCTGGCTGCAGCGTCATGGAGATGAGCCACCGGGGCAAGGAGTTCATGTCCATCCTGGAGTGTGCGGAGGCTGATCTGCGAGAGCTGATGGGCATTCCTGCCAATTACAAAGTGCTTTTCCTCCAGGGCGGCGCCACCCAGCAGTTTGCCCAGATTCCCATGAACCTACTCGCCGGGCGCTCGGCGGACTACATCGTCACCGGTTCCTGGTCCAAGAAGGCGTACAAGGAAGCCCAGAGGGTAATGGGCGAGGGGGCCGTGCGGTGCGCTGCTTCCACCGAGAAGACGGGATTCACCCGCCTGCCTTTCGCCGAGGAAATTCGCCTCGACCCCCAGGCCGCCTACCTGCACCTCTGCACCAACGAGACGATCCACGGCGTCGAAGTCCACGATGCCCGCTTGGCGGCTGCGGGCGTGTCCCTGGTGGCAGACATGTCGTCCCACATCCTGTCCCGCCCAGTCGATGTCTCCAAGTACGCCCTGATCTATGCCGGGGCACAAAAGAACATCGGGCCCTCGGGGCTGACCCTGGTCGTCATCCGCGACGACCTGCTCGGAGGGGCGCCGGCCAATATCCCCACGGTGATGGATTTCGCGGTGATGGCCGACAACGGCTCCATGCTCAACACGCCGCCCACCTACGCCATCTATATCGCCGGCCTGGTCTTCCAGTGGCTGAAGGCCCAGGGCGGTTTGGCGGCCATGGAGGCGGTCAACGTCGAGAAGGCGCGCTTGCTCTACGACTGCATCGACAATTCCAGCGGTTTCTACCGGAACCCGGTGGACCTCGATTGCCGCTCGCGCATGAACGTGCCCTTCGTCCTCGCCCGGTCGGAACTGGACGCCGCCTTCCTGGCCGAGGCCAAGGTGGCGGGGCTGGCTGCCCTCAAGGGCCACAAGTCGGTGGGTGGCATGCGCGCCTCCATCTACAACGCCATGCCCCGGGAAGGCGTGCGGGTGCTGGTGGATTTCATGAACGATTTCGCCAAACGCAACGCATGAGCGACGATCTTTCCAAGGAACTGGCTGGGGTCCGTGCCGAAATCGACGGCATCGACGCCGAACTTCTCAAGCTCCTCAACCAGCGGGCTCGCTGTGCCCAGAAGGTGGAGGAGATCAAGGCGCGGCACGGTGAGGCCGGGCACATCTACCGGCCGGAGCGGGAAGCCCAGGTGCTGCGCCGCATCCAGGACGAAAACGGCGGCCCCCTCGACGACGAACAGGTGACCTGGTTCTTCCGCCAGGTCATGTCCGCCTGCCTGTCACTGGAAAAGCTCCTGGAAGTGGCCTTCCTGGGCCCCGAAGGCTCCTTCACCGGCAGTGCTGCCGCCAAGCATTTCGGCCACGCCGCCCGCTTGGTTCCCTTGTCTTCCATCGATGACATTTTCCGCGAGGTGGAGGCTGGCCACGCCGACTACGCCGTGGTGCCGGTGGAGAATTCCACCGAAGGGGCGGTCGGCCGCACCATGGACCTCCTGCTGACCACGCCCCTCAAGACCTGCGGCGAGGTAGTGCTGCGCATCCACCAGAACCTGCTTACCCAGGTGCCCTCCCTGGACAAGGTGGCCAAAGTCTATTCCCACGCCCAGTCCCTGGCCCAATGCCACGAGTGGCTGAACCGCAACCTTCCGGGCGTGCCCCGGGTGTCGGTGGCGAGCAATTCCCTTGCCGCCCAGATGGCGGCGGCCGAGGAGGGCGCCGCAGCCATTGCCGGGGCCGCCGCCGCCGAACGCTATGGCCTGCCGCTGTTGGCCCAGAATATCGAGGACGAGCCCAACAACACCACCCGCTTTCTCGTCCTCGGCCACCATGACGCCGGCCCCTCGGGCAAGGACAAGACCTCGCTCGTCATGTCTGCCCCCAACCGCACCGGCGCCTTGCACGACCTCCTGGAACCCTTCGCCGCTGCCGGCGTTTCCATGACCCGCCTGGAATCCCGACCGGCTCGCCAGGCCCTGTGGCAGTACGTGTTCTACGTGGATATCGACGGCCACCGCGAAGAGGCCGTGGTCAAGGGTGCGCTGCAGGAATTGACCAAGCGGGCGGCCTTCCTCAAGATTCTCGGGTCCTACCCGGTCGCCGTCTATTAAGGAACTGCCATGAGCCTCGCCGACCAGGCCCTCCCCTACGTCCGCGCCATCTCGCCCTACCTGCCGGGCAAACCCATCACCGAACTGGCCCGGGAGATGGATATCCCGGTCGGAAGGATCGTCAAGCTGGCCTCCAACGAAAACCCTCTCGGCATGAGTCCCAAGGCACGGAAGGCCGTCGAGACGGCCATCGCCGGCATCGAGCGCTATCCCGACCAGTTCGACCTGATCAAGGCCGTGGCCGAGCGCTGCGGCGTGGCCACGGGGCAGGTGGTGCTGGGCAACGGCTCCAACGACGTGCTCGACCTCGTCGCCCGGGTCTTCCTGGCGCCGGGGCGGTCGGGGGTCTTCGCCCAGCACGCTTTCGCGGTTTATCCCATCGCCAGCCTATCGGCCGGTGCCGAGCTGATCTGCGTTCCGGCGCACAATTACGGCCATGACCTCGACGCCATGCGTGCCGCCATCCGGCCGGACACCCGCATCGTCTGGATCGCCAATCCCAACAACCCTACCGGCAATTTCCTGCCCTACGTGGAAGTGCGCGCCTTCCTGCAGACCGTGCCCAAGGACGTGGTGGTGGTCCTCGACGAGGCCTACAACGAATACCTGCCCCCCGCCGAGCGCGTCGATACGGCGGCCTGGATCGGCGAATTCACCAACCTGGTGGTCACCCGCACTTTCTCCAAGATCTACGGCCTGGCCGGCCTGCGCGTCGGCTACGCATTGGCGGCGCCGGAAGTGGCCGACCTCATGAACCGCGTCCGTCAGCCGTTCAACGTGAACAACCTGGCCCTGGCTGCCGCCATCGCCGCCCTCGACGACCACCTCTTCGTCGCCGACAGCTACGAACTCAACCGCCGCGGCATGGAGCAGATCGTCGCAGGCTTGAAGCGGCTGGGCTTCGAGCATATTCCTTCCCACGGCAACTTCGTCACCTTTAAGGCTGGGGACGGCGCCGGCATCAACCAGAAATTGCTGCGGCAAGGCGTCATCGTCCGCCCCATCGGCGGTTATGGCATGCCAGAGTGGTTGCGCGTCACCATCGGCACCGAGCCGGAAAACACCCGCTTCCTGGAAGCGCTGGAGAAGGCGCTGTAATGGCCGAATTCGGCAAGATCGTCATCTTCGGCACGGGCCTGATCGGCGGCTCCTTCGCCCTGGCGCTGAAAGAGGCGGGGGCAGTGGAAGAGGTGGTCGGCTTCGGGCGGACGCCAGCGACCCTGAAACTGGCCCAGGAATTGGGCGTTATCGACCGGGCCGGCATCAATCCGGCCCATGAGGTCGGCGATGCGGACATCGTCCTGGTGGCGACGCCGGTGGCGCAGATGCCGGAGATATTTGAGCGTATCGTGCCCTATCTCGGACCGGACACCATCATCACCGACGGTGGTTCGACCAAGGGCGACGTCGTTGCCGCGGCGCGCGCTGCGCTCAAGGGGCACATCGGCAAGTTCGTGCCGGCACACCCTATCGCAGGCGCCGAAAACAGCGGACCGGTGGCGGCAAGAGCTGACCTTTATCGTGGAAAGAAGGTGGTCGTAACGCCACTGCCCGAGAACAACGACGAGCGCTTGGACCGTGTGAAGCGTGCTTGGGCGCTTTGTGGGGCGGACATCCACGAATTGACTCCGGAGATGCACGACCGGGTGTTCGCCGCAGTGAGTCACCTGCCGCATTTGTTGTCTTTCGCGCTGGTGCACGAACTTGCGAAGCGGGAAGATGCAGATTTGTTCTTCACGTTTGCGGCCTCGGGGTATCGCGATTTCACCCGCATTGCGGCGAGCCATCCGGAGATGTGGCGGGATATATGTCTCGCAAATCGCGACGCCCTGGTGGCCGAACTGGATGGATACATGGCGGGATTGGCAAGACTTCGGATTGCTCTGGAGCAATGCGACGGCGCCAGCCTGGAAGTGGTTTTTGACAACGCCCGAAGGGCGCGGCGGGCGTGGACGCACGACGGATAGTCGGGGAGTCTTGGGGTCGAGAGATTTTCAACTTGGTTATCACTGATTACCTTTTCCGTTTGTCAAATCATTAGGAACAGGTGGCCATACCCGAGAGCAGCAGGAGAAGGAAATGTATTATGCAGGCAAGAATGTTCTTGTAACCGGAGCTGATGGCTTTATCGGTTCCCATTTGACCGAGATGCTGGTCCGGGCAGGGGCAGAAGTGACTGCCTTGAGCCAGTACAACTCTTTCAACAACTGGGGTTGGCTGGAGGATGTTGATCTCTCCAGGAACGTGAAAGTGGTATGCGGGGATATACGCGATCCCCACTTCTGCCGAACTATCGTGCAGGGCAGCGATACCGTGTTCCATCTGGCGGCCCTTATCGCCATACCATTTTCTTATGTGGCGCCTGATTCCTACGTCTCGACCAATATTCAGGGCTCTTTGAACCTCGTCCAGGCGGCGAGGGATTTGGGTGTGAGGCGATTCATTCAGACCTCGACAAGCGAGGTCTACGGTACGGCCCAGTACGTGCCTATCAACGAAGAACACCCTCTGCAGCCTCAGTCACCCTACAGTGCCAGCAAAATTGCCGCCGATGCCATGGTGATGAGCTATTTTCTGTCGTTTGGAACACCGGTTACGATTGTCCGCCCCTTCAATACCTACGGCCCCCGTCAGTCTGCACGCGCGGTTATCCCGACGGTGATTACTCAGTTGTTGTCTGGGAAGGATCGCCTGCATCTGGGCAGCCTTCATCCTACACGGGATTTCAACTATGTCGAGGATACCTGTCGCGGTTTCCTGGAACTTGCGGGTTGCCCAGATGCCGTCGGAAAGACGGTAAATATCGGCTCGAACTTCGAGATTTCGGTGGGGGATACCGTGGCGCTGATCCAGGAGATCATCGGAACCAAGGTGCCGGTCGAGACAGACGATCAGCGATTGCGCCCGGAACGCAGCGAAGTGGAGCGCCTTTGGTGCGACAATTCGAAAATCAGGGCGCTGACTGGATTTTCGCCCCGCGTGGGTATCAAGGAAGGCCTGGAAAGAACAGTCGAGTGGCTGCGGCAGCCGGCCAACCTCAGCAAATACAAATCCAATATCTACAATGTCTAAACGAGCAGTAATTCTGGCCGGGGGTAAGGGCACGCGCCTGCGCCCGTATACCGTCGTGTTACCCAAGCCGCTTATGCCAATCGGGGAGTTTCCCATCCTTGAGGTTATCGTGCGGCAACTGGTGAGTTTTGGTTTTGACCATATCACCATGGCGGTGAACCATCAGGCGGAGATAATCAAGGCGTTTTTCCAGGATGGGCAGCGTTGGGGCATTCGGATCGACTATTCGCTGGAGGACGGGCCGCTAGGCACCATGGGGCCGCTCAAGCTCATTGGCGACCTGCCTGAAAATTTTCTGGTCATGAATGGGGACATCCTGACCGATCTCGATTTTGCCGAATTCCACGATCGGCACGCTGCTTCGCGCAATACCTTCACGATTTCCTCCATGCGTCGCGAGCACCGCATCGACTATGGCGTCCTGGATGTGGACGACAGCGGAACATTGACAGGCTTTCGGGAAAAACCCGAGGTTCGTTACGAAGTCAGCATGGGCGTCTATATGGTAAATGCCCGGGTACTCAACTTCATTCCAGACGGCCAACCGTTCGGATTCGACAATCTGATGCTCAAGTTGCTGGAACTCGGACGTCCTATTTCCGTGCGACCATTTGAGGGCTACTGGTTGGATATCGGTAGGCCTGACGACTATGCAAGGGCGATCGACGAATTCGAATCCTTGCGCACCAAGTTTCTCAATGAATGACGTTGTTGTTACCGGGGCAGCGGGTTTTATCGGCAAGGCCCTCTGCCGGCGCCTGAAAGCGGACGGTGTTGCGGTGCACCCCCATGGCAGGTGTGATGGTGACATTTCGATGCCGGATACTTGGCGGGCAATGCCGCCGGCGAGAGTGCTGGTCCATCTGGCAGGTCGCAGCTACGTTCCCGACAGTTGGAATGATGGGCCGGGATTTCTGCAAAGCAATGTTGTCGGAACCGAGTACGCGCTGGATTACTGCCGCAGGCATGGCGCCAGGATGGTCTATGTCAGCGCGTACTTGTACGGTGTTCCGGGTCGCCTTCCGATTGCTGAGTCGGATCCCGTTCGTCCGAACAACCCCTATGCGCTGACGAAACACTTGGCGGAACAACTTTGTCGGTTTTATGGCGACTACCGCGGCGTACCTGTGACTGTCCTGCGATTGTTCAACGTGTTTGGGCCTGGGCAGCGGGAGAGTTTTCTCGTTCCAACCATCATCAAGCAAGTTCGCTCGGGCAATGCCATTCGCGTCATGGACCTTGCACCCCGACGAGACTACGTATTCGTCGAGGATGTGGTCGACGCCATCTGCCGCTCGCTGCAGCAGAAGCAAGCCTTTCAGGTGCTCAATATCGGTTCCGGCCAATCGTATTCGGTCCGAGAAATCATTGAGCAGATACAGCGGGCAGCTGGCACGAATTTTCCGGTCATCTCGTTGGGGCAGGAGCGGCCCCAGGAAATTCCGGATGTTCGGGCCGATATCACCCTGGCTCGCCGGATGCTCGGTTGGGAACCACGTTGGTCATTCAGCCGCGGGATTGCGGCAATTTTCAGTGCGGAGAAAACTAGTGACTGAACGGTATGTGCCCATCAACAAGGGCAATTACTCCATGGATACACCCGAGCGGGAAGCGCGCTTCGAGGCTTGTCGCGGTGCCGGATGGGAAGAGGAATACGCCGAGTATCGGAGCAACTGGACAAAATTCGCCAAAGCGCAGGTCGTATCCGATTACCCCTTGCTTGTGGATATTGAATTGTCCTCTGTCTGCAATCTGCATTGCCCCATGTGCTATACGATTACAGACGAGTTCAAGGAGCAGGTCAACGCGACTCGCATGGACTGGGATCTCTATACCCGGATCATTGACGAGATCGGCGGAAAGGTTCCGGCCATTCGCCTCAGCCTGCGTGGGGAAGCGACCCTGCACAAGAAATTCGTCGAGGCCATACGTTATGCCAAAGAACGCGGGATCAGGGAGGTATCCACCCTGACCCACGGTGGCAAGCTGACGCCGGAGTATTTCCGGCGGATTGCCGAAGCGGGTATCGACTGGATAACCATTTCCATTGACGGGGTTGGCGAAACCTACGAAGCGGTCCGCAAGCCGCTGAAATTTGCCGACATGGTTGAAAAACTGAAGGCGATCAAGGCGATGAAGGAAGCCAACGGGTGGTTGCGCCCGGTGATCAAGGTTCAGGGAATCTGGCCGGCGATCAGGGAAAATCCTCAGGCCTACTACGACACCTTTGCGCCGATCAGTGACCTGGTTGCCTTCAATCCCCTGATCGACTATCTCGGCAACGATACCCATATCGAGTATCTGGAAAATTTTTCATGTCCCCAGCAGTACCAGCGCCTGGTCATCGGTGCTGATGGACGCGTCATGAAGTGTTCCAATGACGAGGAGAATCGCGAGGTCATCGGTGATGTCAGAACCGAAACCGTGCATCAGATCTGGCATGGCGACAAAATGCAGCAGATTCGGGAACAGCACAAGCGCCCGCGTGGTTTCATGGAGAGCGCCGTCTGCCGCCGTTGTTACCTGCCACGCTTGACAAAGGACGAAGGGGCGTCAGTAGGGAACCGCACGTTCATCGTCCGCAACTACGTTCATCGCCTGCAATTGATTGGGAAATGAGAATGGGGGCGACTGTTGATCGGGCGTCCTACCGTAACCGGGGCGGACTTCTGCAACGCCTGATTTCGGCCTACAAGGCTCGGCGATACTTCTCCGCCCGCGGCGAGGGTATCGTGGTCAAACACAATGCGGAGTTTTGGCTTACCGAGAATGCGGTGCTGGAGGTAGGCGACAACTGTACCATCCAGAATTACGCGTTCTTTCAACTCACGATGCCGAAGCCGGAAGTTTACATTGGTGCCAACTCTGTCATCGGTCGGCATTGCATGATCACGGCCAAGAACAAGATACGTATTGGAGACAATGTCCTGATGGGGGCCTACGTACAGGTTATCGACCACAATCATGGAATGGCTGCCGGTACGTTGATTCGTGATCAGCACGCGGAGATTGGTGAGGTAGTGATCGGGAACGATGTTTGGGTTGGCGCAGGTGCAAAAATTCTTTCCAATGTGCATATCGGCGATGGGGCGATAATTGGGAGCAACGCGGTCGTTACTTCCGATATTCCGCCAAATTCGATTGCCGTTGGAGTACCGGCCAAAGTAATACGCCAGAGAGATTGATTATGTTTCAGAACTATCGCGCTGACCGCTGCTACGTCATCGCCGAAATCGGCGGCAATTTCACGACCCTGGATGAAGCAGTGCGTCTCATTGATGCGGCAGCGGATTGCGGGGTTGATGCGGTCAAACTGCAGACGTATCGAGCTGAAACCGTTGCCAGCAAACTGGCCACTTTCGATATGGAAAACACCGGGGTGGCCTCGCAGTTTGAGCTGTTCAAGCGATATGCGATCGATGCCGACATGCATGAGCGCGTCTTCAGGTACGCCGAAGGGAAGGGCCTGGACTGGTTTTCTACGCCTTCGCACGAAAGCGATCTCGAGTTACTTGAAGGCTTGGGGGTTGGTGCCCACAAGATCGGCTCGGATGATGCCGTGAATCTCCCCTTTCTCAGGGCTGTCGCGCGGGCTGGCAAGCCGATGCTGCTTTCCACCGGAATGTGTACCTTGGATGAGGTGCGGGAATCGGTGGATGCCATTCTGGGGGAAGGAAACGAAAATCTCATCCTGCTACACGCTGTGACCAGCTATCCTACTCACCCGGAAAATGTCAATCTGCGGGCGATGCAGACCTTGATGGCCGAATTTCCGCGATTGGCTATCGGTTATTCAGACCATACGCTCTCGCCGGTGGCCTGCCTTTGTGCGGTAGCGATGGGAGCACGTGTTATCGAGCGGCATTTCACCTACGACAAGAAGGCTGACGGTCCAGATCACAGGCTGTCAGCCGACCCCGCCGAGATGAAGTGGCTGGTGGAAGCTGTACGAGCCTTTGAAATCATGCGCGGGAGCGGCATCAAGCGGCCTGCCGACAGCGAACGGACGACACGCCGGAACAACCGGAAGAGCCTGGTGGTCACCCGCAAGGTATTGGCTGGTCAGCGCCTTGGAATTGGTGATGTGGCGGTCAAGCGCCCTGGTTACGGTATTCCGCCAAAGTACAGTGACCAGGTTCTTGGGCGAGCCGTTGCCCGTGATCTGGACGAGGACGCGGTCCTGACGTGGGAAGACCTGGCATGAGCCTCGGCATCGTCATCCAAGCGAGGATGGGTTCGACCCGCCTGCCGGGCAAGGTGCTCAGGCCCATTGCCGGCAAGGCGCTACTTGACCACGTACTTGGCAGGCTGGGTGATTTTAGGCGTGATGCTGGCATCGTGGTCGCGACCTCCTCCCTTGCTCAGGATGATGCCATCGAAGCCCATTGCCGAAGCCGAGTCGCGTGTTTCCGGGGCAGTGAACAGGACGTCCTGGACCGTTATTTCCGGTGTGCGTCGGCATACGGGTTTGAGCACGTCGTCAGGCTGACTGCCGACAACCCATTTACCGATATCGAAGAACTGGAACGCTTGGTGGATTTTCATTGTATGGGTGGTTACGACTATACCCATTCATTTGGGATGATGCCGCTGGGTGTCGGAGCCGAGGTGTTTACGTTCGAAGCCCTGGCTGCGAGTCATCGGGAAGGCATGGCTCCCAATCATCGGGAACACGTCAATGAATTCATCCAGGAAAATCCGCAGCGTTTTTGCATTGGCGTACTTGACGTGCCTATGGCCAAGCGGGCCCCGGAATTGCGCATGACCGTCGATACCCAGGAAGACTATGAACGTGCTTGCCGATTGGCAGAGCTGGCTGTGCCCAAATGGCAGACTACCGTCGGAGCGATTGCGGCTTGCTAGCGCTGTGTGTTGAAAGCTCGCACGCGCGTGGCATGGGGCACCTGTTTCGCGCACTCAACCTGGCTGATGGCATGAGGTTACGTGGATGGTCATTCGTCTTCCTTATCAATGCCCATGAACCGGCGCTTGCGCTCCTGGCGGAGCATGGTCATAGGTATGAGGTCGTTGGGTTGGACAACGGTACTGATTGGGAGCAGGAAGCAATTCAGCGCCTGGGTATACGGATCTGGATCGATGACCGGCTGAATACCGACCTTGGCCATGGCCACGCAGTGAAGGCAGCGGGAGTTCCATGGGTCACCTTTGACGATCGGGGGCCTGGCGCTGCCTTGGCCGACCTGAATATCGCAGCGCTGGTTTTCGAGGAACCGGCCTCCTTGCCGGGGCGCCGAGTATTGCAAGGACCTGATTACCTGATCCTTAACCCGGAGATCGCTTGTTTCCAGCGTGTTCGAAAGGACGTGCAATCCCTCGTGGTAACCATGGGTGGCAGCGATACCTACGGGGTGACTGTGGAGGTCGTGAAAAAATTGGCGGCGTCCGGCAGGAGGGCGACAATCATCGTCGGCCCAGGCTTTGCTCATTGGACGGGACTCGAAGCCGTGCTGACGCCGGATTTCTTGGTCAGGTGCGGCGTGTCCTCGTTGATCGCCGAATTCAGCAGGCATGATCTAGCTATTACCGGGGGCGGGGTGACTCCCTTTGAAGCGGCGGCATCGGGCCTGCCGTGCATTGTCATCGCTAACGAGGACTTCGAAGTGCCCGTCGGAAAAGCACTGGAAGGTCTCGGTGTTGCCAGGTTCGCTGGCCATTACGCTGCAGTGGACTGGGCCAGTCTGGATGAGACGATGGCGGTTGAGCCCATGAGCCGGGCTGGCTGGCGCGGATCGGTCTGGGGGGCAGGGAGCGGGTTCTCGATGCCATCGGTGCCTTCCGGGACGGAGACAAATGGCCACGACCGCAGTAATTCATCAGCCGGACTTCCTGCCGTACCTCGGGTTTTTTCACCGATTCCTGCAGGCGGACATCTATCTGGTTCTTGACCACGTTCAGTTCGTGAACGGCACTTCCAAGGCTTGGACGCACCGCGACAAGATTAAGACTTCCAAGGGAGTTCAGTGGCTTAGCGTGAGTGTGAACAAGGTGCCGCGAGACACCCCCATCAATCAGGTGACCCTTTCGACGACGGTGGAATGGCGCGAAGCCAACCTGCACCTGCTCGAGGCCAACTACCGGAGAGCCCCATACTTCGGCGAAATCATGCCTTACGTTCGCCAGCTTTATTCCGAACCCGCAAAAGGCTTGGCGGAATTCAACATCAAGTCGATCCGCATACTCATGGCATTGCTGGATGTCGAGCGTCCGATGATCTTCTCCAGTTCGCTCAACCCGCAGGGGGCGAAGAACGAGTTGCTCATCGACCTCTTGCGCAAGGTAGGCGCAGGGCGCTACTTGTCCGGCGTGGGAGCAAGGGATTACATGGACGAGTTGCTCTTCGCGGCGGCGGGTATCGAGGTGCTTTGGCAGGATTTCCGGCATCCGGTTTATCCCCAACTCCACGGGACATTCGAGCCGTATCTGAGTAGTGTCGATGTGCTGTTCAACTGCGGCATTGATCGATCACGCAGGCTGTTAAGGGGGGAGGAATGAACATACTTGCGATTGGCGCCCATTTCGATGACGTGGAGCTGGGGTGTGGTGGTGCCCTCGCCCGGCATGCGGCCGCGGGGGACAACGTCTATGTATTTGTGGCGACCGTGTCCGGCTTCTCCAACCAGTACGCCCAGGCGGTGCGCTCAAGCGACATTGCGCTGGCCGAGGCGCAGGCGGCGATGAAGATCCTTGGCGTGAAGGAACTGATCTGCGGCAACTTCAAGACACTAGAAGTTGAATTCGTAGACACACTGAACGTCCAGATTCTCCGGATCGTCGAGGAGAAGAAGGTCGACAAGGTATATACGCACTGGACGGGGGACATTCATCATGACCACCAGGCAGTTGCGCGCGCTTCCCTGCACAGTTGCCGCCACGTTTCCTGTTTGCTGATGTACCGCAGCAACTGGTATCACTCCACGCAGGATTTTCGGGGTAACTTTTACGTCGACATCACTGCGAACTGGGCAACCAAGGAAAGCGCCATTCGTGCCCACGAATCCGAAATGGAGCGTACCGGCTCCCGCTGGATAAGCTTCTTCCGGAACGAGGCGGAAAATGCGGGGCAGCGAATCGGCGTGCAATATGCCGAAGTCTTCGAGGTGGTGAAGTGGCTGGAGCGGTGAGTTTCTACTCCTGGTTTTGCAGCCGTTTTGAGCGATTCCTGGGAAAATTACGCATTCTCCATTTCCGTCTGCTCGGGGTGAAAATCGGCCGGGGTTGCCACATCGAGCGTGGCGTGATCATTCGGGGGGCGGTTGAAATTGGAGATCGAACAAATATCGGAGCTTATTCATATCTAAGCACCGCATTGGGCGGACGCCTGCTTATTGGTAACGACTGTCATGTTGGCAAGCTGAATCAATTGGGTTCGGGTGGCAGCGTGGTAAGCATAGGAGATCACTGCATCTTCGCCGCTTACGTCCAAGTTACCGACGCCATACACGAATTCCGCAACCGGGGGTTATGCATCATCAAGGCCCCTGTATTGGCCTCCTCTGTTTCTATCGCCCCAAACGTCTGGTTGGGATCCGGAGTCATGGTGATGACGGGGGTGGCCATCGGCGAGGGGGCTGTCATTGGTGCGCAGTCATTGGTTCGGGAATCGGTGCCTCCCTTTGCGATTGCTGTCGGGACTCCCGCCAGGGTTGTGAGTTATCGGGAGTAAATGGCATATAGCCATGGCGGATTTCATCGTATTTCCAACTGCCTGAACGAGCAACAAACGTGTCTGCGACCCGGAATAATTTACTGGCCAATTTTTTTCAGCAGGCCGGTGGCGCGTTGCTTTTTCTCTTCATTCCCGGAATCCTTGATGTCCAGGAATTTGGGCGAGTGACAGTGATCACGACGCTATTGTCTCTGGCGGTGATATCGGATATCGGGTTTAGCCACGTTTACTCAAGGGCGATGCCTGGTGTTCTGTCAGGAGGCGGGGCCGATGAAATTCTGCGGTGGGATGTCGCGGCAAGCATTTCCCGCATCTGCGGGGGGGCGATATTCGGTCTGTTCGGGGCGGGATACTTCTGGTTCAGGACAGGGTACGGATGGGAGGCGCTGCTCCTTATACTGGTGTTTCCGTCCCTGGCGGCTACTGGATATTTAGTCACTCGCAGCGTTGTGGCCAGCGATTTCCAGGCGGTACGAAATCTTTCCCTGGTTCAGTCTATCGGGCGCCTCAGTAGTATTCCCGCCGGCGCCATCGCAGGCGTTGCGGGATGGCTGGTTGGACAGCTGATTTCCGCTGCCGGAATTTTGTTGCTCCCGGCAGCCCGCCAGCAACTTGCCAATGTCGTTATGGAGCGGAAGCAATTCGACGGTGCCTTGGTGAAAAAGCATCTCGGTGAAGCATTGTTGCTATGCCTGGTTGCTGGGGTTTGGACACAGTTGATGGCGTCTGCGCGGCTGTTTGCCGTTTTGGGCTATCCCGAGGCGACCGTTGCCCGCTATGGACTGGTGGCTTCCCTTTACCAAGTTGGGGCGTCGGTCATTCTAGCCGCCTTCGTACCCCAGACGGTAAGGCTCTACCGATCGCTTGCCGAGGATGTCCCGGCCGGCGTAATACTGGCGCTGCGTGTTGCTGCGATCGGAGGCAGTGTCGTGCTCGCATTGGCACTGATCGGCTCTGTCGTCGCGGCCCCCATGCTAGCGTGGCTTTTTCCGAAGTACGGAGTCCAGGCCTCAATGGCCGTGCCTATACTACTGAGCGTCGTGAATTGCGCCATTGTTTCCATTCTCGGTTCGGTAATGATCGGAACAGGGAACGCCAAAACTTACCTGTTGATCCTCGCCGGCTCCTTTGTTGCCAGCATGATCCTTCCCGTTGTCCTCTCCCCGTGGCTGGCTGGCGATGCGGCTGCCGTCTCCCAGTTGTTAGCCATGAGCATCAATTCGGTTCTTCTGGTTATCGCAGTCGTGACCAAGTTCGGGCAACATACGGGGCGGCAACTGACTGCCTGGGTCTCTGCCTCATTGCCCCTGGCTGCTGTTGTACTGGCGCCACTGCTTATGTCACTGACCATCAATTTCCATTGAATCCAATGAAGACATTCGCCAGACGCTGGCTCGTTCCACCAGGTGTGAAGGAACTGCTTGATAGCGGGAAAACGTTAATAAAACAACGATTTCGTAGTCGCGAGGAGCGAGCGCTGTTGGCGCAGAATGCCGCCATCCGCAATCGTCATGTCGGGCAACGTTGCTTCATCCTTGGCGCAGGGGCGTCGATCAAGGAGCAAAACCTCAAGTTGCTCCAAGGTGAATGCGTGATAAGCGTAAGCAATACTTTCGTGCATCCGGACTTTCAACTGATCAAGCCCCGATACCACGTATTGCCGACCATGCTTTACGGCCACAGCGGCTTATATGGTGCGGATCGATTTGTCGGGTGGTTGAAAGAAATGCAGGAGAACACCGGTGATGCGGAAATGTTCTTCCATCTCGGGGACCGGACAATGATCCAGCAGGCGGGACTATTCCAGAACCGAATCATCCATTGGGTCGATTACGTGGAATGGAACGGAATGACCCCGTTCCCGCTGAATCTGGCGCGTATTCCTCACGTTGGATCGGTCTCGGAGCTGGCCATTACGGTTGCACTTTACCTTGGTTTCGACGAAATTTACCTGTTGGGATTCGACCATGACTGGTTCAGGGGGACCCTGATATATTTTTACGATTACAAAGAGCAGCATGCCATGAAGCCGGATGAGAGCAAGCTGGCCGCTGCGGGGATCGATGCCGAATTCCAGATGCGGCGTCACGCGGATATTTTTAGGAAGTACAAGTATCTGTACCGATTCCGCAAGAATATCTACAACGCCAACGCCGATGGCGCCCATTATTTAGATGTGTTTCCAAAAGTCGAATTCGAGTGCTTATTCGATTCTCCGCCCAATATCGAGGGGCGCTGAATGACCATCCTGAAAAGTCTGCTGTGGAATCCCATTACATTATGGCTGGCGTGGCTGGTCACGAAAATTTCCACGGAATGGCGAAACCGTGGGAAACGCATTGACATTGGTTATCTGGCGCGCTTGCATCAGGTCGATCTGGGGTACGGGTGCCGTCTGGGTGCCGATTCCGTCGTTACCTGTTCATCCCTGGGGGATTTCAGTTATGCCGGTGAGCGTAGTCGGCTCACTAATGTTCGGGTCGGCAAGTGCGTGAGCATCGCCAACGAGGTACTCATCGGCCTGGGGCGCCATCCTAGTAGGGAATTCGTGTCGACGCACCCGGTGTTTTACGATCAGACGTCGGGATCGCCCATGCCGGCCTTGGGCAAGAACGTGTTTGCCGAGTTTGCGCCAATCAATATTGGAAACGACGTATGGATCGGCACCCGTGCCATCATCCTCGATGGGGTGACCATCGGGGACGGTGCGATCGTCGCTGCAGGCGCAGTCGTGACCGAGGATGTTGCTCCCTACAGTATTGTCGGCGGCGTTCCTGCCCGATTGATTCGTATGCGTTTCAACGAAGAAGAGATCGCGTTTCTTCGGGAGTTGCGTTGGTGGGATAGGGATAGCGCGTGGTTGGAAAACAATGCTGCCGCTTTCTGCAATGTGACACGTCTGATGGCATCAGTGGTCCAAAGCGGGTTGCTCGCGCGCCCATGACGGATAGATATTTGTAGATATCCATGAGCGATAGGTCCACTACTACTATGCCCAAGGTATCCATCGTGGTGCCGGCGTACAACCATGCGCGTTATTTGCCAGAGGCGATTGACAGTATTCTTGGTCAAACTTATCCAAGCGTGGAACTAATTGTGCTGGATGATGGTTCTACCGACGATACGATAAACGTACTGAATAAGTATGGTGATCAGATAGTCTGGGAGTCCCATCAAAACATGGGACAGGCGCGTACCCTGAATAAGGGTTGGGCTATATCAACAGGAGAAATATTGGCCTATCTCTCAGCGGACGACATATTGCTCCCGGGGGCAGTTGCTCAATGTGTTCAGTGCTTAATTGATAATCCTGACGCCGTGGCGTGTTACCCAGATTTCAGATTAATCGATCCGGAGTCACGGGTTGTCCGTAGCGTCCGCGCGCCTGAATTCAACTACCTGCAAATGGTAAGGGAATTCGTATGTGCCCCGGGGCCGGGGGCTTTCTTTTGGCGCGATGCCTTTCTTAAGGCAGGGAACTGGAATCCGGAACTCAGACATTCTCCGGACTATGAGTTCTGGCTGCGCCTCGGGCGCTACGGTAGATTCGTAAACGTTCGAGAACAACTTGCAGCTTTTAGGTTGCATGAGGGGTCGCAATCATTCGCCAAGACTACCGTCCATCGGGCCGAAGAGGCGATTCGGATCATGGAAGCGTATTTTGCATTGCCGGATTTGCCGGGGGATATTTTGGTTCATAAGAAAGTTGCATTGGCCAATGCGAACTACGTCGTGGCCCAATTGCACCTCCGGGCGTTGCGTTATGGCAATGCCATTGATCGGATCGTAATGGGAGTCCGTTGCCAGCCATCATCATTGTTTGCGGGGCGTGTGCTTCGGATGCTTGTCAATGGACTGCTGTACCGTCCATTGCATCGCCTTTCATGGCTGTTGCGTCGAAGCTGAGAAACACATTGCATGCTACCCAGGGCAAGGCACGTCCGATGCACCTCCTTTGCGTAACCGTCCTGCTGGATCCGGTGACCGGGGGCGGTACCGCGGAGCGAACCTTCCAACTTGCCAGTTACTTTACCGCTAAGGGCCATTCGGTCAGCGTGCTGGCAACTGATATTGGGCTGACGGAGGAGCGGCGCCAAGCCATTACCGGGGCCGAGGTGGTTGGCTTGAGCTGCCTGTTTCGCCGGTTTTTTGTGGTGGAACCCAAAATTGGCCGCGTCGCAGCGTTGGTCAAGCGTAGTGACGTTATCCACCTGATGGGGCACTGGAACCTGTTGAACGTAATGGTTACTATGCTTGCGTCCTGGTATCGGGTGCCATACGTGATCTGCCCCGCTGGCGAACTGAAGTTGTTCGGCCGTTCCCGATTCTTGAAGCGGGTGTTCAATACGCTGGTGGGAAAATCGGTGGTTCGCCGCGCTTCGGGCTGGATCGCCATTACCGATGCCGAATTTCCGGATTTTCGCTCCTATGGTGTAGATACCTCGGCGATTCGCATTTTGCCCAATGGTATCGCGGTCGATGTTTTGAGGGCTGCATCCCGTACGGCAGTCACTCATCATCTCGGGGTTGTGGCGAAGCAATTTGTGTTGTTCATGGGGCGATTGAATCCCATCAAGGGTCCGGATTTACTGCTGCGTGCTTTTGCCTTGGTGGCGGAGGAATATCCGGAACTTCACCTGATCTTCGCCGGGCCCGATGGCGGGCTGCTGGAAGCGCTCAAGGAGGAATCGGCTGACGAGGGGCTGACGGCCCGCGTTCATTTTGCTGGCTATGTCTCGGGGGCGGACAAGGCAACGCTTTATCGGGAATCCCTTTTTCTGGCCATTCCGTCGCGCCACGAGGCGATGTCCATCGTTGTCCTAGAAGCGGGCGCTGTTGGTGTCCCCGTCCTGCTTACTGATCAATGCGGATTTGATCAGGTTGCCGCGATTGAGGGGGGGGAAGTGGTGTCGCCTGATGAACATGGCTTGGCCCAGGGCATGCGCAGGTTGCTCTCCAATCGGTCCGAATTGGACCGGATGGGGCAGAATTTGCGTCGCCTTGTCGACGAAAACTACTCCTGGGATACCATTGGCGCTTTACACGAAAGCTATTTCGGTTCCATGTTCAGGGTGAAGAAATAAGTCTGTATCTGGCGGGAACGCGATGAAGTTGCTGGTGGTGTCTCAATATTTTTTCCCGGAAAATTTCCGGATCAACGATCTGGTCGCAGACTTCGTTGCCAGGGGTCATGAAGTTACGGTCCTCACTGGCATGCCAAACTATCCCAACGGATATTTCTTTGAAGGCTATGGATTGTTGGCTCCCCGACAGGAGGTAATCCACGGCGCAAGGGTGATGCGCGTTCCGCTCGTCCCGCGGGGGCTGGGAGGGGCTCTAAGACTTGTCCTGAATTACATTTCATTCGGCCTTTTCGCTTCCTGGAGTGCCATTTTTCGGGTTGGACGTGGCTATGACGCGGTCTTTGTCTTTGCGCCATCCCCGATCTCCGTGGTGATCCCGGGATTGATTGCTGGTTGGCGATGCAAGGCGCCAGTACTATTGTGGGTTCTCGATCTCTGGCCGGAGTCGCTGGAGGCGACAGGGGTTGTGCGGTCTCCGGTGATCCTGTCAGTGGTTGGCAGGATCGTTGGCAGGCTGTACAAGGGGTGTAGCCGGATTCTGGTGGGTTCGTATGGGTTTTCAGAATCTGTAATGGCGTTGGGGGTGAATCCGAGAGGAATCTGTCATTTTCCGAATTGGGTGGAGGCAATACCGGATTCCAAGGAAGGGAAGGGGCCGAGATTGCCGGATGGCTTTACCATTGTCTTTGCCGGCAATCTTGGTCGAGCGCAAGACTTTCCCAGCATTCTTTCAGCGGTTCGTCTGACCCGTGACATTCCGGTACAGTGGGTGTTCGTGGGTGGCGGGTTGATGACCGATACTGCCAAGCAATTGGTAGAACGGGAGAGTCTTCAGGATAGGGTTCATTTTCTTGGGCGCTGGCCGCTTGAAGATATGCCTGCTCTCTTTGCCGGCGCGGCGGCGCTGTTGGTAAGTTTGCGGAATGAGCCGGCATTCGCCAAGGCGATTCCTGGGAAGATCCAGTCTTATCTAGCAGCTGGCCGTCCAATCCTGGCCATGATTGATGGCGAGGGGGGGGGGGTGGTTCAGAAAGCAGGGGCAGGCCTGGTTTGCGGTGCGGGAAGGGGCGATGTGCTCGCGGAAAATGTCCGGCGCCTGTTTGCCATGAGCGAGGCGGAGCGCCTGGCATTGGGCGAGTCGGGCAAGCGTTACGCGCAGCAGTATTTTGATCGCGATTTGCTCTTGGGGAAGTTGTCGGTTTGGATCGATGATGCAGTAAAGGAACACAAACATGGTTAAAGCAAGAATGAAAAATCTGTTCGAAGGGAAAACGGTGCTGATTACCGGTGGAACTGGGTCGTTTGGAAATGCGTTTCTTCAATACCTGAAGCCATATGGCTGCAAGGAGATTCGCATTTTCTCTCGCGACGAATTGAAGCAGGAGCACATGCGCATCTCCAACGCAGATCCGAAGCTGCGTTTCTACATTGGTGATGTCCGGGATCGGAATAGCGTCGACGCCGCCATGCATGGCGTTGACTATGTTTTTCACGCGGCAGCATTGAAACAGGTTCCTTCTTGTGAGTTTTTTCCCATGCAGGCGGTGCAGACCAATATTGCCGGGAGTGCTAACGTCATCGAGTCCGCGATCAAACACTGCGTTTCTAGGGTCGTATGCCTATCCACAGACAAGGCCGTCTATCCGGTAAATGCCATGGGGATGACGAAGGCGCTCATGGAAAAGGTAACCGGTGCTGCGGCACGCGCACTCGGTGAGGACGCGACGATACTGTCGAGCGTGCGCTATGGAAACGTGATGTGTTCCCGGGGATCGGTCATTCCCCTCTTCATCCAGCAGATTCGGGCGGGTAGGGCGCTGACGCTGACAGTCCCGGAAATGACCCGTTTTCTGCTTCCCTTGAGTCAGGCGATTGAGTTGGTCGCTTTTGCGTTCGAACATGGCAACCAAGGTGATCTTTTCGTCCGCAAAGCACCCGCCTGTACTGTGGAGGCGTTGGCGCAAGCACTCAAGAACCTGTTTGGAACGGATGTCCCCCTTCAGGTGATCGGAATGCGCCATGGCGAGAAACTCTATGAAACGCTGGCGACCCGCGAGGAACTATCTAAGGCCGAGGATATGGGGGACTACTATCGAGTTCCAATGGATGATCGCGACCTGAATTACGGGAAATACTTTACCGAGGGGAATGCGGCCGAAGCCTCCCTCGACGACTACACATCCCACAATACTGAGCGGCTGGGTGTGCTCGGTGTCGAGCACCTGTTGTCTAGTCTTCCCGAGGTGCGATTTGAACTCGCGGCTGCTGGCAAATTGGCAAACAACTGATGAAAATAGGCGTTACAGGTTCTGACGGACTGTTGGGGTTTCACATCAGGGCGTTTCTTCACGCAAGCAAGGATTCCCGCCAGATTCGATTGGCCAATCGTGCGACGTTTCAGGACGCAGGGGCACTGGATGAGTTCGTGAGCGGCCTGGACGCCCTGATTCATTGTGCTGGCATGAATCGCGGCGGAGATGCCGAGGTTGAAAGGGTTAACTGTTGGCTCGCCGAGACACTAATCGCATCGCTGGAACGTACGGGCGCCAAGCCTAGGATTGTATTTGCAAATTCGACCCATTTTGATCGCGATACCGGATATGGGCGAGGCAAGCGCAAGGCCGGCGAACAGCTAGTGGCCTGGGGTGGGCGGATGGGTGTTTCCGTGAGCAACGTGATCTTACCCCATATTTTCGGTGAGTTCGGCAGGCCTTTCTACAATTCCGTGGTTTCAACGTTTTGCCATCAATTGGCGAACGGCGAAACACCGTGCATACACGTAGATGGCGGACTTGAGCTGGTTCATGCCCAGGAAGTGGCAGAACTATTCATGCAACTGATTCGCTCGCAGGCCGAGGGGGAGGGGCGCATTCATCGCATCGCGGGCCAGCCTCTAAAGGTTAGCGAATTGCTGGAACTGCTAAATGAATTCAGAGACAAATATGAGCATGGAATTATTCCGGCATTCCGTGATGTATTTCAGGTTCGCTTATTCAATGTCTTGCGCAGCTACAAATTTCCGCAGGCATATCCCCGAAGATTGGCTCTCCATAGCGACGCGAGGGGCAGCTTGTTTGAAGCCGTCAAATCCGAAGGCGGGGGGCAGACATTCCTGTCATCAACCGGTCAGGGGATAACACGGGGTAATCATTTCCATCTTCGTAAGGTTGAGCGGTTCTTGGTAATTGATGGTGAAGGCGAGATACGCCTGCGCCGATTATTTTCCAATGATGTCATAAGCTTCCGCGTCACCGGACGTGCGCCAAGTTACGTCGACATCCCGAATTTTTATACTCATAGCATCACCAACGTAGGCGACGGTAACCTTCAGACTTTGTTCTGGACGAACGAGATATTCAATCCAGCGGATTCCGATACCTTCCCGGAGATTGTCTTGCCATGAATAAGTTGAAGGTAATGACTATTGTTGGGACACGTCCGGAAATCATCCGCTTGTCTTGCGTCATTCGTTGTCTTGACCGGCATGTCGAGCATTACGTCGTGCATACCGGGCAGAACTACGATTACGAGTTGAATCAGATCTTCTTTGATGACCTGGAGCTTCGCAAGCCGGACTACTTTCTGGATGCCGTCGGCAGTTCTGCCGCCGAAACGATCGGCAATGTGATTGCAAGGACGGATCCGGTTCTAGAGCAGGTTTCTCCCGATGCGGTACTCGTTCTGGGAGATACCAACAGTTGTCTGGCGGCAATCAGCGCCAAGCGTAGGCATATCCCTATATTCCATATGGAAGCTGGGAACCGTTGCTTTGACGCGCGTGTTCCCGAAGAGACAAATCGTCGGATCGTTGATCATACCGCCGACATTAACATGCCCTATAGCAATATCGCTCGCGAATATCTCTTGCGTGAGGGATTGCCACCCGACCGCGTGATTAAAACGGGCAGCCCGATGTACGAGGTTCTAAATACCTACAGGCCGAAGATTGAGATTTCCGACATACTGGCGCGGCTTGGGCTCGATGAGTACAGGTATTTTGTAGTGAGCTGCCATCGCGAGGAAAATGTTGACGCTCCGAAGAATCTTGCCGGATTGGTCGATACGCTAAATCTCCTGGCGGAAAACTTCGGACAGCGGGTGATCGTCTCGACGCATCCCCGTACGCGAAAGCGTCTGGAGACCATAGGCAAACCACTGCATTCTTCCGTCGAACTCCTGAAACCCCTCGGGTTCTTCGACTACGTTCAGTTGCAATTGCGGGCGCGAGCCGTTCTTTCGGATAGCGGGACGATTACAGAAGAGTCGTCGATTCTCAACTTTCCGGCGATCAATATTCGAGATGCCCATGAGCGCCCGGAAGGGATGGAAGAGGGAGCGGTGATGATGACGGGATTGTCTCCGGAACGTGTTTTCCAGGCGCTTGGGGTGCTGGAAGATCAACCGCGGGGTGCGATCCGGAAATTGCGGCCAGTAGCCGACTATCTAATGCCGAACGTATCGGAGAAGGTGCTGCGAATAATCCTGAGTTATACGGATTACGTTCGGGGTACGGTTTGGCGCGACTATTCGTCGGAGCGATGAGAGTACTGGTAACTGGCGCCAGCGGTTTTGTCGGACGTGCGCTGGCGGAGTGTCTTGCGGCGCGGGGAGATATTGTTGTCCGCGGGGGGTTCAGAACGCTACCCGTAAGCCCAGTGTCGCCGGGGATAGAGGTTGGCCTGCTGGGTGAGTTGGGCTCCCGAAATGACTGGGAGTCTGTTCTCGGCGGGGTGGATTTGGTCGTGCATTGTGCTGCTCGCGTGCACGTGATGCGGGAAACGGCGGTCGATCCACTTGGCTTGTATCGTCAAAGCAATACCCAAGGAACCATCGCACTGGGCTGGGCGGCAGCGGCCTGTGGGTGTAAGCGTTTTGTTTTTTTGAGTTCGATCAAGGTTAACGGCGAGGAAACAAGGCCTGGATTTCCGTATACGGAAGAAGACCCGCCGGCGCCGGCCGATCTGTATAGTCTATCGAAACTGGAGGCCGAGGAGGGGTTGCGGGAGGTAGCGCTTCAGACTGGTATGGAGGTTGTCATTGTCAGACCTCCGTTGGTCTATGGTCAGGGCGTCAAGGCAAATTTCTCTGTCATGATGCGATGGCTGGAAAAGGAAGTTCCTTTGCCGCTAGGAGGTGTACGAGACAACGCTAGGAGCTTTGTCGCCCTGGACAATCTCGTAGACTTTCTCGAGACGTGCCTTTTCCATCCGGCAGCAGCAAATCAAGTCTTTCTGGTCAGCGATGGGGAGGATTTGTCGACCGCGGAGTTGCTTATCAGGACGGCACGCGCAATGGGAACACGCGCCCGTTTGATTCCTGTCCCCACGAGCCTTCTACGTGCCACTGGAAGGATTTTGGGGCGTTCGGAATCGGTTCGACGTCTATGTGGATCTCTGCAAGTAGATATTGGCCGCGCGCGACGATTGTTAGGCTGGATGCCTCCGATTGGAGTTGACGAAGGGCTTCGCAGGGCTACCCGTAGGGAGGGGGGGGAGTAGGGCTTATGCCGAAGCGAATTCTCGACCTGACCCTGTTTTTTTTGGCGTTTACGTTTCTGGCGTTACCCCTCGCACTGCTTTGGTTCGCGGTTCGTGTGACGGATGAGGGACCGGCGTTGTATTGGTCGGACAGGGTAGGTCGGCGTAACCGCATTTTTAAGATGCCAAAATTTCGCAGTATGCGGGTTGGGACGCCGGCGGTAGCGACTCACTTGCTCGCAGAGCCTGGCACATACCTGACACCTATCGGATCATTTCTGCGTAAGAGCAGCCTGGATGAACTTCCCCAACTATGGAGCATTCTCAAAGGTGACATGAGTTTTGTCGGACCGCGGCCCGCCTTGTTCAACCAAAATGACCTGATCGCCCTCAGAACCGAGCAAGGAGTAGACGAACTACTTCCTGGACTGACAGGTTGGGCGCAGGTAAATGGTCGGGATGAATTGCCCATTCCCGAAAAGGTGAAACTTGACGTCGAGTATCTACACCGCCGGTCTTTATGGTTTGACCTGAAAATCCTTTGGATGACTGCTGTCAAAGTGATGCACAGAGAGGGAGTATCTCATTGAGGGCGATTCACCGTGTGAATGCGGCTTTCAGCGCTAAAATTCTCACTCTTTTGATCTGAACAAGGGCCGTAGCGGCACGTAGCATGACAAATTCCCGGACGCTTGCCGCCTTCCTTCATGACCTGTTCGCGGTCGCGGCGGCATGGATGGTGGCGTTTTGGTTACGTTTCAATTTTGATGTTCCCGTTGAGTATCTGGCTGCAGCCCAACAGTCGCTTGTATGGGTAATACCGTTATTTGGCGCGCTGTTTTTTGCATTTGGGTTGTATCAGGGAGTTTGGCGGTTTGCCAGCCTTGCCGATATGCGGCATATCCTGGCAGCGGTGGGAACCGGTGCAGTCTTGCTGGTGATGGCGGTGCTGTTCCTTCGGCCAGTACCGATTCCCAGGTCGGTACTGGTGATGCATCCACTCCTGTTGGTAGCAATTATGGGTGGGAGCCGCTTTGCCTATAGGAGCTGGAAAGAACATCGGCTGTATGGGCCAGCTCGAATGCGGGGACAGCCGGTGATCGTCCTAGGGGCTGGCGAAGCCGCAGATTCACTGTTGCGCGAAATGAGCCGGAGTGGACTCTGGTATGCCGTTGCGGTTGTCAGCAAAAAGCAGTCCAACCAAGGGAGACGACTCCACGGCTTGCCGGTGTTTGCGCCGATGGCTCTCCTGCCTGAGGTCGCCAAGCGTTATTCCGTGAAGCACGTGATCATGGCCATGCCGAACAGTCGAGCCGCAGAACGTCGAGATGCTGCGGAGATTGCGGCATCGGCAGGTCTGACGGTGATGACCATGCCTTCTTACGATGATCTTTTGGCGGGTCGTGTCTCCGTTTCAAGCATTCGCCGGGTTGAATTGGAAGACCTGCTTGGTCGTGAAGCAGTGTCACTAGATGATGCTGGTCTGAATGACTTGCTGAGCGGGCGAGTGGTGTTGGTTACGGGAGCTGGAGGATCCATCGGTTCGGAACTCTGCCGGCAAATTGGCAAGTTTTCTCCTGCGAGACTCGCCTTGGTGGAGTCCTCAGAGTTTGCCCTCTACCAGATAGACGAGGAACTGGCATTGTCGTTTCCAGGACTGGCGAGGACCTGTTGGGCTGCCGACGTGCGGGACTGTGAGCGTGCAGACGAGATTCTCGCAGCAGAAAAACCGGCCGTGATTTTCCACGCCGCGGCCTATAAGCACGTTCCGCTGATGGAGGCAGACAATGCTTGGCAGGCGGTGCGAACAAATGCCCTGGGTACCTTGACCATGGCTCGAGCAGCCCAACGGGCTGAAGTTGAAAAATTCGTACTGATTTCTACCGACAAGGCTGTCAATCCCACGAACGTGATGGGGGCCACAAAACGTCTTGCTGAACGGTTGTGTCGTGCGATCCAGAGAGCGGATGGAACCTGCTTTGTTACGGTCCGTTTCGGTAATGTGTTGGGCAGCAATGGCAGCGTTATCCCAAAGTTCCGGGAACAGATCGCTCGCGGGGGGCCCGTGACGGTCACCCATCCGGATATCGTCCGCTACTTCATGACTATCCCCGAGGCCGCGCAGTTGGTGCTCCAGGCCGGCCTCATGGGGCGGGGTGGTGAGATATTCGTTCTCGATATGGGGGAGCCCGTGAGAATTGCCGATCTGGCTAGAGATATGATCCGTCTTTCTGGCTTTCCGGAGGACGAAATTCCTATTCGGTATTCTGGTCTGCGTCCGGGAGAGAAGCTTTACGAAGAACTTTTGGCAGATGACGAGTCAACGTTGCCGACTCCCCACCCGAAACTACGTATTGCCCGGTTGGCGGATAGTTTGAGCGAATCCGAGTTTGATGACATTCAGCGTTGGCTGGCGGCCGGTGTTCGTGATGTCTCCCAAGTGCGTGCGGGCCTCAAGCGGTTTGTGCCGGAATACGTGCTTCCGTAAAGCCGGATCCTAGGAACGGAGTTTGCCGTGACTGCAGAATTCATTGATCTCCCTCAGGTGACTGGCTCCTTCGGAAGGGTGAGCCTACCCGGATCGAAAAGTATCTCCAACCGTGTCCTACTTCTGGCGGCGCTGGCGGATGGTACGACCGAGGTTTGCGATCTCTTGGCTTCCGATGATACGGAGCGGATGCTGGAAGCTCTGCAGTCCTTAGGCATCGTGGTATTGCGCAAAGGCATTGGGGAATGGCGCGTCACGGGCTGTTGCGGTCGGTTCTCGGTAAAACAGGCGGACCTTTTTCTTGGGAATGCTGGCACGGCCTTCCGTCCCTTGACTGCTGCCCTCGCATTGGCAAATGGAAACTATGTGTTAAGGGGCGTCTCCCGCATGCACGAGCGCCCCATAGGCGATCTGATCGACGGCCTTCGACAAGTAGGCGCAGATGTCACTTACCTGGGCAATGAGGGTTTCCCCCCATTGCACCTCAAACCCGCGACTATTCGACCGGGGGGCACGGTAAAGGTGCGAGGCGATGTTTCCAGCCAGTTCCTTACAGGCCTACTCATGGCACTGCCCCTGACCGGAGTCGAGACCTCAATCGAGGTGATTGGTGAGTTGATTTCCAAGCCTTACATCGAAATCACCCTCGCCATAATGCGTCGCTTTGGCGTGGAGGTGCTTCGGGACGGTTGGCGGCGTTTCACGATTCCAGCCGGAAGCCGGTACGTTTCACCTGGGACGATCTACGTTGAAGGAGATGCCTCTTCGGCCTCGTATTTCTTGGCGCTTGGCGCCATCGCCGGAGGGCCGGTACGGGTTGAGGGGGTCGGCCGTGACTCCATTCAGGGCGACATTCGCTTTGCCGAGGCCTTGGGCAAAATGGGCGCCGTCATCGAAATGGGGCCCAACTGGATGGAATCCAGAGCCCCTGCGACCGGACTGGTCGCCGTCGATCTCGATTGCAATCATATCCCCGATGCCGCCATGACGCTTGCGACGACGGCGCTCTTCGCTAAAGGCAAGACGACGCTGCGCAACATTGCTAGTTGGCGCGTCAAGGAAACAGACCGCATCGCGGCCATGGCCGCCGAGTTGCGCAAGCTAGGGGCCTCCGTCGAGGAAGGTGAGGACTGGATCTCCGTAGAGCCGGGGCCACTCCGCCCTGCGGCCATCGATACCTATGACGATCATCGTGTGGCCATGTGCTTTTCGCTGGCAGCCTTTGGAACCCCCGTTCGGATCAACGATCCGAATTGCGTCGGCAAGACGTTTCCCGAATATTTCTCTGTGTTTGCCGCGGTCACCCGCAGGGTTCCGGTAATCGCGATCGATGGCCCCTCCGCCTCCGGCAAGGGGACGGTGGCAGCACGAGTTGCTAGGGCTTTGGGGTTTTTCTACCTGGATTCCGGAGCACTTTACCGACTGACGGCTTTGGCGGCGCGGCGAGCCGGTGTCGCGTGGGATGATGAGCACGGGGTAGCCGCAGTAGCGTCATCGCTGGATGTCAGCTTTTCCGAGGGATTGGTCCGCCTCGCAGACGAAGATGTCGTCGATGCGATCCGTACCGAGGAAATTTCCGCAGGAGCGTCCCAGGTCGCTTCCTTGCCCGCCGTGCGAAGCGCATTGCTCTTTCGCCAACGCGCATTTGCCCGGGCCCCGGGCCTGGTTGCAGACGGGCGCGACATGGCAAGCGTGGTCTTTCCGGAGGCTGCGCTGAAGGTGTTTCTGACGGCCTCGGCGGAAGTGCGCGCGGAACGGCGCTACAAACAATTACAGGCGAGCTGGATTGCGGCGGACCGTCACCGTATCGTCAGCGATCTTCAGGAACGTGACGCTCGCGATAGTCAGCGTAGCGTAGCGCCGCTCTGTCAAGTTGAGGGCGCGAGATCGCTCGATACGAGCGACTGTTCGATCGATCAGGCCGTTGACCAAGTGCTCTCCTGGTACCAGGCGGGGAAGGCTTGACGATCTGTCAATAAACGATTGATCGGAATACGTTTTCCGGGTTATGATCCGACCTTTTCCACGTTCGCGCGTGGGAGCAGGTGTCGACGACCCACGGTTATCGACCTTCATCAACCAACCGCCGCTTTGCGGCACGCTTCGAGTTTCTCCCTCAATGGAATCTTTTGCCCAACTTTTTGAAGAATCCCTGGCCCGCCAGGAAATGCGTCAAGGCGAAGTCATCACTGCTGAAGTGGTGCGCGTCGACCAGAATTTCGTCGTGGTCAACGCCGGCCTGAAATCCGAATCCTATGTCCCGGTCGAGGAATTCCTCAACGACCAGGGCGAACTCGAAGTGCAACCGGGCGAATTCGTCCAGGTAGCCATCGAGATGCTCGAAGACGGTTATGGCGAAACCCGCCTCTCCCGCGATCGCGCCAAGCGCATCGCCGCCTGGAATTTCCTGGAGCAGGCCCTCAATGAAGGCTCGCTGGTTTCAGGCACCATCACGGGCAAGGTCAAGGGCGGTCTCACCGTCATGTCCAACGGCGTGCGTGCCTTCCTGCCGGGCTCTCTGGTCGATATGCGTCCGGTCAAGGACACGACTCCCTATGAAGGCAAGACCCTAGAATTCAAGGTCATCAAGCTCGATCGCAAACGCAATAACGTCGTCCTTTCCCGCCGCGCCGTTCTGGAAGCCACTGCTGACGCCGATCGCGAAAAGCTGATGGAGAACCTGAAGGAAGGCACCATCGTCAAGGGTATCGTCAAGAACATCACCGACTATGGCGCATTCGTCGACCTGGGCGGCATCGATGGCCTCCTGCATATCACCGATCTGGCCTGGCGCCGCGTCCGTCACCCCTCCGAAGTGCTCGCGGTGGGTGATGAAGTCACCGCCAAGATTTTGAAATTCGACGCTGAAAAGAACCGTGTTTCCCTTGGTCTGAAGCAACTTGGCGAAGACCCGTGGGTCGGTATCGCCCGTCGCTATCCGGCTGGGACCCGCCTGTTCGGCAAGGTCACGAATCTGACCGATTACGGTTCCTTTGTCGAAATCGAACAGGGGATTGAAGGTCTGGTGCACGTTTCCGAAATGGACTGGACCAACAAGAATGT
>WBZV01000298.1_pt1 | contig 32029 bp, 23 predicted proteins | sample 5204221 | NCBI WGS metagenome assembly WBZV01 (sample SAMN12344360, study PRJNA552823) | activated sludge metagenome | biome: Activated sludge suspended growth; feature: Nitrification reactor; material: Wastewater; isolation source: activated sludge from nitrification reactor of wastewater...
GGTCTGACAGGCTCAGGGAGCGACCCTGCTCCGCGGGGATGCCAAGCTGTTCGGCGAGCCGCAGCACGCGCGCGCGGGTGATACCAGGCAGGGCGCCATCGGACAAGGGGGGCGTCAGGAGCCGGCCCGCGGCATCCACCAGGAAGAGGTTTGCCGCCGCGGCCTCGACCAGGTGACCCGATGCCGCCAGGAACAGCGCCTCGTCGGCGCCGCGCGCGCGCGCATCGCGGGCGGCCCAGACCGCCTCGAGGGCGCTCAGGGTCTTGTGGCCCCGGAGCGGCGACGCCGGGGCGAGGCGAAAGGGGGCCACTGCCACGGCCGCCGGTGGCCGACGGCCCAGACGCTCGATGGGGGCCACGCCGATGAGCAGGCGCGGGCAAGGATCGGGCGGCGGGAGCAGGCCGCGGGGGCCGCTGCCGCCGGTGAGGGTCAGGCGGAGGGCGCCCGCCCCCGTCTCCTGGAGTGCCTCCCGGTTGGCCGCCAGAACCGCCGCGATCGCTTCGGCCAGCTCCTGCTCAGTCCATGGCAGGGGCAGGGACAAGGCCCGGGCGCTGCTCGCCAGGCGCGCCAGGTGAGCCGACTGCTCGATCGGTCTTCCTCGCAGTACCAGCAGGGTCTCGAAGATCCCTTCGCCCAGGAGCAGACCCCGGTCGTCCCAGGGCAGGCAGGCCGCTGCAGCCGGCAGGAGCTGTCCGTCCAGCCACAGGTGCATCAGTAGCGCCCTGCCAGGAAGTTGGCCAGGAGTCGGTGCCCTCCCTCGGTCAGCACCGACTCCGGGTGGAACTGCACCCCCACCACCGGATGACTCCGGTGCCGGAGGGCCATGATCTCGCCGTCTTCGCTGGTGGCCAGCACCTCGAGGGCAGCCGGAAGTCCTTCAGAGGCGACCACCAGCGAGTGATAGCGGCCGACGGTCAAGGGGGAGGGAAGCCCCTCGAAGAGGCCGCACGCCCCATGGGCCACCGCCGAGGTCTTGCCGTGCATGGGGCGGCCGGCCCGCTGCACGCGGCCGCCGTAGACCTCGCCGATGCACTGATGGCCCAGGCAGACACCGAGGATCGGGAGGGTTGGACCCAGGGCCGCGATCAAGGCCTTGCTGATCCCGGCCTCCGCCGGCCCGCAGGGTCCGGGCGAGACGATCAGGTGGCTGGGGCCGAGCGCCGCCACGTCGGCCACCGAGGCCGCGTCGTTGCGCAGCACCAGGTAGCGGTGGCCGAGCTCCGCGACATAGCGGGCCAGGTTCCAGACGAAGGAGTCGTAGTTGTCGATGATGACGATCATCCGCCCGCCTCGCCGACGGCTTCGACGGCCCCTAGCGCGTCCAGGAGCGCCCGCGCCTTGGCCAGGGTCTCGTCATACTCCGCGGCCGGGTCCGAGTCGGCGACGATGCCGCCTCCGGCTTGAAAGCGCAGGGTCCGGCCGTGGATCGCATAGCTGCGGATGACGATGCTGCTGTCCATCGCCCCGTCGTGGCCCAGCCAGGCCACCGAGCCGCAGTAGGGCCCGCGCCGCGTCGGCTCGAGCTCGGCGATGATCTCCATGGCGCGGATCTTGGGAGCCCCGGTGACCGATCCGCCGGGAAAGGTGGCCCGCAGCAGGTCCACCGCTCCCAGGCCTTCGCGCAGCTGACCCTGGACGGTGGACACCAGGTGGTGCACCGACGCATAGCTCTCCAGGGCGCAGAGGGCCGGCACCGTGACCGAGTGTTCTCGGCAGACCCGGCTGAGGTCGTTGCGCAGAAGGTCGACGATCATCACGTTCTCGGCCCGGTCCTTGGGGCTGGCCAGGAGCTCCGCGGCCAGCCGCTCGTCCTCGGCCGCTGTCGCGCCCCTGGGCCGGGTCCCCTTGATCGGGCGCGTTTCCACCTGGCCACCCGCGTCCAGGCGCAGGAAGCGCTCGGGCGAGGCCGAGGCCAGCACCTGGCGTCCCCAGGCCAGGTAGGCGGCGAAGGGGGCAGGGCTGCGCGCGCGCAGGCGGCGGTACAAGGCCCAGGGCGAGTCGGTGGGGGCCAGCCGGGCGCTGAAGCACTGGGAGAGGTTGGCCTGGTAGATGTCGCCGGCCAGGATGTAGTCGATGACCCGTTGGACGGCGGCTTCGTAGGCCGGCCGGTCGAAGTTGGACGACACTGCAGCCCTTCGCTTCCAAGCCGGCCGATCCGCTCGGGCCTGTGTGTCGTCCGCGTCGCCCGCAACGGGAACTGCCGCCAGCAGGTCCTCGCACGTGGCGATGCGCGTCCTCGCCCGGTCCAGCCGCTCACGCGCACCCCTGAGAGGACGACCGTTGGCGAAGAGAAAGCTCTCGCGCCGCAGGTGGTCGAAGGCCAGGACGACGTCGTAGAGGCCCAGGAGCAGGTCGTCGTGGCGCCTGCGCGGATCGGCAGGATCCGGCAGCCGCTCCAGCCGTTGGCCCAGGTCGTAGCCCAGCCAACCGATGGCCCCGCCTTGGAAGGGGGGCAAGCCTCCGAGCGCGGCCTCGGGAAGGTCTCCGAGGGCGCGTTGGATGGCGACGAAGGGATCGCCGCCTGCGGGCCGATCGTCCTGCCGAAAGCGGCGGCCCCGGCCGGCCAGGCGGCTGTAGGGGTCCACCGCCACATAGCTGAAGCGGCCCAGCGCCGCGGAACCGAGGGCTGAGTCCAGGAAGGCGGCGCCCAGGGGACAGGCGGCGGCCAGGCGTTCGAAGCAGGCGGCGGGGTCGCGCCAGGGCTGGGGATGGACCAGGGGAAGGCTCATGCGGAGATGATACATTCGGCCCGCAACCCTGCCTGCTTGCGTCGCGTATACCAGAGTGATATCATCGTGGCATCGGCTACGGGATCGATTCTCCAAGCGAAAGGCAGACTGAGATGATCAAGGAACGACTGCGCCCCTCCCCCAAGGGCATCCCCCTCTTGTTGCTCCTGCCCCTCCTGATGGTGGCCGACTTCGTCTGGCTCGTCGCCTCCATCCGGGACGAGTCGGTGCCCGCCATCGTGATCGCCGTTCTCCTGCTGGTGTTCCTCGCGGTGCTCCTCGGCGGCTTCTTCCGCGTGGCACCCAACGAGGCCAAGGTGCTGCAGCTCTTCGGCGCCTACGTGGGCTCGGTGCGCGAGCCGGGCCTGCATTGGGACAACCCCTTCTACAGCAAGGCCGGGTTGTCCACCCGGGTCAGGAACTTCGAGACCACCAAGCTGAAGGTCAACGACAACCACGGCAACCCGATCGAGATCGGCGCGGTGGTGGTCTGGCGGGTGGTGGACTCGGCGGAGGCCAGCTTCGAGGTGGACGACTACAAGAACTACGTGCATGTGCAGAGCGAGTCGGCCCTGCGCAACATGGCCACCGGCTACCCCTACGATGCCCATGCGGAGGGCGAGGTCTCGCTTTCGGGCAACACCGCGGACATCTCCGAGCGCCTGCGGGGCGAGATCCAGGAGCGTCTGGGCAAGGCCGGCGTCGAGGTGATCGAGGCCCGCATCAGCCACCTGGCCTATGCCCCGGAGATCGCGGCAGCCATGCTGCAGCGGCAGCAGGCCTCGGCGGTGGTGGCCGCCCGGCAGAAGATCGTCGAGGGCGCCGTGGGTATGGTCGAGATGGCCCTGGACCTCCTGGCCGAGAAGCAGGTGGTGGACCTGGATTCGGAGCGGCGCGCGGCCATGGTCAGCAACCTGCTGGTGGTCCTCTGCAGCGACCGGCACACCCAGCCGGTGGTCAACACGGGCACACTGCACAACTGAACCGGCAGGCATTGGTGATCCTCCCGATCCGCAATTGCCCGGCCCTGGCCGGCCGGCCCCTTCCCTGCCAGCGCGCGGGAGGGGCCGGCCGTTGCCCTGTGCGGGCAGGCGACGGGGGTGTCAAGGTTCGAGGAGGGTGGCATGGCTGAGCGCAAGGCCTTCCCGCTGCGCATGGATCCGCGCCTCTTCGCCGCCCTCGAGCGCTGGGCGGCCGACGAGCTGCGCTCCACCAACGGGCAGATCGAGTACCTGCTGCGCGAGGCGCTCAGGCGGGCGGGGAGGTTGGGGGAGGGTCAGGCGGCGCAAGGAAGGGCGGGGGATCGCAGCCGGGAATGAGGCCGCCGTCCGCCGGGTTTCGCGGATGAGACCCCCCACCCTCAGATTGGCTCGAAGCGGCTGGACAGGGCTCCCAGCAGACCGGGGGCGCGCGAGCGGAGGCGAAGACCCTTCACCTGGCCCGGATCGGCGGCGATTTGCTGGAAGGCGGCAACCGTGCGATCGAGCATGGCGTCGGCCTCCCTGGTCGTCGTGCCGATCGGAATCGCCAAGCGGAGCAGGGGGGGCTCTACCCGCGCATCGCCGCTGGGTAGGCCAGGGTTGGCACCGGCCCGCGGGCCACCAGCAAGGTAGAGCGCGTTGCACAGGGCGGCGATGGGGTGCTGCTCGGCCGGCAGGTGCGGCAAAAACGCCCCGGCGTCCACGAAGACGCCGTGGCCTCCGGCAGGCTGTACCACCGGTACACCCACCGCTCGCAGGGCGCGGTGCAGTCGTTGCGCCAGCGATGTCCGGGTGGCTGCACCGCTCCCTCCGTCGTGGTCGATGGCCAGCGCCTCTGAGATCTTGGCCATTTCCCAAGACGACAGCACGTGGCCATAGGCCAGGACCGCAAGATCCTGCAATTGGTGGTGGAGGTCGGCTGCACGCGTCCCGACGAAAGCCCCGACCGGAGTGACATAGTCCTTACCGAGACTGGCTGCACAGGCCGTCGCGCAAGCGCAGACGTCGTGGAGAACCTGCTCCAGCGGACGTCCCTGCTGGCCAGGCTCGCGTTCGCGGATCAGCGCAGCATTCTCCCAGGCCCGGGTGCCGTCCAGGATGAGAGGGATGCCGGCGGCTTCGGTCAGGGACTGTACGTCCCGCAGGTTGGCCAGAGAGATCGGTTGCCCGCCCGCGCCGTTGGAGCAGAGTTCCAGGTAGACAGCCTGCACATCGCCGTTGGCCAGCAGGGGGCGCAGGGCATCCAGGTCCAGATCGCCCTTGAAGGGATGTGGGTCCTCAAGGCCGCGCACCAGAGCCATGCTCAGGTCCTGCCAGGTCGCACCTCGGGCCGCGATGTGAAAGCGGGTGGTCGGGAAGAGGGTGTTGCTTGCCACCCACTGCCCAGGTCGGAACAGGGCCTGCGCCAACAGGGCCTCGGCAAAGCGCCCTCGGGCGACGGGAAGGTTGTACGGAAATCCGTAGATCGCGGCCAGCCGCCCCGGCAGGTCGGGTGCCGCGTCGCCGCCCGGCGCGGCCTGCCGCGCCGAGCGCGTCGAGCGCGTCGCACGCTCAAACCAGCTGTCCGAAAGCAGATCGATCTCGACCGACTCGGGAGGAAGGAGGTTCGTGTTGAAGCCAGCAGCCTCCAGCCAAGCGAGACGGCCTTCAGCCCGCGATGCCGCAGTCACGGGCGCCCGTCCTCTTCCCGGGGTCCTGCCGGCGACGAAGCACTCGGAGCGGCGGCCAATTCGCGGATGTCGACCACCTGGTAGGTCATGCGGATAGGATCGACGACCAGAAGCTGGGGGAGGCATGCAGGAGGACGCCAGCCGGCGACGTCCGGGCCGCTGAGCAGGAGGTAGATCTCGGTGCTCATCAAGGATGAAGCCAGTGCGGGCGAGATGGCGACCGACGGGACCCTCAGGCTGGACAGATGGCGCTCACAGGCGTCCAGGTGCTCGGGAACCACCAGCTGACGCAGGCCCGGTGGTAGCGTGGATCGTGCGGTCGACTCTCCCAGCACCTTGCCGAACACCGCCTCCATCGGCAGGCCGTCGGGTGCGCCGATGGCCAGGGCCGCCCCGAAGCCGAGGGCAGGGGCACAGAGGGCGTGGATTCCCTGGCTCCTTGCGCCCTGGTAGAGCTTGGCCCTGAGTTCGCCGGGCACCGCGATGTCCAGGCAGTCGATCACGACATCTGCATCCTTGAGGAAGTCAGCGACGTTGGCGTCGGTCAGCCCTTCGGGATGGCAGCGCACACGAACGGTAGGGTTGATCGCCCGAAGTTGTTCGGCGTAGACCTCGGCCTTGTTGCGGCCCAGGGTGACCTGTGAGGCAGCCCACTGCCGGTTGATATCAGGCGGGTCAAAGCGGCCGGGGTCGGCGAGGATGAACCCGCCCACGCCCATGCGGGCCAAGGTAAGGGCCGCCGCGCCGCCCACGCCGCCGCAGCCGGCGACGGCGACCGTTCGCGCTTCGAGCCGGCGCACACCCTCGGCGCCCAGCAGCATGAGGGTGCGGTTCAGGAAGCCGCGACCATCGTCCGCGCTGGCGGCGGTCGGCCCGGCGGACGCTTGCGCGAGGAGACTGCCGGCAGTGCTCGGGTTTGACAGGTTCTGGATGATCATGGTGGCTTGCCTCCTGGATGGGGTTGGCAGACGGGGTCGATGACAGGCGGATTCAGGCGGCGATGCGGCTCAGGACGTCGAGCAGGCGGGCTCGTTCGGCAGCGAGGGTGGCCAGCGCTGGGTTGTGGCTTGGGGTCCAGGAGAGGACAGCCTCCTGAATCGATGCTCTCATGAGTACGGCTGCCGACTTCATGGCTCCCACGCCCTCGGTGCGGGCCACCGTGGTCATGCCGAAGACCTTCCGATAGATGCGCTCATGGCGAGGGTTGAAGGAGCAGAGGATGGTCTCGACCCTGAAGCGGTCGAGCAGGTCGATGGTGCTGCGGATCAACTCGACCACCAGCGCCATGCTGTTGCGGTGGTCCGGGGCGGTGACGATCCGCCACGCAGCACCGACAGGCCGTCCCTCGGCGCGGATCACGTCGCACTCGCTCGGGAAGTCGTGATCGACGTGGAAGCCCGCGGGACCGTCGAGGGTGACCGACACGGTGCCGACGATCCTCCCTTCGTCGATGGCCACCAGAACCATGTTCTCCGGCGCGGCTTCGATGTCGGCGTAATGCCTCAGGCGACCGTCGGGCTTGGGCTGGAAGTAGCCTTGCTCGACGTAGGCGTCATGGGTCAAGCGGTACACCTGGTCGAGCTCCTGCTCGTCCAGGACAGGTCGGATCAACATGAGGTTCAACTCCTGAGCGCTTGTGGCCACAAGTGGGGTCGGACTGGGTCCTTGAGACGATCAGATCGGCACTTGGACAACGGGTTCTCGGTGCTGGGACAGCGGCGATAGGGGGATGGCCTTCCGCGCGACGATCAAGTCACTCACGCCTCGGTAGACGCTGCGGCAGCTCTCGACCTCGAAGCCGGCATCGACGAAGGCCCGGGTGAAGGCAGCGGCGTCATGCAGCCAGAAGCGGTCGGACCGCTGGCTTTCGCTGATGCGGCGGTTCTGGGTCAAGGCCTTGCGGCAGCGCCAGAACAACCCGGCGGCCCTCCAGAATCCATGCTCGGCACAGGCATTACGGAAGAGGTAGCGACCCCACTCGGCCATGTCGAGGGGGCGGCCGGGGTCGCATGCGAAGACGGTGCCGCCGGGCTGCAGCCAGTGCATCATGCGCCGGATCACGTCCTGCGGATCGGGCAGGGCATACAGGGTGTGGACCATGGAGATTGAGGCCACGCTATCCGCAGGTAGATCCAATTCCGCGATGTCCTGACAGCGGACATCGATGTTGGTCAAGCCGAGAGCCTGGCCCTTGGTCCGCGCCTGAGCGTTCATCTCTTCGTTGGCATCGATGTGCAAGACCCTGCAGTGGGGCCACTCATCGGCAGCCACCAAGGAGAAGTTGCCTGTTCCCGCCCCCAGATCCAGCAAGAGGTCGCCGGGGTGCAGCCACTGCTGGACGATGAAGTGGCGGTAGCTGTCCAGCAGGTCCTGGTAAGCGGGGTTCATCTCGGCCATGCGGTCGTAGACGGCAGCGTAGGAACTCCAGTCCACGGCCCTGGCCCCGGCCGGAGCCCGAACGAGCTTCATCGCGATCTCCTTTCAAGCGTCAGCGATGCATCTTGGAGGCGCGGGCCGTCGCCAACGCGACGTCACAGCCCTTGATCACCAGCATAGGTCTGGTGGGGGGGCTGGGGGAGGGGAACCGGACGAAGGTCGGACGAAAACCGGTGAGAAACTGGCGCAGCGCGACTTGAAACGAAGGGGGTGTCTGGCGGACCGTCGCTGGATCGCCCTGGTTGGGCAAGGACAGGGTCAGCCTTCGATCAGCGCCCGGACCCTCGCCAGGGCCTCTGCTTCATGGATCGACACCCAGCACAGGACAGGTGAAGTCCGACCATGACGCCATCGGGCGTCACTCGAAGATCGACAGCTGCCCCGCCCGGCCCTTGACCGCCGGCTCCACGGTCTCCGCCGGCCTGGCCGACGGTGCAGGATCCGTCCCCGTGTCCGCCGCGGCGGCCCCTGGCTCAGGAGCGACGGCCGGTGTCGGCATCGGCGGCGGCATCGGTTCCGGTTCCGGTTCCGGTTCCGGCTCTGGCATCGGCGGCGGTACAGCCTTCGCCCGCGCAGGAGCCGGCGCTCGCGCGGGCGCAGGCGTCGACGCTCGAGCCGGCGAGGCGGGTCGCGGCGCCCGCGCCTCGTCTTCCCCGCCGTCCTCTCCCTCGTCCTCCATGGCCAGCAGGGCGCCGAGGTCCGCCAGGTCCGCCGCGTCCATCGCATCCAGCCCTTCCACCTCGGCGCTCTCGGTGTCCCAGACGCGCATCAGGCGCAGCTTGCGGGGGGGGACTGCGGCGCCCATCCACAGCTCGACCATCTGGTTGGCCTGGTGGACGTCGTCCACGGTGACGCGGAAGAGGTTGGGGTTGCCGAAGGGTGTTGCCTTCCCTTCGGCGCTGGGCACGTCGAAGACCGTCGCCTTGAGCTGGGAGGCGTTCATCTCGCCCAGGCCCTTGTAGCGTTGCACGCTGACGCCGGTCTTGCCCCACTGGCTGAGCACCTGGTCCCGCTCCCAGTCCGAGTAGGCGTAGCGCGTCTGCTTGCCCTTCGAGAGCTGGTAGAGCGGTGCCCGGGCGATGTAGAGGCGGCCGGCGTCGATCATGGGGCGCATGAAGCGCCAGAAGAGGGTGAGGAGGAGGGTCATGATGTGCAGGCCGTCGACGTCGGCGTCCACGAAGATGGCCACGCCGCCGTAGCGCATGTCTTCCACGTTGAAGTCCGGCCCGATGCCCGCCCCCACCGCCGACACGATGGCCTTGATCTCGTTGTTGGACAGGGCGCGGTTGATGCGCGCCCGCTCGGTGTTGAGGATCTTGCCCCGGAGCGGCAGGATGGCGTGGAACTGGTTGTTGCGCGCCTGCTTGCAGCTGCCGCCGGCCGAGTCGCCCTCCACGATGTAGAGCACCGTCCGCGTGGTGTCCGCGCCCTTGGCCACGTCGGCCAGCTTGCCCGGCAGGCCGGAGTCGATGGCGTCCAGGATGCTCTTGCGCATGACCAGGCTGCGCGCCTTGGCCGCCGCCTCGCGGGCGCGGGCTGCGGCCAGGCAGCGCTCGACCACCTTGCGCCCCAGGGCCACGTCCTTGCGGAAGCGCTCCAGCAGCTGCTCGTAGACCAGGCTCATGACCTGGCCGTGGATCTCCCGCGTGCCCAGCTGGGTCTTGGTCTGGCTGGTGAACTCCGGCTCGGGCATCAGCACCGAGAGGGCGGCCGTCAGGCCGGCGGTGGCGTCGCGGCCGGTGATGGCGTCGTCGCTCTTGACCAGCTTCTTCTCGGCCCCGAAGACGTTGATGGCCTTGGTCAGGGCGGCGCGGAAGCCAGACACGTGGGTGCCGCCCTCGGAGGTGGGGATGGTGTTGACGAAGGAGAGGATCTCTTCGTCGTCGCCGGCGTGGTACTGGATGGCCAGGTCCACCTTGGCCCGCTCGGTGCTGCCGGTGACCCTGAGCGGCTGGGCGCTGAGGGCCTTGCGGTGCTCGTTGAGCTGCTGCACGTAGGCCACCAGGCCGCCCTGCACGCAGAACTCCCGCACCCGCGGCTCCTCGCGCCGCAGGTCGGTGGCCCGGAGGGTGAGGCCGGGGATGAGGAAGGCCGCCACCTCCAGCCGGTGCACGATCTGGCTGAAGTCGAAGCGGGTGACCTCCATGAACTCGGAGGAGGGCAGGAAGCGGACGGTGGTTCCCGTGTGCTGCCTGGCATCGCGATGCGGCGCCAGGAGGGAGTCGATGCCGCGCTGCCCCACCTTGCCCAGGACCACCCCGTTCTTGGGCGATATCACCTCCACGGGCGTCTGGACATGGCCGTGCTCGTAGCGCTGGCGGTAGAGCAGGCCGTCGCGCCGCACGGTCACCTCCAGCCAGCGGCTGAGGGCGTTGGTGGCCTTGATGCCCACCCCGTGCAGGCCGCCCGAGGTGGAGTAGCTGTCGGTGTCGAACTTGCCGCCGGTGTGGAGCTGGGTGAAGGCCATCTCCAGGGCGCTTTTCTTCGACTCGGGGTGGATGGCCACCGGCACGCCGCGCCCGTTGTCCACCACTGTGGCCGAGCCGTCGGCCTCCAGGGTCACCTCGATGAGCGTGCAATGCCCGCCCATGGCCTCGTCGATGGCGTTGTCGACCACCTCGGCGACCAGGTGGTGCAGGTTGCTCCGCCCGCCGATGTACATGCCCGGCCGCCGCTGGATGGCCTCGGGGAAGCCCAGCTCGGTGATGCTGGCGGCGTCGTAGCTGGCGGGGGCGACGGCCTTGGTGCGGGGCATGGGCGGTGGGCTCCGGGGCGAAGAGGCGAAGGGCGGGGAGGATGCGTGGTCGGCGCTCGGCGGTCCTAGGGAGACGGCCGGACGATGATGGCGTCGGGACCGACCACCGTGCGGCGGTCACCACCCGGCGGCTGGATCCGCGGAATCGAACCGCGACGTGGTCGACTGGACCGCGAATCCCTGAGCCCACCATGATAGAACGAGTGTTCGGCTGGCGCAAGTCTGGCGCGCATGGCGCCAGTTGATCAAGCCGGCGCCCAGATCCCCCCCAGCTCCAGCCGGAAGCCCGGCAGCTCCGGATCGCCGCTCACTGCCTCGGGCGACTCCAGCCGCTCGGGGGCCTGCCCGGGCCGATAGACCATCACGCGGCGGGCGAAAGGGTCGATCAGCCAGCCCAGGCGCACGCCGTTGGCGATGTAGGCCGCCATCTTGGCCTCCAGCTCGCGCGGCCGATCCGAGGGGGACCGGAGCTCGACGACGAAATCGGGCGCCAAGGGAAGGAATCGCTCCATCTGATCGGCCGTGAGGCTGGCGAGACGGTCACGGCGGATCCAGGCGGCGTCGGGCCCGAGGACGGAGCCGTCGGGGAGCTGGAAGCCGGACGATGCGTCGGTGACAACGCCCGTCCCATCGCGCCTCGCCCAGTCCCAAAGTGCTCCGACGATGTCTGTGTTCCGTCGGCCGCTCGCCCAGCCCGCTGGCGCCATGATCACGATCTCCCCCTCGGCGTTCCGTTCCAGCCGCAGGTCCGTGTTGGCGGCGCAGAGCTGGAAGAATTCGTCGTCCGAGAGGTCGGGCCAGGGGCTGAGGTTCAGGGTCAAACGGCCCTCGACGCAGGGCAGGATGGCCACCGTCATGGTCTGGATGCCTTCATCGGTGGTCATTATAGCCAGCATGTCCCAGCCCCTCCGAGCTCCGGTGACCTTGCGCGGCGCTGAGTCGGCGCCTGAAGCGAGGCCCCGGGCTGCTGTCGAACGATGCCTATAGGATCGGGGAGCGGGCGGCGCAGCGCAAGGGGGTTGGCGCCACGATTGGGACGAAGCTGCGCCAGGTCAGGGTGGGGCAGGCCGCCGTCACTCCCCCCGCCGCAGCCACAGCACCAGCAGGCAGCAGGCCGTCACGATGCCCGCCATCGTCGGCATCGGGCCCGACCAGCCCAGCTTGGTGGCATGGGCCGCCAGGGCGCCGACCATGACCATCAGGCCCAGCATCGCCCCCTGGCGGTGGCGGCCGAGGTAGGGTGCCGGCACCAGGAGCAGCAGGGCCGCTGCCAGCTCCAAGGCGCCGGTGGCCACGCGGCCCCAGGGCTCGGCGCCCAGGTTGGTGAAGAGCTGGCGGACTTCAGGGGCGCCGGTCAGCTTGGGGAAGCCGGCAATGGCCAGGATGGCGGCGGCGGCCACCTGGGCCAGCCAGGACAGGATGCGTTGGGCCTGGGGCATGGGGCGGGATCCTCACGTCGCGTCGTGTTGGGGCGGAGTCAGGGCTGGAGTCAGGGTCAGGGTCGGGGCCGGGGCCAGCGCTCCGGCCCTCAGCGGCCCGGGCCGGCCCAGGGGATGAAGAGCCGCTCGTCCACAGGCGCCGTCGGCACCGTCGGCATCGCGGTCGGTTGGGCGGTCGGCTGCGGCGTGGGCGAGGGCTCGACCGACCCGCCCCAGCCCGCCAGGTCTGCCGGGAGGATGGGCAGGTGGCGGATGCGCCGGCCCGTCAGGCTGAAGATGGCGTTGGCGATGGCCGGCGCCGTGGCCGGGTAGCCCACCTCGCCCAGGCCGCCCGGCGTGCTGCCGCCCTCGATGAAGTGGATCTCCATCTGCGGCATGTCCGGTAGGCGCAGCCACTTGAAGTCGTTGAAGTGCTGCTCGCGGACCTTGCCGCCCTCGATGGTGATCGTCGCGCCCAGAGCGGTGGCCACGCCGTCGGCCATGCCGCCCTCCACCTGGGCGCGCGCCGACAGCGGGTTGATCACCGGCCCCACGTCGATGGCCGCCGTCAGGCGATGGACCGTCACCCTGCCCTCGTTCGTCACCGAGACCTCGGCCACGACGGCGCCCAGGGAGCCGAAGCCGTCCACGCAGGCGATGCCCCGCGCCCGGCCCGCCGGCAGGGGGTTCTGCCAGCCGGCGGCTTCGGCCGACTTCTCCAGCACCGCGCGGATGCGCGGGTTTTCCAGCAGCTCGCGGCGCCACTGGAAGGGGTCCTTGGCCGCCGCCGCCGCCATCTCGTCGAAGAAGCATTCGCCCACGAAGGTGATCTGCGAATGGCCCACCGAGCGCCAGAAGCCGGTGGGGATGCTCAGGCGGGTGTTGCTGACGTCGCTGGCCACCGCGCCAGCGCGGTAGGGGGGACGGACCTGGTTGGGGCTGGCGTTGCCCCCTCCGTTCACGGCCATGGCCACGTGGTGCTGCCAGGCCGTGATGGCGCCCGCGTCGCTCAGGGCCCCGCGAAGGTTGTGGCGGCTGGCCGGGCGGTAGAGGTCGTTCTGCATGTCCTCGTCGCGGCTCCAGCAGAGGAGGACCGGCCGGCCGAAGGCCTTGGACACCTGTGCCGCCTCGACCGCGAAGTCGTTGGCCGCCCGCCGCCCGAAGCCGCCGCCCATGAGCGTGACCTGAACCTCCACCTGCGCCGCCTGCAGGCCCAGCTCCCGGGCCACCGCCTGCTGCACCGAGCCCGGCCCCTGGGTGGGGGCGATGAGCAGGGCCTTGCCCGCCTGCACGTCGGCGAAACAGTTCATGGGCTCCATCGTCGCATGGGCCAGGTAGGGCAGGTCGTAGACCCCCTCGACCACCCTGTCCACCCCATCGGCCGGAAGGGCCGGCAGGGGCTTCAGGGTGCCCGTGAGGGCCGTCGTCACGCCGGCATCGTCCAGGCCGGCCCCCGGGCCGGATTCGATCGTCAACCGGAGGGCATCGCGGCCCTGCAGGGCGGCCCAGGTGTTGTCGGCCAGCACGGCCACGCCCGCGCCCACCTGCTTGACGTCGATCACCCCCGGCACCCGACGGGCCGCGGCGTCGTCGAAGGCGGTGATCCGCGCGCCGAACTCGCGGGGGCGCGCCAGGACCGCGTACTTCATGCCCGGCCGGCGCACGTCCATGCCGAAGACCGCCCGTCCGGTGACCACGTCCAGGTTGTCCACCCGGTGCTGGTCCCGGCCCACCAGGCGGAACTCGCTCGCGGGCTTCAGCGGGACCGCCGTGGGCACCGGCAGGGCCGCCGCGCGGGCGGCCAGCTCGCCGTAGCTGAGGCGGCGGCCGCTGGGAACGTGCAGGACCAGGCCCGGTTCGGTGCGGCAGTCGGCGGCGGCGACGCCCCAGGCCTGGGCCGCGGCGGCCACCAGCATGGCGCGGGCGACCGCGCCGACCTGGCGCAGGGGGGTGTAGAGCCCGCGGACGGAGGTGCTGCCCACCGTGAACTGGTTGCCGTAGGCCGCCTGGTCGGCCGGCGCCTGGGCGATGCGCACCTTGGACCAGTCGGCGTCCAGCTCCTCGGCCACCAGCATGGCCAGGGAGGTGCGAACGCCCTGGCCCATCTCGCTCTTGCTGACCGTCAGGGTCACCTCGCCGTCGCCGTCGATGGCGATCCAGGCCGAGAGGGCCGCCGGCTGTCCCCCGTCCTGCAGGGGGTCGGCCTGGGCGGCGGCACCCTTGATCAAGAGGGGTACCTTCTGGTCCAGGCGGCTGAGGATGAGGCCCAACTGGAAGGCCGCCGCGCCCTTGAGCACCGAGCGGCGGCTGAGCAGGCGCGGCTGATCCACGACGCCGGCCGCGGTTGCGAGGGGCGACGATGCCCCCGCCCCGCTGGCGTTCGGGCAGTCGTCGCAGCCGCCGCCGCAAGCCGCATGGGCCTGGTCGGCATCGGCCCCGGCCGCGAGGACCGCGGATCCTCCCGATCCCGCCCCGAGCGCGCCGGCCGCCAGGGCGCCGCCCAGGGCGACGAGGGCCTGCTCGCCGGAGGCGAAGCCCGCCGGCGTCGCGGCGCGGTGGATGGCGCTTCGGATGCGCTGGTAGGTGCCGCAGCGGCAGATGTTGTCCACCATCACGGCGTCGATCTCGGCATCCGAAGGCTGGGGCTTGCGGGTGAGGAGGGCCGCCGCCTGCATGAGCTGGCCGGCCTGGCAGTAGCCGCATTGCGGCACGTCCTCGGCCATCCAGGCCTGCTGCAGGGGATGCGAACCGTCCGCCGACAGGCCCTCGATGGTGGTCACCTTGGCCCCGTCGATACGCTCCGCGGTCATCTGGCAGCTCTGCTCCTTGCGCCCGTTGACCAGGACCACGCAGCTCCCGCAGACGCCCACCCCGCAGCCGTACTTGGTGCCGGTCTTGTCCAGCACGTCCCGCAGCACCCAGAGCAGGGGCATCTCGTAGGGCACGTCGACCTTGTGGGTCTCACCGTTGAGCTCGAAGCTGATGGCGGGCATGGCTGGCTCCTGTCCTGGCTGGCTTGGGGGGCGGCGATTGGGCCGGGGAACTCAATGCATCCGGGCGGGCAGATGATAGAGGGTGGGCGGCTTGGGGGCCAGGGTCGAGCGAAGCCGCAGGATTGCGCTTCGTATCCGGGCCTCAGGGACTCAGGTCCGCCGGCGTGGCCACGTGGACCAGCAGGCCACCGACCTCGATGGGGTAGGCAGGCGTGGCATTCGGTACGATCAGGTAGTTGTCGCCTAGCGGATAACGCTCGCGGAAGGCCCGCAGGCCGGCGACGTCGAAGGCCCCGGAATCCCACTTGCATTCGATGGCCGTCACCTGGTCGCGGCGGACATCCAAGACGAAATCCACTTCTCGGCCGCGTTTGTCCCGCCAATAGCGGACGGAGGTCTCAGGAAAGCGGGCCTGCAGCTGCTCCAAGACCAGGTGTTCCCACAACAGGCCCAAGTCCTCCTGGCGGAGCGGATCCCAGCCCCGCGCGAAGCTGACGAAGCCGGTGTCGAAGGCGTAGAGCTTGGGCAGCTTGGTGATCTCGTAGAGGTTGCCGCCGTGGTAGGGGCGGATGAGGGAGAGCCCCTTCGTGGTCTCCATCGCGCGCAGATGGCTCTCGACGGTCGGGCGGGCGATGCCCAGGGTGCGGGCGGCCTTGGCCACTTCGAACTGTCCTCCGCTCTGGCGCAGGGCGTAGTCGATGAAGGCGGTGAAGCGCTGGATGTCGCGCAGGCCGAACAGGCGTTGCAGGTCGCGGGCGAAGTAGGAGTCCAACCACTCACGGTAGAAGGAGGAAGACTTCCGGTCGGCCAACAGGGCCTGCGGCAATCCCCCGTGGAAGAGCCGTGTGGGCAGGCTGACCCCGAAGGTCGCCAGCTCCTCCCAGAGCACGGGGGTCAGGTGCACGCTGCGCTTGCGACCGGTCAGGGTGTCGCTGAACTTGCTGCTCGCCCCGAGGGTGGAGGAGCCGGTGGCCAGAATGCGCTTCTCAGGGAATAGGTCGGCGCCGATCTTCAGCAGCCGGCTGGGATCGCGCAGTTGGTGGATCTCATCGAAGATCACCCCGGCCTGCCCGCAGGCGCGGAAGAACAGCTCCGGATCGCGGACGCGGTCTTCGGTGGCCGGCAGGTCGCAGTTGACATACAGGAAGCCCTGCGGCTCAAGGCTTCTGGCCAGGGTGGTCTTGCCGCTCCGCCGAACGCCGCAGAGCCAGACGATTGGCGCTTCGTGCCAGGACGCCAGAATGCGCTCCTGCCAGAAAGGTCGGGCGAACATGCTGGCGTACTATACAGATGGACGATCGTATTGCATAGTACGACGGCATTTGGTTCGCGAGCAGAGCAGGAGCCGCAGCCGCAGCCAGAGTCGGGCACGCCCCCTGCTTCCTATGACCCTCGAGGACCAAGTCGTTCAGGCCTTGCGCGACCGGGCCCCCACCCGCAAGCCCTTCCCCGTCCCCGCCCGCTTCTCGGCCGCCTTGCGCGCCTTTGTCGCCGCCCAGGCGCAGATGGGGCAGGCGTCCAGGTCGTGGCCCCGGGCCGGGCAATGCTCGCGGCCGAAGTAGATGATCTGCAGGTGCAGCTTGTTCCAGGCCTCGCGCGGGAAGGCGGCCTTCAGGTCGGCCTCGGTGCGCTCCACGGAATGGCCGTCCGAGAGCCCCCAGCGGGCTGCCAGGCGGTGGATGTGGGTGTCCACCGGGAAGGCTGGCTGGCCGAAGGCCTGGGCCATGACCACCGAGGCCGTCTTGTGCCCCACCCCCGGCAGGCGCTCGAGGGCCGCCGGGTCGCGTGGGACCTGGCCGCCGTGCTCGGCGGTCAGCATCGCCCCCAAGCCCTTGAGGGCCTTCGCCTTCTGCGGCGCCAGGCCCACCTCGCGGATCACCTCGCGGATCCGCTCCTCCGGCAGGGCCGCCAAGGCCGCCGGCGTGGGCGCCAGGGCCATCAGGCGCGGGGTCACCTCGTTGACCTTCTTGTCCGTGGTCTGGGCCGAGAGCAGCACCGCCACCAACAGCGAGAAGGGGTCGACATGCGCGAGCGGGATCGCGGGATCCGGGTAGAGGTCGTCGAGGATCGCTTGGATGCGGGCGGCCTTGGCGGCCTTGGACAGGCGGGTCATCGTCGCTCTCGGATGCTTGCACGCGCTTCGATGCGGTGGGCCAGCGCGACCTCAGCCGCCCCCACGGACTTCAGGCGCCCTAGCCGTAGACCTCGGGGTTGACGCAGTGGGGCAGGCGCTTGCCCGCCAAGCCGGCCAAGAGGTTCTCGGCGGCCATCACCGCCATCCGCCGCCGCGTGGCCTCGGAGGCGGAGCCGATATGCGGCAGGATCAGGCAGTTGGGCAGGCCGAGGAGGGGCGAGTCCATGGGGAGGGGCTCCACCGCCGTCACGTCCAGGCCGGCGGCGCGGATCCAGCCCTCGCTGAGCGCCCGGTGGAGGGCCGCTTCGTCGACCATCGTGCCGCGGGCGGTGTTGATGAAGATGGCCTCGGGCTTCATGGCCCGGAGGAAGGCCTCGTCCACCATGCCCTTCGTCTCCTCTGTCAGGGGGCAGTGCAGGCTGACCACGTCGCTCTCGGCCAGGAGCTGCTCCAGGCTGACGCGCTCGGCCCCCAGCCCCCGGGCCTCGGGCGCCTCCGACCGGTTGTGGTAGAGGAGGCGCATCCCGAAGCCCGCCGCCCGCCGGGCCACGGCCACGCCGATGCGGCCCATGCCCACGATGCCCAGGGTGCTGCCCCAGAGGTCCGTGCCCACCAGCCAGCTGGGGCGCCAGGTCCGCCACTCCCCGGCCTTGACGGCCTCGGCCGCCTCTACCAGGCGCCGGGCGGTGGCCAACATCAGGGCCAAGGTGAGGTCGGCGGTGGTCTCGGTCAGGACGCCCGGCGTGTTGCCCACGGGGATGCCGCGGGCGGTGCAGGCGGTCACGTCGATGTTGTCATAACCCACAGCCATCTGGCTGACCACGCGCAGGCGGGGGGCTGCATCCAGCAAGGACCCGTCCACCCGGTCGGTCAGCACGCAGTAGAGGCCCTCGGCATCGGCCAGGGCGGCGCGGAGGACGGTCGGCGGGACCGGCGCGTCCTCGCTGTAGGCGCTCAGCTCGCAGGCGGGGGAAAGCAGGTCGCCGGCCCCGTCCGGCAGGGGCCGGCTGACGTAGACCCGGGGGCGCAAGGTCACGCGGCGTCGCCCGCGATGTAGGCCTCCACCATCTCCCGCGCCACCTCGTCCGGATGCTGCACCGGCGGGCTCTTCATCAGGTAGGCCGAGGGGCCTTCCAGGGTGCCGGACAGGCCGCGGTCCAGGCCCAGCTTGGCCAGGCGCACGGCGTCGATGACCACGCCGGCGGAGTTGGGCGAGTCCCAGACCTCCAGCTTCAGCTCGACGTTGAGCGGCACGTCGCCGAAGCCGCGGCCCTCCAGGCGGATGTAGGCCCACTTGCGGTCGGTCAGCCAGGGCACGTAGTCCGAGGGGCCGATGTAGACGTTCTCGGCGGGCAGCTCGTAGTCCAGCTGGCTGGTCACGGCGTTGGTCTTGGAGATCTTCTTGGACTCCAGGCGCTGGCGCTCCAGCATGTTGTAGAAGTCCATGTTGCCGCCCACGTTGAGCTGGCTGGTCCGCTCGAGGCGCACGCCCCGGTCCTGGAAGAGGTTGGCCAGGACGCGGTGGACGATGGTGGCTCCCACCTGGCTCTTGATGTCGTCGCCGATCATCGGCAGGCCGCGCTCCCTGAAGCGCTCCTGCCAGTAGTTCTCGCGGGCGATGAAGACGGGGATGCAGTTGACGAAGGCGCAGCCGGCCTCCAGCACCTGCTCCACGTACCACTTGGTGGCCATCTCGGAACCCACCGGGAGGTAGTTGATCACCACGTCGGTGCCGGTGTCGCGCAGGATCTGGGCCACGGGCGAGGTCTGGCCGCCGGCCTTGTGGATGCGCTGCTGCAGGTAATGGCCCAGGCCGTCGTGGGTCATGCCGCGCTGCACGGGCACGCCGAGCGCGGGCACCTCGGCGAACTTGACGGTGTTGTTCTGGCCCTTCCAGATGGCCTGGCTGAGATCCTGGCCCACCTTCTCCTCGTCCACGTCGAAGGCGGCCGAGAACTGGATGTCGCTGATGTGGTAGCCCCCGAGGTCCACGTGCATCAGGCCGGGGACGGCGGTGTCGGGCTTGGCGTCCCGGTAGTACTGGACGCCTTGGACCAGGGACGAGGCGCAGTTGCCCACGCCGATGATGGCCACACGCACTGGCTTGCTCAAGTCGCGTTCCTCGCTTGGATGGGGTTCAGGATGCCGATGCCGGCGTGGTCTGGTAGCGTTCGCCCACCTCCACCAGCATCACCGGGATGCCGTCGACGATGGGGTAGCGGTAGCCATTGCGGGGGTTGACCAGCCATTGGCCGTCGACGAGGGTGAGCGGGCCCTTGTCCAGGGGGCAGACGAGGCGCTCGAGCAGGGCGGGGCTGACCTCGCCGCCCAGCTTGGACTCGTCCACCGCGTAGGGGTCATCGGCGTCGTTGTCCTCGAAGCTGAAGCCCTCGCCGCCCACGCCGGCGGGCTGGCCGCGGAAGAGCTGCGTGCCCTTCACCAGGGCCACGACGGCGCCGATCAGGGCGCCCAGCTTGAAGATGCGCTTGAGAGCTTTGCCCATGGTCTGCTCATTCTCCTTCGTCCCCCCCGGCGACCACGGCGACGCAGCAGCGCCCCAGGCCCGCACGAGCGGGCACGCCGGACGGACCTCAGATTGTAGTGCCCTGCCCGCCGGGCTGACAAAGACGGATCGGGGCCGCGGCGGAGGCTCCGGCCCGTCGATGGACGACGCAAGCGCAATGCGGCATCATGGCCGTGATGAACAGCTCCGAGTCACCGCTGACCAACAGCACGCTGACCTTCCTCTTCACCGACATCGAAGGCTCCACCGCCCGCTGGGAGTCGCAGCGCGAAGCGATGGCCGGCGCGCTGGTGCGCCATGACACGCTGCTGCGTCAGGCCATCGAGGGTCGCGGCGGGACGGTGTTCAAGACGGTGGGCGACGCCTTCTGCGCCGTCTTCGCGGATGCCGAAGCGGCGCTCGGCGCGGCGCTGGACGCGCAGCGGGCGCTGGCGGCGGAGGCATGGTCGGCCTTCGGTGCGGAGTTCGCGGACCTGCGCGTGCGCATGGGCCTGCACACCGGCAAGGCCGACGAACGCGGCGGCGACTACTTCGGCCCGGCGCTCAACCGCACGGCGCGGCTCATGTCGGCGGGGCACGGCGGCCAGGTCCTGCTCAGCCGGGCGACCGAGGAGCTGGCGGCCGATCAGCTGCCGCCAGGCAGCCGGCTGCGCGACCTCGGCGAGCATCGCCTCAAGGACCTGCGGCACAGCGAGCGGATCTACCAGCTGGTGGTCGAGGGTCTGCGGGACGTCGTCAAGGCCCCGCGGACAGCCGAGGCGCTGGATGCCCGCGACCGGATCATCGTCAGCGACCCGAACGCGGCGGAAGGCGCCGAGGACGAAGGCTCGCAGGCCGTCGTGGTGCAGCGGGACGTGCCCGAGACCTTGGCGGCGATCCTGGCCGTCGTCCGCGGCGACGCGCGCAGCCTGGTCCTGACCGTCCCACAGGTGATCGCCGCAGCCCGGCATCGGCCGGCGGACCTGACGGCGTACCGCCTGGGGCGCATCGCCGAGTGGAGCCAGCCGCGCTACCGCCTGGATGGGCGCTTCGTGGCCCTGACGCTGCTCATCGACCAGGGCGAGGACGCGGCAGGGGGACGCTGGGCGGCCAAAGAGCAGGCCTACGACGATCTGGGGGCTCTGCTCGCGAACACGCCCGACCCGGCGGTCGTCGTCCTCGGCCCACCGGGGGCAGGCAAGAGCACGCTCCTGCGGCGCCTCGAGCTGGATGCGGCCATCGCGGGGCTCAGGGGCGAAGGGGCGAAGGGCGGCAGCGCGGGCGGAGCGGGCGGCGGCAGCGCGGGAGATGCGGTATGTGGAGAAGGCACAGTGACCTTCTTCATCCAACTCAACCAGCACAAGCCCGAACGCCCAGGAGCGCCACCGCCGGTGCCCGGTGACTGGCTTGCGGCGGAGTGGGCCGGGCGCTACCCCGACCTGCCCTCGCTGGACACCCTGCTGTCGGAAGGCCGCATGATCCTGCTGTTGGACGCCCTCAACGAGATGCCGGCGGCCAGCGAGCGGGAGTACCGCGAGCGGGTGGGCCTGTGGAAGGATTGGCTGCTGCGCCTGACGCAGACGCGGCCCGGCAACCGCGTGGTCTTCAGCTGCCGTGCGCTCGACTACTCGGCGCCGCTCTCGACGCCGGCGCTGCGGGTGCCCCAGGTGCAGATCGAGCCCTTGACCGACGCGCAGGTGGAAGCCTTCCTGAGGGCCTACAGCCCGGTGCGCGGCGCGGAAATCTGGTCGGCAATCCAAGGCACGCCGCAACTGGAGGCGCTCCGAGCGCCCTTCTTCCTGGCCCTGGTCGTCGAGCAGGTGGAGGCCACCGGCGACCTGGCCGAGGATCGCGCGGGGATCTTTACCGGCTTCGTGCGCCAGGCGCTGCGGCGGGAGGTGGAGCGCGACAACCCGCTCTTCGCTCTTGAGGAACTGCTGTCCAGCCGCGACGTCCGCCGCATCACCCAGTGGCAGTGGAAGGACGGCTACGAGCTGCCGGAGCGCGGGACGCTCTTCCCCAAGCTGGGCTCCTTGGCCTACGGGATGCAGGAGGCGGCCTCCGACGGCGGCGCCAGCCAGGTGCGATTGGACCTGGACGCGGCCATGGACCTCCTGGACTCGCCGTCAGACGAGGACATCGTGAAGGCGGGGCTGGCCATCGCGGTGCTGGACGAGGATCCGGCGGCGGACGAGCTGCTCTACCGCCATCAGCTGCTCCAGGAGTACTTCGCGGCGCGGATCCTGGCCCGGCAGCCGAAGCCCGAGCTGGTCGCCTCTCCCTGGCGGGCGGCGGACATCAGCCCGATGGTGGGAGAGCTGCTTGCGACCCTGGCGCCCGCGGATACCCTACCGCCCCTGCCGCAGACGGGCTGGGAGGAGACGACGATCCTGGCGGCGGCGATGGCTGAGGACAAGGAGGCCTTCGTGCGGGCGCTGCTGCCTCACAGCCTGACGGTGGCCGGCCGGGCAGCCGCCACGCCGGCGGCGAGGGGGCTTTTGAGCGCGGGCCTGCTGGACGAGATCCGCCGGGCCTTGGTGGATCGCAGCCGCGACGCCGAAGCGGACCTGCGCGCGCGCATCGCGGCAGGCCTGGTCCTGGGGGATCTGGGTGATCCGCGCTTCGAGCGAAAGACGGGGCCGTGGGGGGAATACCTGCTGCCGCCACTGGTCGACATTCGGGGCGGGGTGTACACCATCGGGGATGACGAGCCGATCACCGGTGGTAACCGCGGGACGACCTTCACCACGACGGCGCATGTGCCGGCGCATCAGCTGGAGATCCCCGCCTTTCGCATCGGCCAGTTTCCGGTGACCAACGCGGAATGGGCCCGCTTCATGGCTGCCGGGGGCTACGAGGCAGAGCGCTGGTGGGACACTCAGGATGGCCGGCGCTGGCGGCGGGGGGAGATGGCCAACGATGCCGGCAAGGTCAACAACCGCTACTGGCGCGGGCGCTTCCTTGCGGAGGAAGGTCTGTTCGAGCGGATGGAAGCCGAAGGTGCCTTTACCAGTGCGGAGGCGGTGGAGCGGTGGAAGCGGTGGTTGGCGCTGGACGATGCGGCCTTCGAGGCGGCGATCGACGTCCAACATCGCCCTACCCGGCAGGTCGAGCCAGCCTTCTGGCGCGATGCGCGGCTCAATGCCGCCAGCCAGCCGGTGGTGGGGGTGTGCTGGTACGAGGCGCGGGCCTACTGCGCATGGCTCTCAGCACAGACGGGCCTCGCCTTCAGCCTGCCGACAGAGGTCCAGTGGGAGGCGGCGGTGCGCGGCGCACAGACAATCGCTTATCCTTGGGGTGACGACTTTGAGCCCACGCGGGCCAACACCTTCGAGACCCGCATCCGCCGCACCACGCCGATAGGCTCCTTCTCCGAGGGTGACAGCGCTTCGGGGGTAACGGACGGTGCCGGCAATGTCTTCGAATGGACCAGCAGCCTGTGGGGGACCATGGTGGCTGTGGATAGCGAGGATTCGGAGTTTGGCTATCCCTATGCTCCGGATGATGGCCGTGAGAACTTCGAAGCGCCACCTTCGGCCGCGCGGGTGGTGCGGGGCGGGTCGTGGTACGACGCTCCTCACTTCGCCCGCGCCTCCTACCGCGGCAGGAATCGCCCGAACCTCCGTGACTTCGGCTTCGGGTTCCGGCTGGTGATTTCGTCCCCCATCTCCCCTGTGCCGCTGGCCGCTGGAGCCGCGTAGCGGCAATGTCGTTGACGTTGGTGTGGGCGTGGGTGTGGACGGGGCCTTGGCCGTTACGGGAGCGAGTGGAGCGAGCGTTAAGCGCGGGCGGCGGAATTGGGTCTTGGCCACCGTTCAGCTGGTGCGGGCAGCAGCGTCTATGCTCCAGGCGGGATACGCCGTTGTCCGGCGCGGCGCCTGTGCTGTACCATGCTGTTTGCGCGGCCGATCCGGCGCAGCAGCCTGAATCTGAGGGATGACCCACCCGCATGCCCCAGCCCGCCACAGGCATCCTGACCTTCCTCTTCACCGACATCGAAGGCTCCACCGCGCGCTGGGACACGCAGCGCGAGGCGATGGCCGGCGCGCTGGTGCGCCATGACGCGCTGCTGCGTCAGGCCATCGAGGGGCGCGGGGGCACCGTGTTCAAGACGGTCGGCGACGCCTTCTGCGCGGTCTTCGCGGATGCCGAAGCGGCGCTCGGCGCGGCGATGGACGCCCAGCGGGCGCTGGCGGCGGAGGACTGGACCGCCTTCGGCCCGGAGTTCGCGGACCTGCGGGTGCGCATGGGCTTGCACACCGGCAAGGCCGACGAGCGCGGCGGCGACTACTTCGGCCCGGCCCTCAACCGCACCGCGCGGCTGATGTCGGCGGGGCATGGCGGCCAGGTCCTGCTCAGCCGGGCGACAGAAGAGCTGGCGGCCGATCAGCTGCCGCCAGGCAGTCGACTGCGCGACCTCGGCGAGCATCGGCTGAAGGACCTGCGGCACAGCGAGCGGATCTACCAGCTGGTGGTCGAGGGTCTGCGGGACGTCGTCAAGGCCCCGCAGACCGCCGAGGCCCTGGATGCCCGCGACCGGATCATCGTCAGCGACCCGAACGCGGCGGAAGGCGCCGAGGACGAAGGCTCGCAGGCCGTCGTGGTGCAGCGGGACGTGCCCGAGACCTTGGCGGCGATCCTGGCCGTCATCCGCGGCGACGAGCGCAGCCTGGTTCTGACCGTCCCGCAGGTGATCGCCGCGGCACGCCACCGACCGGCGGACCTGACCGAGTACCGGCTGGGGCGGATCGCCGAATGGAGCCAGCCGCGCTACCGCCTGGACGGGCGCTTCGTGGCCCTGACGCTGCTGATCGACCAGGGCGAGGAGGCGGCGGGGGGGCGCTGGGCGGCGAAGGAGGAGCGCTACGACGACCTGGGCAAGCTGCTGGCGAATACGACGGACCCGGCGGTGGTCGTCCTGGGCCCGCCGGGGGCGGGGAAGAGCACGCTCCTGCGGCGCCTCGAGCTGGACACGGCCATCGCGGGCCTCAGGGGTGAGGAGGCGAAGCAGGGCGGTACGGGCGGTTCTGGTGGAGCGGGCGGTGCGGGCGCTGTGCGGGACACCGTGACCTTCTTCATCCAGCTCAACCAGTACAAAGCGCGGGCGGGCCATCCGCTGGCGGATCCGGGCGACTGGTTGGTGGCGGAGTGGGCCGAGCGCTACCCCGACCTGCCCTCGCTGGACACCTTGCTCGCCGAAGGCCGCATGATCCTGCTGCTGGACGCCCTCAACGAGATGCCGGCGGCCAGCGAGCGGGACTACCGCGAGCGCGTCGGGCTATGGAAGGACTGGCTGCTGCGCCTGACGCAGACGCGGCCGGGCAACCGGGTGGTCTTCAGCTGCCGCTCCTTGGACTACTCGGCGCCGCTCTCGACGCCGGCGCTGCGGGTGCCCCAGGTGCAGATCGAGCCCTTGACCGACGCGCAGGTGGAATCCTTCCTCAGGGCCTACAGCCCGGTTCGTGGCGCGGAGATCTGGGCGGCGATTGAGGGCACGCCGCAGCTGGAGGCGCTCAGGGCACCCTTCTTCCTGGCGCTGGTGGTGGAGCAGGTGGAGGCCACGGGCGACCTGGCCGAGGACCGCGCGGGACTCTTCACCGGCTTCGTGCGCCAGGCGCTGCGGCGGGAGGTGGAGCGGGGTAACTCGCTCTTCGAGCTGGATGCGCTGCTCTCCAGCCGGGACCTGCGCCGTGTCACGCAGTGGCAGTGGAAGGACGGCTACGAGCTGCCGGAGCGCGGGGCGCTGTTCCCTAAGCTGGGCTCCTTGGCCTACGGGATGCAGGAGGCGGCGGCCGACGGCGGCGCGAGCCAGGTGCGGCTGGACCTGGACGCGGCCATGGACCTCTTGGACTCGGCGTCGGACGAGGAGATCGTGAAGGCGGGGCTGGCCATCGCGGTGCTGGACGAGGATCCGGCGGCGGACGAACTCTTGTACCGCCACCAACTGCTCCAGGAGTACTTCGCCGCCCGGATCCTGGCCCGGCAGCCGAAGCCGGAGCTGGTGGCGGCCCCCTGGCGGGCGGCGGACATCAGCCCGACGGTGCCGGAGCTCCTGGCGACGCTAGCGCCTGCGGACAGCCTGCCGCCGCTGCCGCAGACCGGCTGGGAGGAAACGACGATCCTGGCGGCGGCGATGGCCGAGGACAAGGAGTCCTTCGTGCGGGCGCTGCTGCCGCATAGCCTGACGGTGACCGGCCGGGCAGCCGCCACGCCGGCAGTGCGAGGGCACTTGAGCCCGGAGCTGCTGGACGAGATCCGCTGGGCCTTGGTGGAGCGCAGCCGCGACAGAGCGGGAGATCTGCGTGCGCGCATCGCGGCAGGCCTGGTCCTGGGGGACCTGGGTGATCCGCGCTTAGAGCGAAAGACGGGGCCGTGGGGGGAATACCTGTTGCCGCCACTGGTCGACGTTCCCGGCGGGGTGTACACCATCGGGGACGACGTGCCGATCACCTTTGACAACCGCGGGACGACCTTCACCACCAAGGCGCATGTGCCGGCGCACCCACTGGAGATTCCCGCCTTTCGCATCGGGCAGTTCCCGGTGACGAACGCGGAGTGGGCCTGCTTCATGGCTGCCGGAGGCTACGAGGACGAGCGCTGGTGGGACACGGAGGACGGCCGGCGCTGGCGGCGGGGGGAGATGGCCAACGAGGGGGGCAAGGCCAACAACCGCTTCTGGCGCCGGCGCTTCGTTGCCGAGGAAGGTCTGTTCGAACGGATGGAAGCCGAAGGCGGCTTTGCCAACGCCGCGGCCGTCGACCGGTGGAAGCTGTGGATGGCGCTGGACGATGCAGCTTTCGAGGCGGCGCTGAACATCCACTATCGTCCGACACGGCAGGTGGAGCCGGCCTTCTGGCAGGATGCGCGGCTGAATGCCGCCAGCCAGCCGGTGGTAGGGGTGTGCTGGTACGAGGCACGGGCCTACTGCGCGTGGCTGTCGGCACAGACAGGCCTCGCCTTCAGTCTACCGTCCGAGGTCCAGTGGGAGGCGGCGGTACGCGGCGCCCAGGCGAGTGTCTATCCTTGGGGTGACGACTTCGATCCAACGCGGGCCAACACCTTCGAGACCGGTATCCGCCGCACCACGCCGATAGGCGCCTTTCCTGAGGGTGACAGCGCTTCGGGGGTGGCCGACGGTGCCGGCAACGTCTACGAATGGACCAACAGCGTGTGGGGACTCGTGGACGACGTGGATAGCGCGGACCCGGAGTTCGGCTATCCCTATGATTCGGATGATGGTCGCGAGAACTTTGACGCACCACCTTCGGCCGCCCGGGTGATGCGGGGCGGGTCCTGGTACAGTGACCAGTACTATGCCCGCGCCGCGTTCCGCCTCAACTTCCATCCCTCGCTCCGTAACCTAGACTACTGCTTCCGGGTTGTGCGGGCGGCCCCCAACTTCCCTGAGCCTCTGGCCTCTGGTGCCGCGTAGCGGCGATGTCGTTGACGTGACCTTACGCATCACGCATCACCATCCTGCAGGCGGACGCTGTGTGACACCGCCTCGATCAGGTCGATGGCCTGATCGGTCGAGAGACATGCCAGCGCCTCCCTACAGGCCTTGGGGTCCAAGGGTGCATCAGGATGGGAATGCGGTAGTATGGGGATATGAAGACCACGGTTGAGTTGCCGGACAGCCTGATGATCCAGTTGAAGATCATCGCGGCCAAGGAGCACCGTCGCTTGCGCGAGGTGATGGAAGAGGTCGTGTCGGCGGGTCTCCTGGCCCGGGAGCGGCCAAACAGTGACAAGGGCGATTCGCTCGCCGAAGCCCAGTCATGGCTGCGCGACTGGCAGGACCTGGGTCGGCGTGTTCGGTCCGCGGCTGTGGATGACCGTCCGGCAGCGGAGATCCTGTTGGCGGATCGTCGATGACGGTGGTCATCGACGCCAGTGTACTGGTGGCCGCCGCATATCCGGATGAGCCTGGCTACGCGGCCAGTGCAACCTGCTTGCTCGACGTCATCGCCCGGAGGGAGCCCATCGTCCTGCCCTGGTTGGCCTGGGTGGAGACTGTCTCCGCGGTCGTCCGCAAGACGGGCAGCGCAGCGTTGGCCGATGAGGCCGGCCAGCAATTACGGAAGCTCCCTGCCCGCTGGGTGTCCCTGGACGAGATCATGGCTGCTGCCGCGGTGGCCGCGGCTGCATCCTGCCGTCTTCGGGCCGCCGATTCGGTCTACGTCGCCTTGGCCGGCGAAGTCGACGCAACGCTGCTGACCTTGGATCGGGAGTTGAAGCGGCGCTGTCAGGGCGCATGTCAGTGCCTGTCGCCGGAGGACTGGTTTGCGACCTGACAGCGCTGGACGCCCAGCGGGCGCTGGCGGCGGAGGCCTGGTCGGCCTTCGGCGCCGAGTTCGCGGACCTGTGGCACCGGATCAGCTGCCTGGAGGTGCTGGGCGAACTGGGTGATCCGCGCTGGGAGCGCCTCGAAGGGGCGATGCAGAACAACCGTCTCTTTCGGAGCCGCTTTCTGACGGAGGAGGGGCTCTTTCAGCGGATGGAGGAGGAGGGCGGCTTTCCGAACGAGGAGACACTGGAGCGCTGGCGGCAGTGGATCACCTTGGAAGAGGAGGCCTTCGAGGTGGAGCTGAGGGAGAGGTGGAAGGGCGCGCCGCAGACGGAGCCGGCCTTCTGGCGGGATCATCGCTCGAATGGCCCGACGCAGCCGGTGGTGGGCGTGTGCTGGTACGAGGCGCGGGCCTATGCGGCCTGGCTGAGCGCGCAGACGGGGGAGGGATACCGGCTGCCAACGGAAGCCGAATGGGAGGTGGCAGCGCGGGGCGGGTCGTGGTTCGACGTTCCTCGCAACGCCCGCGCGTCCGCCCGCTACGGGGCTGGCCCGAGCAGTCGGAGCGCGGACGACGGGGTCCGTTTGGTGGTGTCGTCCCCCGGCTCTCCTGATGCTACGGCCTCTGGTGCTGCGCAGCGGCAACGATGTTGAAGTCGTCGGCGATGGGCTGCCCCCATTCCCATTTGCCCCCCGCCACCCCGCGGCGGAGAATCAGCGGTCGATTCCTCTCTTCTTCCCCGCCCCCTCCCCCCCCACCCTTCGCGGAGCCCCCCCGTCATGACCCCGTCGCAAGCGCGCATCCCCGTCCTCGTCCTGGGCACCGGCAAGATCGGCCGCCTGGTCTGCCAGCTCCTCGCCGAGAGCGGCGACTACGCCGTCACCGCCGTCGACCTGCAGGCTTCGGCGGCCGAGGCCGCGGTCAAGGACGCCGCCGGCCGGCCCTATCCCGGTGCTCGGGGCATCGGCGCCGACTTCACCGATCCCGCCACCCTGATCCGCCTGGGCGAGGGGCAGCGCTACATCCTGAGCTGCGCCCCCTACCGCTGCAACCTGACCATCGCCGAAGCGGCCAAGGTGGTGGGCGCCCATTACCTGGACCTCACCGAGGACGTGAGCACCACCAAGGGCGTCATGCGCCTCGCCGAGGACAGCAGCATCGCCTTCATCCCCCAATGCGGCCTGGCGCCCGGCTTCATCTCCATCGTCGCCGCCCACCTGGCGGAGGGCATGGAGCCCCTCGAGCGGGTGCACCTGCGGGTGGGCGCCCTGCCGCTCCACCCCCGCAACCGCCTCAAGTACAACCTGACCTGGAGCACCGACGGCCTGGTCAACGAGTACTGCAACCCCTGCGAGGCCGTGGTCGACGGGCAGATGGTCATGGTGCCCGCCCTCGAGGGTATGGAGACGATCACGCTCGACGGCGAGACCTACGAGGCCTTCAACACCTCCGGCGGCCTGGGTACCCTGGCCGACAGTTGGATGGGGCGGGTCAGACAGGCCGACTACAAGACCCTGCGCTACCCCGGCCACCGGGACCTGATCGCCTTCCTGCTGGAGGACCTGCGCTTCAAGGAGGACCGCGAGAGCCTCAAGGTCCTCCTCGAACGGTCCGTGCCCCATACCACCGAGGACCAGGTGCTGGTCTACGTCTCGGCCGTGGGCTACCGAGGCGGCCTCTTGACCGAGCGCACCTACGCCCACAAGATGCGCTTCCGCGAGATCGGCGGCCGGACCTGGGGCGCCATCCAGGTCAGCACCGCCAGCGGGATCTGCGCCGTGCTGGACCTGCACGCCGCCGGCAAGATCCAGCAGCGGGGCCTGGTGCGCCAGGAGAGCATCGCTTACGCCGACTTCATCGAGAACCGCTTCGGACGGGCCTACGCCTGAGCCCCGGCCTGCCGCAGAAGCCATGCGCCGGGCTCGCCCGGCCCCAGAAGGGACGCCATCCCATGCCGCTCGCCAGCCGCCTGCCGCATCGCGGGCCATCGCCGCGCCCGCTTCGGATCGCCGCCGCCATCGCCTGGGCCGCCGGCCTGGGCCTGCTCGCCGTCGCCCCGGTGCCGGCGGCCCAGGCGCGGGAGACCGTCGACTTCGACCAGCCCGCCATCGTCGGCGGGCGGGAGGCGCGGCGCGGCGCCTGGCCCCACCAGGTGGCCATCCTCGACGCCGCCGAGCCGTCGAACTACGACGGCCAGTACTGCGGCGGCAGCCTGATCAGCGAGGAATGGGTGCTGACGGCCGCCCACTGCGTCGAAGGGGCGGCGGCCAACGGCGAGCTGGACGCCGCCGACGTGGAGGTGGGGCTGGGGATGCACGACCTGGAGGCCCAGGACGGGCGCCGTGCTGCCGTGGCCCAGATCGTCATCCACCCGGACTGGTTCAGCTCCGGCGCCGAGATCGGGGACATCGCCCTCCTGCGCCTGGCGGCCCCCGTTCCCGCCGGCGACCCCGCCCGGCCCCTGCCCCTCGTCGAGCGGGCCGCCGACGCCGCCCTGACCCCCGGCGCCCCGGCCTGGGTGACCGGCTGGGGCATGATGGACGACGGCGAGTACGCCAGCACCCTGCACGAGGTGGAGGTCCCCATCGTCGACGAGCTGCTCTGCCGCCTGGACTCCGAGCAGCCGGCCGTCGGCGAGAGCCTCTGCGCCGGGGCCCTGGGCAAGGATTCCTGCTACGGCGACAGCGGCGGACCCCTGGTCGTCGGTAGCGCAGGCGCCTGGCGCCTGGCCGGCCTCGTCTCGGCCGGCACCACCGATGTCTGCGGCGGTGAGGACAACTACACGCTCTACACCAGCGTGCCCTACTACCTCAACTGGATCCGCGCCACCATGGCCGACCGCTCGGCCGACCTGGAGCTGGGCATCGCGGCGCCGGAGACCATCCGCTCCGGCGAGGTCTTCAGCTACCGCCTGACCGTGCGCAACAGCGGGCGCGATGCGGCCCAGGGCCTGGTGCTGGGCAACCGCCTGCCGCCCGGCCTGGCCCTGCGCGAGGCCGGCGACGGCGGCCGCCTGGGCGCCGACGGCCTGGAATGGCGCCTGGGGAGCCTGGCGCCGGGGGCCGAGCGGACGGTGACGGCCCGGGTGGAGGAATTGCCCGGCCAGGCCGGCTCGCCGCTGGACGCCGCGCCCGAGCCGGAGGCCGCCGAGGACGAGGACGGGGCCGGCGATGCGGGCGACGGATCGGCATGGACGGAGGACGACGCCCCCGCCCTGCCCGACGTCGTCGGCGGCCGCGATGCCGCCCGCCAGGCCTGGCCCTGGCAGGTGGCCCTCTTCGCCGAGAGCCTGGGGCCCTCCGACGGCCATTTCTGTGGCGGCACCGTCATCGCGCCGCGCTGGATCCTCACGGCGGCGCACTGCATCTACGAGGAAGGGCTGCTGGCGCCGGAGCACATCGGGATCATGGCCGGCAGCAACAGCCTGTCGCAGGAGCGCGGCCAGGTCATCGCCCGGGCCGACGCCCTCTTCCTGAACGGCCGCTACCTGCTCGACGAGAACGCCGACCTGGGGCTCATCCGCCTGACCGAGGACCTGCCCCTGGGCGCGGCGGTCAAGGCCGTCGGCCTGGCCGGTCCGGCCGACGCCGCCCTCCGGGCCGCGGGCAAGGAGGGCATCGTCACCGGCTGGGGGGCCACCGACACCTTCGGCGAGGACCTGCCGGACCTCCTGCAGGAGGCCCGCCTGCCCATCGCCGGCGCGCGGCGCTGCGCCGACCTGGTGGACACCGAGCAGCAGCTCTGCGGCGGCCGGCCCGAGGGCGGCGCCTCGGCCTGCTTCGGCGACAGCGGCGGGCCCTTCGTGGTGCAGGACGCGGGCGGCGCCTGGCGCCAGGTGGGCATCACCTCGGCGGTCAGCGACGACTACTGCGGCATCCCGGGCTCGCTCTCCCTCTTCACCCGCGTGGACGCCTTCAAGGCATGGATCGACCTCAAGCAGGCCACCGGCCGGCCCGACAAGGTGCTGCTCAACGGTGATCTCTGGGCCCGCGTCGAGGGCGGCGAGGCCGTGAGCTACGCCGGCCAGGCCATCACCCTGGTCGACCCGCTGCTCCCTCCGGCCACCCCCGGCCTCGGCGATCCACCGTCGGCCACACCCCATGCGGTATGCAAGGGAGGAGCC
>WBZV01000299.1_pt1 | contig 31950 bp, 29 predicted proteins | sample 5204221 | NCBI WGS metagenome assembly WBZV01 (sample SAMN12344360, study PRJNA552823) | activated sludge metagenome | biome: Activated sludge suspended growth; feature: Nitrification reactor; material: Wastewater; isolation source: activated sludge from nitrification reactor of wastewater...
ACCAGCCGGGGCCGATCTACATCACCGCGGACGAAGCCGCCGGGGTGGACCACATCCCCGGGGTGCAGCCCCGCGTCGAGGGGGAACGCCTCGCGGGTTCGTACGTGAACTCCTTCATCGGCAACGGCGTCGTTGTGCTGCCGGTGTTCGACGACGTCCATGACGAGGACGCCATTCTCACGTACAAACGGCTCTTCCCGGATCGGGAGATCGTCACCGTGCCCGGCCGTGAGATCCTCCTCGGGGGTGGCAACGTCCACTGCATCACCCAACAGGAGCCCAGCGGAGTCCGATGAGCAACCAGGTGCACATGTCCGCCAGCGATCGGCGCGAGGCGCTGATCGCTGCGGCTGTGCGCGCCATCCGGAACAACGGCATGCTCGAGTCGAGCACCCGTACCGTGTCGGCAGAGGCCGGCGTCAGCACGGGCCTGATGCACCACTATTTCGACAGCTACGACGACCTCATGGCCGCAGCGTTCGAACGGGTCGCCGCGGAGGACCTGCAACGCGCACAGGAACTGGTGGATTCCCTGCCCACTGCGACCGAAAGACTCGACGCGATCGTCTCTGAGTTCCAGCCCGCGCGCGACGCCTGGCAGTTCCAGTGGTGGATGGACGCGTGGAGCAGTTCGGCCCGCCACCCGGCGGTGCGCGACATCGCCGCCAAACTCAACAGCGGGTGGCAGGGCCTGCTGGAGCAGATCCTGCGGGACGGCAACGAGAGCGGGGAGTTCGTGTGCGCTGATCCGCGGGCTTCCGCGTGGCGCCTTCTGGCTCTGCTGGACGGGCTCACCATCCAGGTCGTGGCCCAGACCGACGGCCCCGGCCGCGAGGACGTCGAACGCTGGTCGCACCACATGGCGCGGGTCGAGACCGGACGCGCCTGAGGGTGGCGAGCCGGCGTTGAGTGCGCCCGGAATTTGGTGTCCCTAGGTCGTGTTTGGTACTGGTGTTTGTCGTACATGTGTTCTATGGTTGGGGTAGTGGGAAACGGGGTGATTGATGGCGGTGTTCGAGGTGTCGCGGCAGGTGAAACGCCGTTGCGCGCTGGCCGCCGAACTGCCCACTGAGCATCCGCTCGTGCTCGACGAGATCGACGCGCTGATCGATCAGATCCCGGATCCGCAGAGTCTGTACGCCGAAGCCCGCGCCGGATCCCTGCAGGCCCTTGCCAGGTTGCGCAACCGCCTCGACGCAGCGATCACCGAACTCGCTGGCTGCGCTGATGAGTTCGCCGATTCGAAGGTGTTGGGTGCCGGGACGACCGGGATGCTGGTCGCGGTGGCCACCGGCGCGAACCCGGCGGCCGGGTCGGCGACGGTGTCCCGGGGCAACGCCCTGCAACACCTGCCGCAGGTGGCCGCCTCATTCGCCGCTGGGCGGATGTCGACCGCGCATGTCGCGGTGATCACCGCCGAAGCCCCGAAGATCACCCACTTCTCACTGATCGAGGCGCAGGTGGTCACGATCGCGCAGACCGTGGAACCGGCCGAGCTGCGCCGGATCCTGGGGATCCTGGCCGATCAGTGCCGGCCAGAGGCCCGCGACCACACCGCCGAAGACCTGCACGCCAAACGCTCGGTGTCACTGTCGGAAACCCCCAACGGCATGTTCCGCCTCGACGGCTACCTCGACCCGACCGCCGGCGCCGCGTTGCGTGAGGCGTTGAACACCCTGATGGGCCGCACCGGCCGCGAAGACACCCGCACCGCCAAGCAGCGGCGTGCGGATGCCCTGACCGATCTGACCACCGCCGGGACCGCCAACAAGAACCCGCTCGGGGTCTCCCAAGTCTCCGTACTCGTCGAGCTGGAGGACCTGTCCAGTGACGGGGCGGTGCTGGAGGAGGACGAGTCGGCGTTGGGCACCCGGATGATGGACCTGCTCACTTGCACCGCCATCGTGTCGGTGATCCTCGGTACCCGCCGCAAAGGCGTGTTCGTCCCCCTGGCCCTGGCCCGGGGTAAGCGCACCGCCAACCACCACCAATGGCGCGCGTTGATCGCCCGCGACCGCGGCTGCATCCGCTGCGGACGCGCCCCCAGATACTGCCAAGCCCACCACATCCACCACTGGCGCCACGGCGGCACCACCGACCTGAACAATTTGGTCCTGCTGTGCAACCGATGCCACCACGACCTCCACCACGGCCACTACACCATCACCATGGACCACGGCATCCCCCACATCACACCCACCACCGACAGATCACCACCACTCACCGCCTGAAGCGGGGAGGACCGAGCAAGTATTGGCCGAACTACAGCCGCTTCGCCGTGAACTTCAGCTGGCCGGTGGAGCACGTCGTGGGAATGCCCCAACTGGAGACCCGATCCACACGTAACCAGCCCTTTGCGGTGCCGTTGCGCTTCACCTTGATCGAGAAGTAGTTCCTCCCTGCCTCGTCGCCACTGGCGAAGTACGTCGTGGAACTCCAGTTGAGTTTGCCGTTCTTGGGGATCTTGGTCAGGTAGGGAAAGATCGGGTAGTCGTTGTAGTCGGGCTGGTACCCCTCGCCCGCGGGGCAATCGACGGTGGCCAGGGGCTCATCGATGCCGGTCAAGCAGTAGCCCTTGACCAGCTTGCCCTGCGGTAGGCGACACTCCTCCTTGGTCACTGTGAAGCGAAACTCGATATCTCCGGTCGCCTTGTAGGTGCCGGTCTTCGGACCCGATTTCGCGGCCGCCGGGCTGACGGCGGCGAGCACCAGTGCGCACGACGCCACAATGATGATCTTCGGTGAGGGCATTGCGTCTCCCGTCCCTCGCAGGGTTGTTACGCGGGAGTGTAGAGCACCGGCCCCACGAGAGGAACCCGTTGTCCAGGGGCATCGCATCAGGACAGGGCAGCGGCGACTCGGCCCAGAATCGGCACCTGCCCCGAGACGAGTCTCCGCTCCGCGGTCTCCAGATCGAACCATCGCGCGTCGTCCGTCTCCGGGAACTCCGCCATCGTCCCCGAGCCGCGCGGCCATTCCATTTCGAAGAGGTTGCTCGAGACGAAATGCAGATCCTCCGACGTCTCCACAACGAAGACCCGCACGCGCTTGCCGCTCGGCATCCGATGCTCCCCAATGTCACGGGGTTCGCCCAGCGGCGCAGGCATTCCCACCTCCTCACCGAACTCGCGCTGAGCGACCGCCCACGCGTCCTCGGTCGCGGGGTCGTACTCACCCTTCGCGATCGACCATGCGCCGTCGTCCTTGTGCGCCCAGTACGGCCCCGCCATGTGGACGAGGAAGATCTCGACACCGATCGCGGTGCGTCGCCACGGGAGAAGGCCCGCGCTGTGCCGGGCGGCCATCAGACGCCGCCTCGGAAGACCTGCCACGACTCATCGACCGGCTCCAGGCCACAGGCGCGGTACAAGCGGGCGGCGTCGGAGCCGGGTTCGGCGACAATCACCCAGCGGGTCGCCCCCCGCGTCCCGGCCCACTGGCCGGCGACCTGGAGCAGATGCGAGGCGAGGCCCTTGCGCCGATGCGCGGGGACAGTCGCGACACTCTGGTAGCGCGCCGCGTCCTCACAGAGCACGATGCCCAGATCGGCCACCAAATCCTCACCTGCGAACGCGCCCACGAACACGGCATCACCGTGGGCCACCATCCGCTGTCGCGATGCGATTCGTCGACGGGCGAAGTCGGCGTAGGCCGCTGGATCAGCGGCGCCGGATCCGGCGACCTCGTTGCGCAAGGACTGCTCCCAGTCGTCACCGACGAGGGGCCGCGCAACGTACCCGGGCGGCAGATCCCGCCCCCGCGGCGGACGGTCCGCAGCAAGCACCTCGTCGCGTTCGAGGTCGACGTCCAGGCCCTCCCACGCCTGTGGATCCGGGGCCGCGGGCAGCCCGATGGCCACATGGCCGGCCGACGGGAACTCACGCGCCATCAGCGCCAGGCAGTCCCTCGGGCGCTCGGCCAATCCAGGGTCCGTGACCAGAACGAAGTTCCCCCAGTAGTACCCGGGGTTATCGGGAGTCTCGACCACCAGATAGCCGTCGGCAGGGCGGATCCGGGAACCCGATTGCCGCAGCACGTCGAGGTCTGTTCGCCATCCCAAGGACAACTCGTGCATGATCCGAGCCTAGGTTGGCAGGCATGAAGCGACTCGGACTGCTCGGCGGGATGTCGTGGGAGTCATCGATCGAATATGAGCGGTGGATCAACGAGGCGGTGCGTGCCCACCTCGGCGGCACGGCGTCCGCCGACCTGGTCATCCGCTCCTTCAATTTCGCGGACATCGAGGCCCTCCAGGAAGCCGGCGACTGGGATGCCGCAGCCCGCACCCTCAGCGCCGCCGCCCGCGATCTCCAGGCCAGCGGCGCGGAGGGGATCGTCCTGTGCACCAACACGATGCACAAGGTCTTCGACGAGATCCAATCCTCCGTCGACGTGCCCCTGCTCCACATCGCCGATGCGACGGCTGACGCCGCGATCGCCGAGGGCGTCGACCAGGTGGCGCTGCTCGGGACCCGGTACACGATGGAGCAGTCGTTCTACGCCGACCGCTTGCGCGCCGCAGGGCTCGGGGTCCGCATCCCCGACGAGCCGGACCGGACCATGATCCACGACGTGATCTACACCGAACTCGTGCGTGGCATCGTCTCCCCCGACTCCCAACAGCAGTACCTCCAGGCGATCGATCGACTCGTGACGGCCGGCGCCCACGGCGTGATCGCCGGATGCACGGAGATCGAACTGTTGGTAGGACCGCAGGACGTGACCGTCCCCTACTTCCCCACGGCCTTCCTGCACGCCCGCGCAGCGGCGCGCTTCGCGTTAGAGATCTGAGGACACACCGATCAGCCGCGCTTCGACCGCGTCCGCCGCGGCCACCGGCCCGCCGGCATCGCGGAAGCCCTGGGCCACGCGCTGCGCCCCGGCGACCATGCCACGGGCTTCACGGACAGCGGCCACGATACGGCTTCCGCTGAGGTGCTTGGACGGCAACCGGACACCCGCTCCCGCCATCTCCACCCGCCTGGCCACCTCGAGCTGGTCACGTCCGAACGGCACGGCAACAACCGGCACGCCCAGACTCAAGGCCTTCTGTGTGGCACCCATACCGCCGTGGGTGATCACCACGTCCGCACGGGTGAAGAGCGGACCGTGCGGCACGTACTGCACGACGCGCGCATTCTCCGGCACCCGGAAGGCCGCAGGATCTCCGGCCGGAACGGTGGCGACAACCTGCACCTGCTGTCCGGCGAGGGCGTCCATCACGGTCTGGGCGAGCCGACCATCGTCCTGGAACTCCGAGGATGTGGTCACCACGATCAGCGGATCGGGGGTCTCCCCCAACCACGCAGGCCCGGCAGCGGGTGGCTCCCACGTGCACGGACCGACCATGACCACGGAGTCCGGCCACTCGGTGCGGTGGTACTCGAACGGCTCCGCCGTCAGATAGAGCAGCAGCGGCGGACGCCGGAACTGATCACTGAGCCTGTCGATCGCCGGCAACCCCTGGGAATCCCGCACGTCGTTCACGCCGGGCAGCATGCTCCGGTTCATCGCACCCTCGACCAGGGGCCGCGCCGCCGCGTCCCGGATCCGGCCCAGCGCGTTGTGCGCCGGCGCGAAACCCGGCCCGTACGGCGGAGTCTCGGACGATGGCAACGGGATGGGGTAGGGGCAGAAGGCCGCCCAGGGCCCGCCCCACTTCTCTGCGGCGGCCAACGCACCCCAGGAGTTGATGTCGACGATCACTGCCACCGGGGCCTCCTGCGCGATGGCGCGCTCCAGATCCGACGCGTCGAACCGCGCCCGGTCGACGAACGTCTGCACGCTGGCCGCCAGCGCCTTCGGCTGACTGCGGTGCTGCCAGTCGTGCAGTGCGATGGACTCGACAGCGGGGTCCACCGGCTCAGCCTGGAAGCCGAGATCACGCATGGCGTCGACCTCGGAGGACAAGGTCCGGACGCAGATGTCGTGGCCGCGGGCCTGCAACTCCAGCAGGATCGACGTCAGCGGATACAGGTGCCCGCGTGCGGGCGAGGTGTAGGCGAGGATCGTGGACATCATTGCTCCTTCGTGAGGGGGGTGAGCATCTCGACGAGTGCGAGTTCCGCCTGCGCACGCCCGAGCCCGGCGTCGCGGCGCAGAAGCTTCCATGTGTAGACATCACACATAGCGATGAACTGGGCGAGCCTGCGTCGCTTCCGGGCGGGTGAGCCAGTGGCCAGGTACGGGGCGAAGACCCGACGGCACCAGGCCTCATGCAGCCGCCGCCCGTTGTCGACGGTGGGCGACAAGGCGGGCACATGGACCTCCGCGGCGAGCAGGCGCAGGACACCATCGCCATACTCCTCGTAGTGATCCATCAGGACCGCGACACTGCCCGCCACATCACCCACGGGCGCCTGATCCCGTTGCGCCTCGACCCGTTCGCTCGACCACGCCGCTGCCGCCGCCATCAACCCCTCCTTCGACCCGAACCTCCGGATCACCGTCCGGGTCGACACGCCGGCACGATCGGCCACGTCCTCCAGCGACACATCGAGGGTAGGACGCTCCCAGAAGATGTCCACGGCGGCTTGCAGAATGCGCTGCCCGGTGAGTTCCGCGGACTCCGCTCGGGCCTCCATCCGGTAGGGCCGTGTAGTTTTCATGTCAGTCATGGTGACATGAAATACCTCGGACCACAACCCCCGCCCGCTACCCGTTCGACAGCCCGCCGGATCCGCGATAGGGATGGAGTCATGGCAACCACGCGAAGCGCATCGACCGTTTGGACCGGCACCCTCTTCGAAGGAAGCGGGCAGGTGAGCATGGACTCCTCCGGCGTGGGCACCTACCCGGTGTCCTGGCCCTCCCGCGCGGAGGAACCGGCCGGCAAGACCAGCCCGGAGGAGTTGATCGCTGCGGCACACTCGTCCTGCTTCTCCATGGCGCTGTCCAACGGCCTGGCCAAGGCGGGCACGCCGGCGACGCGTCTCGAGACCCGCGCGGACGTCGACTTCCAGCCCGGCACGGGCATCACCGAGATCCGGCTGCATGTGCGCGGTGACGTACCCGGACTCGACGCGGACGGGTTCACCGCCGCCGCCGAGGACGCCAAGAACAACTGCCCGGTGAGCCAGGCGCTGAAAGCCGTCCCGATCACGCTCTCAGTCGAAACCGCCTGACCCGGCGTCGAGACGGAAGGTCTCGATCGCGTCGGCGGTGAGCTCGCCGGTGAGTCGGAGGAGTTCGTCGAGACTCGCGGAGCCCAGCAGGCGCCAGGCGTCCAGCGGACCGACCGGCGCGAGCGCCGCCAGCTGCCAACATCGGCCGACTGGATCGTCGGTGAGTTCGACGTCGGCCTGACCGCCCATGAGGGCCAGCGCCTCCCGCACGCGCGCCTCCACCTCGTCGCGGGCCTGGGCCGACCCCGGATCCCAGGGGAAGTCGTCCAGCACGGAAACCTCCGCGCGCGGGTAGGGATCGTCGGGAAGCCACGCGTCGACGCTGATCCGCGACGTCCCGACGCCAACCACGGCCATGAACTCCTCGCGCGCCTCCACCTCGATGAGCCGCGCCATCGTGCCGAGGCCGAAGCGATGGTCCCCACCGCCGACCTCGTGACCCCGTTCGATCAACACCACCCCGAACTCCGGCCGCTCGTCCTCCAGCAGCCCGGCCAACATCTGCAGGTAGCGCGGTTCGAACAGGCGCAGAGCCAGCGGCATGTGCGGGAACAGCACCGAACCGAGCGGGAACATGGGCACAACGGTCACGCCTCCCACACAAGCACCCTCTTCGGCATACGGCAATCGCTCATCCTCACGACCCACTGGGCAGACTTGAACCATGGGTGAAACGACTGCGGAGCACAAGGGAACAGGGGCGCGGGTCGCGCTCCTGTTGGCCGTCTCCGTGCTTCCTCCCCTGCTGGCGACCTCGCTGATCTTCGAGCCCGCAATGGCCATCGTGACGTTCTTCGGAATCGTGGTGGGCCTGGTGACCTCGCTGATGGCCGGACCCCGCGTGGCCCGCCTCTCCGCTTTGATCATCACCTTGCTCGGGCCGGTGGCTGTCGTGGCCGGACTTGTACCGGCCGCCGGCGCCGCACTCATGGCGCTCGCATGCATCGGCGTGGGGATCACAGCGGGGTGGGGAGTACACAAGGGCACCGCCATGGTCCTTCTGGGCCTGTCCTACCTTCTGGTGGACCCGCCTACGATCGGCGCGACCACCGCCGACCGCTTGGACAACACCTACATCGCCTCCGTGCTCCTGACCCTCGCAATGGGCGCCTTCTGGCCGGCCATCGTCGTGCCCCGGCTCACCAAGGGACACGCTTTCGCCAAACCGGAACGGAACACCCGGGCGGACACGGTCGAGTACCTGGCGGTGATCACCACCACCTGCACGATCGCGACGTGGGGCGTACTGGCCTGGGCGCCAGGAACCAATGCCTCGTGGCTGCTGTTGACCCTCATCGTCGTGGTCCAGGTCGGCCCGCAGGCCACCGTCTCGAAGACCGTTCAGCGGGTCGGCGGGACGATTCTGGGAGGCGCGGTCGCGGCGGGGCTGGTGATGGTGATCGGGGCGAACACTCTGCTGGTCGTGGCCGGATTGGTCGCCCTCACTTTGGCGGTGTTGACGGCCACGAGTTCGCGGTATTGGCTGTACTCGTCCTTCATGACCGCAGCGATCGTGTTGCTGTCGGGAGCCGACAATCCGGCCGCCATCGACACCGCACGCGTGGGCTACACCGTCCTCGGCGGCGTGATCGCGCTGATCGCGATCCTGATCTCAGGCTGGATCCGCACCCTGATCACGTCTCGGCACGAGCACGCGACGACCTGATCACCAGGTGTCGATGTGCCGACCGCTCGGCCTGGCCGGAGCCGCGGCGAGCAGTCGGGCGATCATGGCGCGGGTCTCCGCCGGATCGACCACATCATCGATCTCGAACACGCGCGCGGCGTTGAACGCGGTCACGTGCTCCCTGTAAGCGTCGGTGGCCCGCTGGAACTGCGCCTGACGCTCGACCGGGTCGGCGATCGCGTCGAGTTGCTTGCCCATCGCCAGGCGTACCGCACCCTCGAGACCCATGGGCCCCATGTGAGCCGACGGCCAGGCAACAGTCGCGAGCGGCTCCTTGGTGCTGCCCCCGAGCATCGCCTGCGCTCCCAGACCGTAGCCACGCCGAAGGACCACACCGATGAGTGGAACGGTGAGGCGGGCCGTCGCCACCAGCAACCGAGACGCATGCCGCAGCACCGCTGTCCGCTCAGCCTCCGGGCCGGCCATGATCCCCGGGGTGTCGACCAGCGAGACCAGGGGGACGCCGAGCGCGTCGCACATCTGGACGAAGCGCGCGGCCTTGTCCCCAGCGGCAGCAGTCAGAGCGCCGGCCATGTGCAACGTCTGGTTGGCCAGCACCCCAACGGTCCGGCCCTCGATACGGGCCAGGGCAGTGACCAACTCGGGAGCGAACTGCTCGCGCAGGAAGACCACCGAATCGAAGTCGGCCAGGGTGGTGATGATCGGGCGCACATCGTAGGGTGACCGCTCCCGCTCGGGAAGGGCCGCCTGCAGGGGGGTTTGGTCTGCCGCTCCCCCGTCGGGCACCGGCCCAGAGAACATGCCCACGAGGTGCCGGGCGATCCGGCCGGCCTGAACCTCGTCGTCCACCACCACATCGATCACACCGTTGGCGGCCATCACCTCGGACGGGCCCAACTGCTCGGGCGTGTAGTCGCCCAGACCGGCTCCGGACACCATGGCAGGTCCGGCGACTCCGAGGGTCGAGCCCTTGGTCGCGATGAGGATGTCGGAGGATCCTGCGATCACCGCATTGCCGGCGAAGCAGTGCCCTGCCACGACGGCGACGCGTGGAACCAGCCCGGACAGCCCTGCCCAGAGCGCGAAGGTGCGCACATCGAGAGCCGACACCACCGGATAGTCGGTATCAGTGGGCCGACCCCCACCACCTTCGGCGAAGAAGACCACCGGCAGCCGAAGCTCCTCGACCAGCCCGAGCAGCCGATCGGACTTGTGGTGACCGCGGATGCCCTGGGTCCCGGCCATCACCAGGTAGTCGTAGGACAGGACGGCACAGGATCTACCGTCGATGGCACCGATGCCCCCGATCAGACCGTCCGCCGGACTGCGCTGGAGCAACTCCTCGGGCGCGAACCGCTTCTCCTGGGCCGCCGACGCGAGTCTGCCGTACTCCACGAACGAGCCCGGATCGAGCAACGCGGCGATGTTCTCGCGTGCGGTGCGGCCCCCCGCGCCATGGCGGGCTGCCACCTTGTCAGCCCGCGCAGCATCCTCGGTCAGGGCACGCCGGCGGGCGAGTTCGGGGTCTTGGTCCACACCCACGACCGTAGCCCCAGGGAACCGCGGATATGCGAGAGCCGCGGAGCCCTCAAGGACTCCGCGGCTCTGCGCGGTTCAGATCTGAGTGCGTCAGGAAGCGGGCTTGACGTTGATGGTCAGCCACTTGCTCTGGATGGCGCCGAGGTTCTGCTCGACGACGACGCGGATCTTGCGCTTGCCGGTGGCGTTGAGCACGACGTGCATGCTGCAGTCACCGTTGGACGACACGGTCCGGTGCGCGTTGATGGTCGCGCCCTTCTCCAGCAGTTCGGCGTCGGCACCGGTCCAGTTGTTGGCCGTGGTGTCGAGCTTGCACTTGATGATGAAGGTCTGGCCCGCGGTCACGGTCTTCGGCGCCTTGACCTTGGTGAAGCCGGGGTCGTTGGCCGCAGTGGCCGCACCGGCACCCATGAACAGGGCTCCGCCAGCGAGCGCTGCAGTGGTACCTACCGCCAGAACCTTGCGAGTGATGCTCATGATTCTCCTTCTCAAAGTGGGACCCTCCCGCAAACACCCTAGGTCGCCCGTTGCGGAATACCGTGACGACGCGACGACGTTTCGCGAAATCGACACGTTCGGGTGACGAGCGCGCCACCGGCGGGATCACCGTGCGTCACCGAACCCGGGCGGAACGGTCCTCGACCATCATCCCGGCGGTGTCGACCGCCTCGAAGGCACTGCTCGGCACGGTCTTCAACTCCTCGATCATGCGCGCCGGCCACTTGGCGTTCCGCTCGCCCTGGAAGTACCACGGCGATCCGTTGTCGGCCAGCACGAGGCCGTAGGTCTGCATCGCCCGCAACACCGTTCGTGTCCGCGTGGAGTAGCCACTGGTGTCGAATCCGGACACCAGACGGAAGCGCGCACCCATCGGCGGGGCCGAGGGATCGGACCCGGCCTGATGCCGCGCCGGCCACAGGTACCGCGGGGCGGTGGTGGGTGCGGTGAAACGGATCGCATGGTCCACCGATCCCGCGCGGACTTCGGACCATCGCAGCAGTCCAGGCAGGATCGGTAGCCCCGCGGCGTCCGCCGACGTCCACCCCGCGGGCCGCAGCCTGTTGGACCGCAGGTTCCACACCGCACCTGACCCCGCTCGCCATCCGGTGGCCGTGCGCCGTGTGTTCCAGGTCTCGTAGAGTCTGCATCGCCGGGCATCCACGACCACCGTGTGACGATCACTGCCGCCCTCGATACGGGTGGAGCGGCGCAGCGGATAGCGCACCTGATCACTCTCGTCGGCGTAGTCGAAACGCACCGCGGTCCGCGGCTTCTTCCGGGTCACTGTGACCGGGATCCCGTACTGGCGGCCCCCGAAGTCCGGATGGAGGTCGGTGTCCCCGATGCTCGATACCCACCGACCCGACGACTGATGTACGGGAAGCGTGTTGATCGGCGCGTTCCAGTAGTTGTCAGTCGGGAAGACGGGACAGCCCGCAAGAGCGGCGACGGCAAGCACGGCGGAGATCACACCCACATCATCGGCGTCCATCGCCGCTCATGGCAGCCCGCGCCCCGATCGGAGCAGCAGTAGATCAACTCTCAGCAAGACCGTTACCGCGCTCCCCCGGTAGGTTCTGCACATAGCGAGGGGAGGTGTTCGCTGTTGTCCTCGCCAGTGCCGGCCCATCCTTCTTTGTGGCGCCCGAGTCTCTTCTCCGCGGTCTGGCACGCCTGCACATGGATCGGCTGGGCCGTGGTCGTCCTGTCGATCGTCCGGCTGACTCCTGCGGACCTCCGCCTGATGGGCGAGCCGCTGGCCATGATCGCGGCGATCCTGGTCTTCAGCGAACTGCGCCCGATCGTGATGACGAGGCTCACCGGCAACCCGGTCTCGATCTCCTTGGCCTTCGTCTTCGCGGCGATGTACCTGTGGGGACTGTATCCGGCCGTCCTGCTCTACGCCGGCTCAGTCGTCCTGTCCGAGATCCTCCAACGGAAGCCGCTGTGGAAGCTGCTGTTCAACACCGGTCAGTACGTCTGCAGCCTGGCCGCGGCGTGGTTGGTGATGGTGATCGCCGGGGTGACACCGAGTCCGACGGCCCCGCTTCTGGACATGTCCGCCACCGACCTGTGGTGGATCGCGGCGTCCTGGATCGTGTACCACCTCGTCAATCTCGCCCTCGTCGCGGGCCTCTCGGATGACGAGGGCGTCTCGTGGTGGGATGACTTCTCCGACGAGTTCTGGTTCTACACGGTCTCCACGCTTGCCGTCCTGGCGCTGTCCCCGCTGATCGCTATCGTCGCCGTGGCCTACCCCTACTCGTGGACGATGCTGCCACTGCTCCTGCTGCCGCTGCTCGCAGTGCAGAAGACCGCTGAGATGTCCCGGCACCAGGAGCATCAGTCCCTCCACGATCCGCTCACCGGCCTGCCCAACCGTGTGCTGCTCAACGACCGCATCGAACAGGCCCTGGCACGGTCGAGTCGGATGCGCGGCATGGTCGTGGTGATGTTCCTCGACCTCGACCTGTTCAAAGTGGTCAACGACAGTCTCGGCCACCACGCGGGTGACGAACTGCTCATCGACGTGGCACAACGCCTGAAAGCGGCCGTGCGATCGGGCGACACCCTGGCGCGCTTCGGCGGCGACGAGTTCGTCGTGATGTGCGAGGACGTGTCCGAGGAGGAGGTGAACGCGATCGCCGATCGCATCACCTCCTCGCTGCGGCAGTCCTTCGCCTCCGATGACCGCGAGGTGACCGTCACTGCCAGCGTCGGGGTGGCGGTCGCCAAGCCGTCGTCCACGCCACAGACCCTGCTGCGGGACGCCGATGTCGCCATGTACCGGGCCAAGGAGCACGGCCGCAACCAGGTGGTCAGGTTCGACGAAGCGATGCACCAACAGGCCAACGAACGACTGCTGGACGCGGTGGGCCTGCGGCGCGCCCTGGAACATGACGAGTTCCGCGTGGTCTATCAGCCGGTCCTGGACATCGCGACGGGGCGCACGATCGGGATGGAGGCGCTCGTCCGCTGGGAGGATCCGGACCGCGGTCTCGTCGCACCTGGGCTGTTCATCCCCGCAGCCGAGGAGACGGGCCTCATCGCCCCCATCGGGGAGTGGGTGCTCGACGCCGCGTTGACCGACATCCGACAATGGCGCGACGAGTTCGGCCTCACCGACATCTGGGTGGCCGTCAACATCTCGTCCCGGCAACTGCTGTCCCCGACGCTGGTGGACGAGGTCGAGCGCGCCCTGCAGGAATCCGGAGTGCCGGCGACGGCCCTACAGTTGGAGATCACCGAGTCCGTCGTGATGAACGATCTCGAGCCCGTCCTCGACGTGCTCGCACGACTGCGCCAGATCGGAGTCAGTCTGGCCGTCGACGATTTCGGAACGGGCTACTCCTCCTTGGCCTACCTCAAGCGTCTTCCGGTGACCACGCTCAAAGTGGACCGGGCCTTCGTCAGCGGGCTCGGCGGGATCGACGACGCCTTCGATCGTCCGATCGTCGACGCGATCATCAGGATGGCGCAGTCTCTGGGCCTCGAAGTGATCGCCGAAGGCGTGGAGACACAGGGCCAGCTCGACGCCCTGGGGGATCTCGGGGGGCAGTTCGCCCAGGGGTTCCTCTGGGCGCGGCCGATGAGGCCCGAGGACGCTGTGCGATGGCTACAGGCCCACGCCTACCTCGGGAAGTCGTAGTAGAAGCGGTCGGCGTCCGGATCGGGCCCCGAGCACTCAGCCGACAGCGCAAACCCCGAACACGACAAAAGACCCCCAAAGCTTTGGGGGTCTTTCGTCGTGTGGAGGTGCCGGGAATCGAACCCGGGTCCAACGGTGCGTATCAGATTCTTCTCCGGGCGCAGTCGCAGTGTGGTGCATTCGGCCTGGCGGGTTCTCGCGACCCATCCGCCAACACGGCCTACGTCACTGTTGGGAGTCCCTCACGCCTCCGTGACCGAGGCGCTCAGCAAGCCTTCTAGATGACGCCGGGGACTGAGGGGAAGGCACCCTCAGGCCGACGGACTCACGCTCGCTTAGGCAGCGAGGGCGAAGTCAGTGCGCTTGGAATCGGCACTTGTGATTTTGACGGATCGTTTGTGAGATAACCGTCATCCTCAGCCCGCTTCTCTCGTCAGCACATCCGCTGTCGAAACCGTTCACCCCCTGTTGAGTTGTCACTCCACCGTACCGGCATCCTGCGACACCGGTCCATTGAGTTGAACGCTGCCTGCGCCCCGTCCATTCCCCACATAGGCACCCATTGTCGCGAAGTTGCAGCGACACGCCGGCGTGTCGTGCGACTTCGCGACAATGGGTGGCGCCGCGGTCCGCAGCCCCACCATGATCGGCCAGACTGGAGCCATGACTGCGGACTACGACGTCGTCGTGATCGGCGCCGGGCTCTCGGGCATCGACGCCGGCTACCACCTGCAGGAGCAGTGCCCGGACAGGACCTACACGATCCTCGAGGCGCGCTCCGAGATGGGCGGCACGTGGGACCTGTTCCGGTACCCGGGGATCCGTTCGGACTCCGACCTGTACACGTTCGGCTTCCCGTTCGCACCGTGGACCGACGAGATGTCGCTGGCCGACGGTCCCGCGATCAAGAGATACATCGAGGACACGGCCGCCGAGTTCGGGATCGACAAACACATCCAGTTCGACAGCAAAGTGGTCGCTGCGGACTTCGATAAGCCCACGGCCACCTGGACACTCACACTCGCCGACGGCCGGACCGTTACGGCGAACTTCCTCTACTCGTGTGCCGGCTACTACGACTACGACGAGGGGTACCTGCCGGATTTCGAGGGCATGGCCGATTTCCGCGGAAAGATCGTGCACCCGCAGTTCTGGCCGGAGGACCTGGACTACCGGGACAAGCGCGTAGTCGTGATCGGCTCGGGCGCGACCGCGGTCACCCTCATCCCGGCCATGGCCGACGACACCGCACACATCACGATGCTGCAGCGCTCCCCCACCTGGATCAGTCCGCTGCCGCGCACGGACCCGGTCGCCGACTTCACACGTCGGCACCTCCCGGAACGCGCAGCACACCGGCTCATCCGCGCGAAGAACATCGGCCTGAGCACCGCCTTCTACCGCTACACCCGGCGTTTCCCTCGCAGTGCCTCCAAGCTGCTGAGGGGCATGGCGGTCAAGCAACTCGGCGACGAACGACTCGTCGAAGAGCACTTCACCCCGACCTATGACGTCTGGGATCAGCGGGTCTGCGTGGCCCCCAACGGTGATCTGTTCCGGACCATCACCTCCGGGAAGGCCGACGTGGTGACCGCACAGATCGACCGGTTCGTCCCCGAGGGCATCAGGCTCGTCAGCGGGGAGGTCCTGCCCGCGGACGTCATCGTCACCGCCACCGGGCTCAAACTGCTGCTCAATGGTGGCGTCGAACCCACCGTCGACGGGGCGCCTGTGGATCTTCCCGAACAGTTCGTACTGCTCGGCGCGATGATCACCGGGCTCCCCAACTTCGCCATCGCGGTGGGCTACACCAACGCCTCCTGGACGTTGCGCGCGGACCTGACCTCACGGCTGGTCTGCAAGGTTCTGACCTGGATGCGCGACCAGCGATACACCTGGGTCGTCCCGGAACCCCGGGAGAAGCTGCCGGCCCGGCCGCTGATGGACATGCAGTCCGGGTACATCCAACGCGCCGCCGACTCCTTCCCGAAGCAGGGCCCGAAGGCACCCTGGCGGATGCGCCAGAACTACGTCCTGGACGCGGTCACGACGTTGCGGACCGATCTGGCGAGCTGCCTGCGAGGCGGGTAGGGACTACAGTTCCTGAAACGCGTGTCCGCTTTTCGGGCGTTCCTGCCAATGAATCGGAAGTCGATCTACCCTGGAAACAGGGGTGGGTGATCATGAGCAGCAAGAAGATGCTCTTCGGGGACGACGGATCAATGCCGGCGGACGCCGCTTGGCTCTGGGTGAATTGCCACGACTGGCCCGACTGGACCATTGATGTGCTGCGGGCGGTCGAAGCGCAGGCAGCGCCGGTCCCGGACCGTCAGTTGCTACGACCGGAGATGGCCGAGGATCTTCGGACAATGACTGTACGCGAGGACCCCCGATACGCCTTGCACACCCGCGGGAGCGACTACGACCTCATCGTCATCGGCAGTAAGGGGCGCGGCTTGATGAAGTCGCTCCACATAGGGAGCACCGCCGAATGGCTCATGCACCTGCCGCCGGCACCCACTGTCATCGTCCGGGGTGGGCATAAGGCGCAGCGCATTCTGCTGGCTCACGACGGTTCCCTCCACGCGATGGCCGCAGAGCGCGCCATCCTGACGCTTCCCTGGGCCCACGATGCTGGGGTGCGGATCGTCTCCGTGTCCGATGGCACCACCGATGGCGTCGAAATCGCCGCCGAGGCTGGATCACGCCTCAAGGGCGCAGTCCGGGAGGTGACGACCTCCGTCCTACGTCCCGACGAGTTGCAGGTGTTCTACCGACCGCGGGACATCATCATGGACGCCATCTCGTCATGGCACCCGGACCTGCTGGTACTGGGCAGTCGTGGGATGTCCCGGTGGGAATCCGTGAACGAAGTCGCTCTGCATCGCGCAGGATCCACCGCCAGCGCCTTAGCCACACACGCTCCGTGCTCGGTACTGCTTGCGTGCCACCGCGAGTGAGTCATGTCCCCCGTTCATGCAGTCGGTGTTCACCACCCGGCCACTCGGACTCCAGTCATAGGCCCTACCGCTCGGGTTGTGCGGGGCGACTCTGATCAGTCGACCCCGAACAGCCGTGCCGGCGCACGCCACAGGACCTCAGGCATGTCCAGGCCCGCCTCGAGGAGCACCTCCACCTGATGGGCGAACGAGTAGGGGATGTTCGGGAAGTCGGAGCCGAACAGAACCTGCCCGTCGGCGGCGGCCGCCCGCAGCGACGGCATCAGCTCGACAGGGAAGGGCCGCAGGCCCTGCATGAAGCCGGTGAGGCCCATGGTCGTGTCCAACCAGGTATGCGGCCGCGTCCTGGCCAGGTCGAGGAACTCCGCGAACTCACCGGCCCCAAGGTGGGCGATGATGAGCCGCAGGTGCGGGAACCGGCGTGCCACATCGGCGATCGGCTCGACGCCGGTGAAGCGGCCGGGCAGCGGCGCGGAACCGCAGTGGACGACGACGGGCACCTCCGCCTCCGCGAGGTGACCCCAGACCTGGTCCAGCAGCGGATCGCGGGGATCGAAATCCCCCACCTGCAGATGGACCTTGAACACTCGCGCCCCGCGCCGAAGCGCGGCGGCGACGTACTCGCCGGCGGCGGACTCCGGGTAGAACGTCGCGGTGGGCAGACAATCGGGTACCTCGGCAGCGAAGTCCAGTGACCAGTCGTTCAGCCATGCCGCCATCTGCGGCTTGTGGGCATAGACCAGCGAGGTGAAGCGCAGGATCCCCATGTCGCGCAGGTGTGCGAGCCGCTCGTCGTCCTGCCAGCGGTACGTGATGGGCCACGCCACCCCGTAGTTGGCTTCCGCCTCGTCGAAGTAGGCCCAGACGGCCCGCATCACCGGAGCCGGGAGGAAGTGGGTGTGGACATCGATGGCCCCCGGTATCCCGAGCTCCCGCCAGAGCCCGGGGAGATCGCCGTCAGTGAGCACGGCGGCGGGCGGAAGCGACCGCCCGCTCGGCGTCGCGCTTGGCTTCCCGGGCGGCGATGTCCTGCCGCTTGTCATGACTCTTCTTGCCGCGACCCAGCCCGATCTCGACCTTCGCCTTGCCGTCCTTGAAGTACAACTGCATGGGGATCAGGGTCAGGCCGCTCTGCTTGATCTTCCCGATCAAGCGGTTGATCTCGTAGTCGTGAAGCAGCAACTTGCGCGGCCGCCGTGGTTCGTGATTCGTCCACGTTCCCTGGTCGTATTCGGGGATGTGCACGTTCACCAGCCACACCTCCCCGTTGCGCACCTCGGCGTAGCCGTCGACCAGCGACGCCCGGCCCGCACGCAGGGACTTCACCTCGGTGCCCTGCAGCACGATGCCGGCTTCCCAGGTGTCCTCGATCGCGTAGTCGTGGCGCGCGCGCCGGTTCACCGCGATGACCTTGCGGCCCTTCTCCTTGACCATCAGGTCAACACCGCACCGGGCCCTTGGCCCCGCCGAACCAACCCATGGGGTCGTAGGGGGTGCCGTTCACGTGCACCTCGAAGTGCAGGTGCGGACCGGTCGACCAGCCCGTGGACCCGACCCGGCCGATGACCTGACCCTTCTTCACCTTCTGGCCGACACTCACCGACGTCGAGGACTGGTGGGCGTACATCGTCGAGATTCCGGACCCGTGCTGGATCAGCGTGTGCAGGCCATAGGGCCCGCCGTTCTGGATCGAGACGACGACCCCGTCCTCGGCGGCCAGGATCGGCGAACCACCAGCGGCACCGATGTCGGTCCCGGTGTGGCATGAGCGGTACCCGTAGACGGGGTGGATGCGCGGGCCGACGTTGCCGGACACCGGCGCACCCGGTGCGGGCCATGCAAGGCCGCCTGGACCGATGTTGACCGGCACTCCGGACTGACCGCCGGCAGCCTTCGCCGCGGCCGCCCGCGCGATCGCCGCGATGCGCTCCTGCTCGGCCTTCAACTGGTTGTACTGCTTGCGCACCTCGGACTTGCGCTCGCGCGCGTCTCGCAGCGCGGAACTGCGCGCGGCGACGAGCTCGTCGATCTTCGCCTTCGCGGCATCGGCGCGAGCCTTCGCAGCCGCGGCCTTCTCGACCTCCTGCTGCGCCTCGGCCTGCGCATCCTCGGCTTTCTGCTCGAGGATCCGCAGACCCGCCAGGCGGGTCTGCAACTGCGCCTTTGCGTCGTCGAGGTCGGTCATGGTCTCGTTGTTGTCCTGCGCGATGCTGCGCAGCGCCTCGAGCCTGGCTGCGAAGTCGCCCGGATCCGACGAGTCGAGCAGGATCTCGACCTCCGAGATCTGCCCGCCCTGCTGGTAGACCTCGCGCGCCATCCGGCCGATGCGCTGCTCCAGGTAGGCGATCTGCTGCTCGGTCTCCGCGATCTCCTGCTTCGCCTTCGCGACCTTGGCGATCGCCTCGGCGACCTTGACGTCGGCGGCGGACTTGCGCTGCTGGGCCTGCGTCAGTTCCGACTGTGCGGCGGCGAGTTCCTGACGCGCCTGCGGGAGCTGCTCACGCGCGTTCTCGAGTTGCTTGAGCGCGGCATCGACTTTCGCGTCCGCGCGGGCCAGATCGTCGGAGGCGTCCGCGACCTGCTCGTTGATGTCGTCGGAGTGCGCGGGGAAGGTCGCCATGCCCGCAGCGACCCCGAGCGCCAGCGTGGCGGCCGCATAACGGACCCCCCGCCGGTGACTCCGGGACGATCTGGGCATGCTCAAGGGTACCTTCACACTTTCAGATATCGGCGCAATGTGAGTCCGGCTGCAATCATTGCGATCACAATCCCGGTGAAGAAGATCACGGGCAGGATCACGATGATCTGATCCCAGGAAACGAACGCGGTGAACTGGTAGGACGGCGCCAGGACCTCATCGATGAGGAAGACCTTGGCCGCGACGATCGCTGCCACCGCGATCAACCCGCCGATCGCCGCCGACACCGCTGCCTCGAGCAGGAACGGCATGCGGATCATGAAGTTGCTCGCTCCGACCAGGCGCATGATCCCTACCTCGCGGCGGCGTGCGTGCGCGGCCACCCGGATCGTGTTGACCACGAGCAGCGCCGTCACGACCAGCATCGCCACCGCCACGGACAGTGCGATCACCTGCAGACCGTTCAGCAGTTTGAAGAACCGGTCCAGCAGCTGCCGCTGATCCTGAACCTGTTCGACCCCGGGTCTGCCCTCGAAGGCCGCCGCGATCACCTCGTACTTGGTGGGATCGGAGAGTTTGACCCGGAATGACTCGGGCAGCGCGTCCGGGGTGACGTTCTGGGTGACCGGCGAGTCCTTGAACTGTTCGAGGAAGCGCTGGTAGGCCTCCTCCTTGGACTCGTAGTAGATCTCCTGGACGAGGGGTCGCAATGCGTTGAGTTCCTGCTCGATCTGCGCGCGCACCTCGGGGGTCACCGCACCGAGCGAACAGGAGGGCACCGACGAGCTCGCCCCACACAAGAAGATGGAGACCTCGACGCGGTCGTACCAGTAGTCCTTCATCGAATCGACCTGGGCACGCACCAGCAAGCCGGCGCCGAACAGCGTGAGGGACACCGCCACTGTGATGATCACGGCGAAGGTCATCGTGAGGTTGCGACGCAGACCCTGGAAGGTCTCGCTGAGGATGAATCGGAGTTTCACGGCTGGTGGTCCTGTCCGTAGACACCACGCGCCTCGTCGCGGATCATCTGCCCGGCGTCGAGCTCGACCACGCGCTTGCGCATCTGGTCGACGATCGCCGCGTCGTGCGTCGCCATGAGCACGGTCGTGCCGACGCGGTTGATGCGGTCGAGCAACTTCATGATCCCGACGCTGGTCGCAGGGTCGAGGTTTCCGGTGGGTTCATCCGCCAGCAGCAGCGGCGGCCGGTTGACGAAGGCGCGTGCGATGGCCACACGCTGCTGCTCCCCACCGGAGAGTTGGTGGGGATACCGCTGCATCTTGTCCGCAAGGCCCACGAGGTCGAGCACCTCGGGCACAGCCCGTTCGATCTGGGAGTTCTTGCGGCCCAGGACCTGCAAGGTGAAGGCGACGTTCTGATACACGGTCTTGCTCTGCAGGAGGCGGAAGTCCTGGAACACCGCACCCATCCCGCGACGCAACTGCGGGACCTTCCAGCGCGAGAGTCTGCCCACGTCGCGGCCGGAGACGATCACGCGGCCGCTGGTGGCCTTCTCCTCCCGCAGGATCAGGCGCAGGAACGTCGACTTGCCCGAACCGGAGGCACCCACGAGGAACACGAACTCCCCGGGCTGGATGTCGAGAGAGATGTCCTGCAGCGCCGGGCGGTTGCGCTTGTCGTAGCGCTTCGTGACGCGCTCGAACGTGATCACAGATTTCCCACCCTGCTGGCCGACTGTTCTTCAGTGTAGGCACCGAACCCACGGCACCCGTTCAGCCACTCCCGGCGGGTCGGAGCGTCCTCGTGAGAGGTTGTCGTCCTCGTGAGAGGTTGTCGGGCCGAAAACCTCTCACCGATGCGATCACCTCTCACCAACCGCGGTTCGACCGCGTCAGTTCGCCTGCTGACGACGCCACCGGATGCCGGCCTCGATGAACTCGTCGATCTCACCGTCGAGCACGGCCGCGGTGTTCCCGGTCTCCACCTCGGTGCGCAGGTCCTTGACCATCTGGTAGGGGTGCAGCACGTACGAGCGCATCTGGTTGCCCCACGATCCGGCGGACTCCCCCTTCAGCGCGTCGATCTTCGCCTGTTCCTCCTGGCGCCGCCGCTCCAGCAACTTGGCCTGCAGGACCGCCATGGCCGTGGCCTTGTTCTGCAATTGCGAGCGCTCGTTCTGGCAACTCACCACGATGCCGGTCGGCAGGTGGGTCAGTCGCACCGCGGAGTCGGTGGTGTTGACACCCTGCCCGCCAGGGCCTGACGAGCGGTACACGTCGACGCGCAGCTCGTCCTCGGGGATCTCGATGCTCTCTGTCTTCTCGACCACTGGGATCACTTCGACCTCCGCGAACGAGGTCTGGCGACGGCCCTGGTTGTCGAACGGGGAGATCCGCACGAGGCGATGGGTGCCCTGTTCGACGGACAGCGTTCCGTACGCGAAGGGGGCCTTGACCGCGAAGGTCGCCGACTTGATGCCGGCCTCCTCCGCGTACGAGGTCTCGTAGACCTCCGTGGACCAGCCGTGCCGTTCGCAGTAGCGGCTGTACATCCGCAGCAGCATCTCCGCCCAATCGGCTGCGTCGACCCCGCCCGCGCCCGACCGGATCGAGACCAGGGCCTGGCGTTCGTCGTACTCCCCGGACAGCAGCGTGCGGACCTCGAGTTCGCTGATCTCTGTCTGTAGCACCTCGACCTCGCGGGCCGCCTCCGCCAGCGACGCGGCGTCGTCCTCATCCTGCGCGAGCTCGATCAGCACCGGCAGGTCGTCGACGCGCTGCCGCAACGCGAGCACGCGCCGGTGTTCCTGCTGCAGGAAGGAGAGCCGGGACGTCACCTTCTGGGCGGCATCCTGGTCGTCCCACAGGTTCGGGGCGGAAGCCTGCTGTTCCAGGTCGGCGATCTCTTCGGCGAGCGCGGACATGTCCAGCACCGCCTCGATCTGCTTCAGGGTGCTGTCGAGCGCGGTCACTTGGTCGGAGAGCTCTAGATCAGCCACTCTCGTAGGGTAACCGCGCCCGACCGGCGACCTACCAGTTGGCTACGTAGCGGTCCTGCTTGTCCTTGAACGCTCCGACCAGAATCATGATGAAGTCGATCAGCGCACCGATGCCGAAGATGCCGCCGGTCAGCAGCCAGAGAATGCCGGTTCCGATCTTGCCGACGTAGAAGCGGTGGATCCCCAGCACACCGAGGAAGAAGCACAGCAGCGTGGCAGCCAAGCGCGACTTGGGCGAGGCGGGACGGCCCTGCGAGTCGAGCATGGGCTTGCCGTTGGGGTAGGTCGCGACGCCGGCTGCGGCGGCGGCAGAGGCAGCGACTACCGGAGCGGGGGGCGGCGGCGGGCTGGCCGGGGCGGCCGGTGGGGGCGGCGGAGTGGCCGCCTCAGGTGCCGGCGGCGGGGTCGGTGCCTCGGGCGCCTCAGCGGCAGGGGGCGGCGGCACGCTGGTGCTCGGCGGCGGTGGCGGCACGCTGGTGCTCTCGGGGGGTGTGGCGTCGGATTCAGGCTCAGGTGTCTGCGTCATGCGGCAACCCTACTGTGGGGAACGCCAGAAGTGGGATACCGCGAAGATCAATTCGTCGACATCCCCAACGCAGGACCGCTGTCGGCGGCCATCTCCTCCGCGAGCCGTACCACCGCGGCGGCCGAGGTTCGGACCTGCGAGCGGAGCCGGTAGCTGGGGGCGAGTTCCACCGTGACGAACCAACTCGCGGTGTTGCGGGCGGTCCAACGGTTCATGGTGCCGGGCAGCCAGCGGCCACAGTCCGTGGGACGGCCGGGTTGCGGCAGGCCGATCAGCTGCGCCGTGCGGCGCACCCAGTAGGCCGACCGCTGGTCGCAGACGCTGAGCACGGTGTTCCAGGGCTGGTGGAAACTCAGCACCCCGGTGGGCTTGAGCCGCTTGAGGAAACGCATCATCGCCCGGGTCTCGGGTTCGCTGCCAGGACCCCGGCCTGAGCGGTACTGACTCGACGACCAGGTCCCTGGAAAATTCCGGTTGAGATCCACCCCGCGGGCGTTGTAGCGGTTGCCACGGGCCGCGCCGTCAGGATTCATGCTGCGGATCGTCCAGAGCTGGTAGTCCGCATCTGCGGGAACCGATTTCTTGCGCAGACGATCCGTGACCCGCAGTCCCGCCGGCTCACTGCCGTGCATCTGTCCCACGCTGAGCAGGACGTCGACGGCCAGCGGATTCCCCTGCCGGACCGCCCAGATCTTGCGCCCCCGTACCGAACGGCCCACGAGAACCTTGTCGGCCTCGAAGATCGGCTCCGCCAGTAGCGCCCGCAGTCGCACCGGGGCGCTGGGCACCGACGGAACGCTCACCGTGGTGCCGTCGGAGGCTGTGACGGTGAACGTGTAGGTCGTGCGCACGGGCAGTGTCTCGAAGACACATGAGGTCGCCGTCGCCGTACACGTGAGACCCGTCGGGTCGGCGAGCACCTGGTAGGACGTGGCACCTGCAACCGGATCCCAGGAGACCTGCAGGCTGCTGCCGGACTGCTCCGCCACCACGTTCAAGGGGGCCGCAAGGGGGGCCGGGGTGTCCACCGGAGCCACGTCGTCGGCCCCTGCCGGTGACGTGGGGAGGATCATCAGCGAGAGGGCACTACCTGCGACAACGAGGGACTTCACCGGCCCAAGCCTACGCCACGGGTCTTGAATCGTACACATGTGCGAACTACCGTGGGGGGATGACCGCTCTGGACCTGCAACCGTCGCTGTTCACACAGGGAGGCAGCGCGGAGGTCACCGCGCTGGACCGCCTCGCGCACACCGACCTCGGCAGAGGCGCCTGGATCGAGCACCTGGAGGGGTGGCTCACCGACGATCTCGAGGTCTTCGACGCCCTGCGGCACAGGGCCCCGTGGCGACAGGGTTCCCGGGTCATGTACGACCGGACGGTCGATGTCCCCCGGCTCACCGCGTGGTGCACTGACCCAGCGCGCTTGCCGCATCCGACCCTCGTGCGGGCATTCGAGGCCCTCAACGACCGCTACGGCCCGGAACGCTTCACCACCGCCGGACTGTGCTGGTATCGCGACGGTCACGACAGCGTGGCCTGGCACGGCGACACAGTCCGGCACGCCCGGGAACAGACCGTCGTCGCGATCGTTTCACTGGGCGCCGCGCGACCGCTTCTGCTGCGTCCCCGCGGCGGCGGGCCGAGTCGCATGTTCCGCCTCGGTCACGGTGACCTCTTCGTCATGGGCGGGACGTGCCAGACGACATGGGAGCACGCCGTTCCCAAGGTGCGCAGCGCAGGCCCCCGGATCAGCGTGCAGTTCCGTCAGGCCGGGGTCGACTGAGTTCGATTGACCGGGGGCCACCACCATCGCCCGACCGAGGGATGCGGGTGACCCAGGCGCACCTACGACCCCTGCTGCGAGACGTTGCGCAACACCCGCAGGGCCACTGACACGGTCGCCAGAGTCGGGGGGCCGGACACACGGATCTCGTTGAGCGTCGCACTGGCCCTCGTCAGACCCTCGGGGTTCGCCTGCTCGAACTCCTCGATCCGCTGCTCCGGTGACAAGGCCGCGTCGGTACGCCGCAGGACCCGCACCGTCAACCCGGCCTGCGCGGCGTAGAGGTCCTGCCGAACCGCCGCCCTTGCCAGCGCCGACCAGCGATCGGCGCGCTCGAGGTTGGAGATCTGCGTCAGCAGGTCATCGACGCCGAAGCGCTCGGAGATCGCGAAGTACAGCGCCGCCACCGTCTCCGGATCCTCCTTCTCGCGTTTGGCGATGTCCGCGATGTCGAGCAGCGAGTACTGGTCCAGACACGCGGCCGCCCGCAGAGCCAGCGGTTCCGGCGCGCCGAGCGCGGTGAACTCGGCAGCACGATCCTGCAGTCGCTGCTGCTCGGTTCCCCGCAACAACTGGGGAACCATCGGGGTCAGGCTGTGCACGACAGGGTGCACATCCTCGATGAGTTTCGAGGCGTCGAGGACTCCACCGCGGGTGGTGAGCACCCAGCGGACGGAACGGTCGAGCAGCCTGCGGAACTCCAGGTAGAGCGCGTTCTGCGCAGCGGTCGGCGCCACCCGGTCGAGCGACTTGATCTCCTCCCACACGCCGTCGAGGTCGAAGATCTGCCGGCAGGCCACGTAGGCACGGGCGATCTCTTCGACCGACGCCCCGGTCTCCTCGACCACGCGGTGGACGAACGTGATGCCACCGTGGTTGACGATGTCGTTGGCCAACATCGTCACGATGATCTCTTTACGCAACGGGTGCTCGTCGAGACGGTCCCCGTAGCGCGCCTGCAGATCCGGCGGGAAGTACTGCGCCAGAGCGTCCAGCGCCCAGCCGTCGGTGTCGACGGACGTGGCCATAAGGTCGTCGGTCAGGGCGATCTTCGACCAGGCCAGCAGCACCGACAGTTCCGGCGAACTCAGCCCGCGCCCCTCCCGGATGCGTTCGCTGATCTGTTCGTCGGACGGCAGGAACTCGATCTCCCGGTCCAGCAGACCGCGTTCCTCGAGCAGGGTCATCACCCGCTGGTGGACCGGCAGCAGACCACCGCGTTGGGCGCGGCCGTTGGACAGCAGCATGTTCTGCCAGTAGTTGTTGGCCAGCACCAGGTCCGCGACGTCCTCGGTCATGGCCGCGAGCAACTCGTTGCGCTGCTTGACCGTGAGGTCACCGTCCTGCACGATCCGGTCGAGCAGGATCTTGATGTTGACCTCGTGGTCACTGGTGTCGACACCGGCCGAGTTGTCGATGGCATCGGTGTTCAGCCGCACGCCGTTCTCGGCGGCCTCGATGCGACCGAGTTGCGTCAGGCCGAGGTTGCCGCCCTCCCCGACGACCTTGCACCGCAATTGCGATCCGGTCACACGGATCGGATCGTTGGCCTTGTCCCCGACCTCCGCGTCGGTCTCCGACCGCGCACGCACGTAGGTGCCGATCCCGCCGTTCCAGAGCAGGTCGACCGGCGCCTGCAGGATCGCATGCAGCAGATCGTTCGGGGTCATGGACTTCACGGAGTCCTCGATGCCGAGGGCCTTGCGGACCTGCTTGCTGATCGGGATGGACTTCAGCGACCGCGAGTAGACGCCGCCACCGGCGCTGATCAGGTCCGGGTTGTAGTCCTGCCAGCTCGACCGGGACAACTCGAACAGCCGCTTGCGCTCCTGGAAACCGACCGCCGGGTCCGGCGTGGGGTCGAGGAAGATGTCGCGGTGGTCGAAGGCAGCGACGAGCCCGATGTGTTCGGACAGCAGCATCCCGTTGCCGAACACGTCACCGCTCATGTCGCCGATACCGACGACCGTGAAGTCCTCGCTCTGGGTGTCGACGCCCATTTCGAGGAAGTGCCGCTTCACCGACTCCCACGCACCGCGGGCGGTGATGCCCATCGCCTTGTGGTCGTAACCGACCGAACCTCCGGACGCGAAAGCGTCCCCGAGCCAGAACCCGTACTCGAGCGCCTTGCCGTTGGCGATGTCGGAGAAGGACGCGGTCCCCTTGTCGGCGGCCACCACGAGGTAGGTGTCGTCGCCATCGCGGCGGTGCAGGTCCGGTGGCGGTACGACCTCACCCTGGACGAGGTTGTCCGTGAGGTCGAGCAGTCCGCTGATGAAGGTCTTGTAGCAGTCGATGCCCTCCGCCATGAACGCCTCGCGGTTGGACATCGGCGGTGGGTTCTTCACCACGAACCCGCCCTTCGAACCCACCGGGACGATGACGGCGTTCTTCACCATCTGGGCTTTCACCAGGCCGAGCACCTCGGTGCGGAAGTCCTCGCGCCGGTCGCTCCAGCGCAGGCCACCGCGGGCGACCCGGCCGAAGCGCAGGTGCACCCCGGACATCTGGGGTGAGGTCACGAAGATCTCGAACATCGGCCGCGGCAGCGGCATCCCCGGCACCTCGCGCGGGTCGATCTTGAAGGACAGCCACCGTTTGGGGGCACCGTCGATGCGCTGGTAGTAGTTCGTCCGCAACACCGCCAGCACGATGCCCAGCAACTGCCGGATCACCCGGTCGTCGTCCAGGGACGCCACCGAGTCGAGCGCCGTGAGGACCTCGTGGTGGATGGCCTTGGCCTTGCGTGCGTCATTGTCGGCGGGGTGGTGCCGCGCCTCGAAGAGCTTCACCAGCAGTTGCACGATCTCGGTGTGCGAGACGAGCACCTCGATCATGTACTGCGCCGAGAACGGCGAGCCGATCTGCCGCGCGTACTCCACCCACGCCCGGACCGCCGCCACCTCGCGCCAGTCCAGTCCGCCGGTGGTCACCAGGGTGTTGAGGCGATCGGAGTCGGCGTTCATCGACCAGCACGCCAGGAAAGCGTCACTGAAACGTGTGGTGAACGTGTCCTCGTTCGGCATGTCCTCGTCGGGCAGTCGCAGACCGAAGTCGTAGATGTGCCGCTCGATCCCGTCACTGCCGGAGATCCGGTAGGGCCGTTCGTCGAGGACCTCCACCCCGAAGCCGTTCAGGATGGGGATGACCGACGCCAGTGAGACCGCCGGGCCTGCGCGGTAGATGGTGAAACGTCGATCGCGCAAAGAGGCGACGATGGCCGGCTGCGCCAGCGCCACCGAGATCCCCGACTCGCCGAGTTCGTCGAGGTTGAGGATGTCTGGCACGGCCTCACGGGCGGTGGCGTCCTCCTTGTAGGCCTCGGGGAACGACCCCTCGAACCGCGTCAGCAGACCGCCGGCCCGCTCCTCGCCCACGCTGGTCAGCAGCGCCTGCTCGAGGTGGTCGTCCCACGAACGCACCGCATCGGCGAGTTCTCGCTCCAGCAGCGCCTCGTCCACCTCGGGGATGGGCGTGCGGCGCGGCATGTGCACCACGATGTGCAAGCGCGCCAGGACAGATTCGCTCAACAACGCGGAATGGTCCACAGAGACCCCGCCGTAGGCGTTGAGCAGGGTGTTCTGGATGCGCTCGCGCACATGCGTGTTGTAGCGGTCACGCGGCAGGTACACCAGCGCGGAGACGTACCGGCCGTACCGGTCGTGCCTGGTGAACAGACGGGTCTGACGGCGCTGGTGGATCTGTAGCACGGCGCGCGCGATCGGGAACAACTCCTCCGCATCGGTCTGGAAGAAGTCGTCGCGCGGGTAGGTCTCACAGAACTGCAGCAGGTCCTTGCCGCTGTGGCTGGTGGGCGGGAAGCCCGTGAGTTCGAACAACTCGTCGACGCGTCGGCGCAGGACCGGGATCTGCGTGACCGACTGGTTGTAGGTGCTGGACGTGAACAGGCCGATGAACCGGTGCTCCCCGATCACGACGCCCTCGTCGTCGAAGCGCTTGACGCCCACGTAATCCAGAGGGACCGGACGGTGCACCGTCGATCGGGAGTTCGCTTTGGTCAAGACGAGCACGCGCGGTTCCGTGGCGTGCGCGCGCACCGCAGGGGGCATCTCGGAGAACGACTGCGACTGCACACGGTCCGAACGCAACAGTCCAAGACCGGTGCCGGGCTGGCTGACCAGCGCCACCGGATCGGGGTCGCGGACCAGATCGTAGGTCCGGTACCCGAGGAAGGTGAAGTTGCCTTCGCCGAGCCACTGCAGGAACTCCGCGGCCTCTTCGCTGTACTTCTCGGGCACACTCACCGGCGGGGCGACGCGCAACTCCTCGGCGAGGGCAAGGGCCTGCGCAGTCATCCGTTGCCAGTCCTCCACGGCCTCACGCACGTCGCGCAACACCTTGAGCAGGACCTCCTCGAGTGCGGCGTTGGAGGCGGGGTCGGAGTCGAGGTCGATCTCGAGGTGCAGCCACGACTCCCGCGTGGCCGAGTCCGGGGCCTCGTCCGGCGAGCCAGGCAGCACCGCTCGCAGGGCACCCGCGACGTCACGCTCGACGGCGAAGATCGGGTGGGCGACGAGGTGCAGGGCCTTGCCCTGCTCCGTCACCGCGGCCACCACGGAATCGAGCAGGAAAGGCATGTCGTCGGTGATGACCTGCACCACGGTGTGCCCGCAGGTCCATTCGTTGGCCGCCACCGTGGGGGTGAAGACGTCCACCACGGCGGTGCCCTGGGGACGGTTCGCCCCGAGGCGCAACATGTGGGTGGCCGGTCCGACCACATCCATGGGGTCCTTGCCGACGAGGTCCTCGGGCGCGACGTCCTCGTAGAACCGGGAGAGGAAGTCGGCGAGGTCGACCTCGAACTCCTTGGGCCGTGCGGCCTCTGCCACCTTCTGGGCGGCACTGAGCAACTCGGTCAGTTCGTCGTTCACAGTCGTCCTACTTCATGTGGGGGTGGGTGTGGTCGGTCGGCGGCACGAAGGTCTCCTTGATCGATCGTGTGCTCGTCCAGCGCATCAGGTTCTGCGCCGCCCCCGCCTTGTCGTTCGTCCCGGACGCGCGACCGCCTCCGAAGGGCTGCTGCCCGACGACGGCGCCCGTGGGCTTGTCGTTGATGTAGAAGTTGCCGGCGGCGAACCGCAGGGTCTCCCGGGCCTGCGCGATGGCGGCCCGGTCCTGCGCGATGATCGAGCCGGTCAACGCGTATTTCGCGATGCTCTCCATCTCCTCCACAACCGCCGAGTAGCGGCGGTCGTCGTACACGTAGATCCCGAGCAGCGGGCCGAAGTACTCGTCGGTGAAGAACTCGTTGGTCGGGTCCTTGCTCACCGCCACCGTGGGGCGTACGAAGTACCCCTCGCTGTCGTCGTAGGTGCCACCGGCGACGACGGACACATCCTCGTTCTTGTGCGCACGGTCGATGGCGCCGGACAGCTTCGCGAAGGCACGTTGGTCGATGACGGCGCTCATGAAGTTGCTGAAGTCCGTGACCGGCCCCATCGACAGTCCCTCGACCTTGCCGAGGAAGTCGTCCTTCATCGTCTTCCACACGCTGCGCGGCACGTAGGCACGCGACGCGGCCGAGCATTTCTGGCCCTGGAACTCGTAGGCACCGCGGATGAGGGCGGTAGTGAGCACGTCGGGGTCCGCAGACGGATGTGCGACCACGAAGTCCTTCCCGCCGGTCTCCCCCACTAGGCGCGGGTAAGTGCGGTACTTGTCGATGTTCTCGCCGACGGTGCGCCACAGCAGTTGGAAGACCGGGGTCGACCCGGTGAAGTGGATCCCCGCGAGATCCGGGTCGTACAGGGCGACGTCGGACACGGCGATGCCGTCGCCGGTGACCATGTTGATGACGCCTGGCGGGAGTCCGGCCTCCTCCAGCAACTGCATCAGGTAATGGGCGGCGAACTGCTGAGTGGGTGCCGGCTTCCAGACCACGACGTTGCCCATCAGCGCCGGTGCCGTCGGGAGGTTGCCCGCGATGGCCGTGAAGTTGAACGGGGTGATGGCGTAGACGAACCCCTCGAGCGGACGGTGGTCGGTCTGGTTCCACACACCGTCGCTGGATCGGGGCTGCTCGCGCAGGATCTCCTCGCCGAACAGGACGTTGAAACGCCAGAAGTCGATGAGCTCGCAGGCCGAATCGATCTCGGCCTGGAAGGCGGTCTTGGACTGCCCCAGCATCGTCGCCGCATTGAGGGTGTCCCGCCAGGGACCGGCGAGGAGGTCGGCGGCCTTGAGGAAGATCGCCGCACGGTCGTCGTAGGACAGGGCCCGCCAGGCCGGGGCCGCTTTCTTGGCCGCGGCGACCGCGGCCGCCGCGTCCTTGCGCGTCGCGTTCTTGGTGATGCCCAGGGTGCTGGCGTGCGCGTGCGGCTGCACGACCTTGATGCGCGATCCGCCACCCATCGTCCACTGCCCGTCGACGAACATCGGCAGGTCGATGGCGCCCTGGGTGCCCATCTGCGCCAGCCGGGCCTGCAGCGAGACCCGGTGCGGCGAGCCGGGCTCGTAGAGGCGGTTCGGCTCGTTCTCGATCGGCGGGATCTTCGTGACAGCATCCATGACGCCGATCCTTCCATCTGATGGCCGATCGTGGCGAGTTACTGCAGGTGCGGGATCTCCTCGATCGCGTACCACTCGAGGTCGTCGACGAACAACGCCGCCCACTGGCTCACCGGCACATCCGCAGTGGTGCTCATGGAGGTGATCGCACCGGTCACCGCAGCAGCCGACTCAGCAGGCAGGTCGACGGCCAGGGTCGCACGCCGATGACCCGATGTCATCGCCGCCACCGTCGAGACCTCCTCGGCGGCCTTGGTGGCCAGGAACTCCAACTCCTCGTCATCGGCCTCAGGATGGTGGCTGCGCAACGCCTGCGTGACGGCGTTGATGCGGGTCCCGGCGGGAACGCGACCGGACTCGTACCAGCCGACCACCTCGGGCAGCGTGCTCGGGATGTAGGCGCGGATCAACTGACGTCGGCCAGGTGATCGGGGCCGACCCGGTCAGGATCGCGTAACGCGTCCACGGAGGTCCGCAGCGATGTTTCGAGCACACTGAGGCGGCGACTGTTGTCCATGACGTTGGCACCCATGGCCTCGAGGTCCTCCGGTCCGGGCCCGAGGATCGTCACATCGGCCCCGCCGGCGCGC